>Ga0268299_1001762_pt1 | contig 32899 bp, 28 predicted proteins | sample NOBtaG_FD_193484 | JGI IMG/M metagenome (GOLD analysis project Ga0268299, IMG submission 193484) | Activated sludge microbial communities from bioreactor in Nijmegen, Gelderland, Netherland - NOB reactor | ecosystem: Engineered > Bioreactor > Aerobic > Activated sludge | place: Netherlands... | reverse complement strand
TCGTAATCCGGACGGCGCTCACTCCACTGTCGCTTCCGGATGGCCGTGACGCGTAGGCGGCGGCCATCATGGGTAATCGAGGACAGCGTCATCTCCTCCGGGAGCACGAGCGGCAGTCTGCTGTTCAAAAGGTGGTCTTGCCCATGCTCCCTCAGTCGCCGTTCGACGGATTCGGTGCTCTTCCACCCGGCGAGGGAATCGGTCGGTCCTCGGTAAAGGAAGACATGCTGCTTCCCCCAGGGCGTCACCTCATCCAGGAACTGAACGACCTGCTCCGCAGTCAGAGTGCCGGAGACCAGCGCGGCGTCCAGCCGATCTCGAATCTCTGCCTTGCTCCCCGATCTCTTCATGTCCTGCCGGTCGAGGAACTCCTTGAGCTGAGGTTTCTTCAGCGCAAGCAGGTGAGAGAGAAGCACGGCCTGCTCTTCATTGCAGACTGTTCCGGATCGACCTGTCGTGGTTCTACGGGCCATGGGACTCTGTTCCCTGTATCCCCTCCCCGGGGCCGCGAGAGTTTACCTTGGGACGCGACCGCAGCACGGCTGTGGGGGGAGGAAAGGCGCGCCCATAGGAGTCTCTGGCGCTCCCAAGCGACCTTGGCGACCACCGCCCGCAAGTGCGTCTCCACAATCGGATCTCGACCCTCACGAACCCGCGGAAGCTCCAGAATCGCCGCCTGGATGTCAGGTGCCAAGAGCAGGAGATTCATGATCTGCGTCATGCGCGCTCGCGTGACATGTCCGAGTTGGGCAGCCGCAGTCTGATCGGGGATCGCGCTCTTCTCGATCAAGTCCTCGATCTTGATGGCGAGCGCCATCAGGCGCGCGATGCGCGGCACGCGGCCTGCGGCAGTGACTTCGGCGATCGGTCGCGCGCCTTCAATGATCTCACGCCGCCTGTGCGATCGAGTGGCGAAGTGGATCGGCCTGGTCACGGTCATGTCTGGCATGTCACCTCCTCAAGCGTGGCATCGTCCTGCGCGTGGAAGGTCACGCTGAGCGACTCGCTCGCGGCGTCGTACTCGACGCTCTGGACGAGCAGGTGGATGAGCCGCTCTCGCTCGGTGGAGGCCAGCGCGGTCCACATGGGATCGAACGCCTCCAGCGCGCCAACCAATTCATCCTCATCGAGCATGCGGTTCCGAAGCGCCGTGAGTCGAGCATCAAGGCGCCGCTGCTGAGCGGTGAGCGCGCCGATCTCGGAGCGCAACTCGCTCGCACGTGCCGCACTGCCATTGCGATCTTGGCCAGAGTCCACCAGTTCGCGCAGTGCATCGCGCGCGGCGAGATGTCGAGCGGAGACGCCCGTGCGTTCCGCGTCCAGCTCGTCGACGCGCTCTCGCAGCTGTTCCTGCGCGCCGCGGACCGCCTCCGCCATCAACGCGTCGTCGCGACCCAGGGATCGAAGCTGGTCCACCACGAACCGCTCCAGTTCCTGGGCAGGAAGCGAAGGGGCAGGGCACTCGCTCCAGCCTCGCTTCTGGGCGTTCGTGCAGACGTAGTAGCGGTAGTGCTTCTCAATGCCCGCCTTTGACCGGTCGCTGGCGTAGTGGTGGATCATCGCGCAGCCGCAGGCCTTGCAACGCACGAGCCCCTTGAGGAGCGCGCCGTGCTTGTTCCCACTGCCGCGACCGTCACCGCTGCGATTGGCCTTCAGCGTCTCCGCGACGCGGTCGAACACGTTCTGATCGACGATCGCGTCGTGGAGTCCGTCGTACACATCGTCCTTGTGTTTCACCTTGCCGAGGTAGGCAACATTGGTCAGCAGACCAAGAAGCTGCGGGGGCTCAAAGCCCCGCCCGCCTTGGGCCACGCCGCCCTTGGTCGTCCACGACTTGTTCCTCCAGCCCATCTCGTCGAGCCGTCGCATCGTCTTCAACACGGAGCCGCACTCGAGGTAGAGCTCGAAGATGCGACGCACGCGCTCCGCTTCAGCAGCATTGACCACGAGTCGGTTGCCGCCGGGCAGCCGATCGATGTCGTAGCCGAGGATCGGGCGCCCGCCGCTCCACATGCCCTTGCGCTTCGTGGCTGCGATCTTGTCGCGCGTGCGCTCCGAGATGATCTCGCGCTCGAACTGCGCGAACGAAAGCAGAATGTTCAGCGTGAGCCGACCCATCGAGTGGGTCGTGTTGAACTGCTGCGTGACCGAGACGAACGAGACGCCGTGCCTCTCGAACGACTCCATCATGCGCGCGAAGTCGAGCAGCGATCGGCTGAGGCGATCGACCTTGTAGACGACGACACAGTCGATCAATCCGGCATCGATGTCAGCGAGAAGGCGCTGCACGGCAGGGCGGTCGATGTTGCCGCCGGTGAATCCGCCGTCGTCATAGCGCGTGGGGATGCAGCGCCAGCCCTCAGCCCTCTGGCTCGCGATGAACGACTCGGCGGCCTCGCGCTGTGCGTCGAGCGAGTTGAAGTCCTGGTCCAGGCCCTCCTCGCTCGACTTGCGCGTGTAGACCGCGCAGCGGATCACGCGATCGGATTCGGCTTCGCGCTGGCGCTTGGTCATGAGTTTGCCGCCTCCCTGGGCTTCGTGAGCCCGAAGAAGAGCATGCCGTTCCAGTGCGAGCCGGTGATCGCGTGGGCGACCGCGCTGAGCGAGCGGTAGGTCTCGCCGTCGAGCTCGAATCCGTTCGGCAGGATGGTGACGCGGTACTCGCGGCCCTTGAAGCGGCGCGTGAGCAACGCGCCGGGCGGCGGGACGCGACCGTCGCGGTCGATGGCAAGTTGCGCCGTGGCGGCGAGAGAGCCCCGAAGTGTCGGTGGCGGGGCCGGTGGTGGTCGAAGGCGAAGATCGGCGTCACGCGCCAGTTCGCGCGCGAGTGCTCGTGATCGCTCGATCGCACGCTTGGCGAGATCGCCCTCGGCGAGCGCCTGAATCCGCCAGGCGACGCGGCGGAAGAGCCACTGCCTGTTGCCCGAGCGCGCTGGTTCTCCGAAGACGTCGGCGTATCGCTTCTGGAGCTGGCCGACTGTCATGCGTTCGAGGGCGGCGATCTGCTTGGTAATGGAGTCGACTTCGATCATGCGTGCTCTCCGACATCGGGCCCGTTCTGCGTGAACGGCACGGCCAGTGGCACACTGAGCCTCAAGTCCGCCGAGAGTGCAAGGCCGTCAACGGCAGGATCTGCCGGCTCTTCGCGAGGTTCCGCCCGGGCGGCGATGGCTCGCGCGATTCCGCTCGCGACGATCGCCGCGAGTTCGCTCCGGCGCTGCCGTGGCGAGATGGTGGGGGCGCGTGATGCCCTCGGCCGCGCAGGGCCGCTGCGTCCGGGCATGGGGGTGTCCTTCCGCCCCCGCTGTCAACGGGCGGGTGGCATCCCTCTACATCTGCATGTACGGAAAGGTTGTCGCACCTCTTTCCGGAGGCGAGTCAACAAGGGGGTGAGCCGAGAAGGGATTTGAGAGCCATGTCGGCGCGAGGTCGTTCGAATCCTCCGGCTCGTCGCTCCTGCCAATCATGCGGGCCTGCAGTCGGAGGGTGCTGCGGGCGACGATGCTCGCGATCTCGTCGCATTGCTCGGCGTGAGATAAGCGTCGGACTAGTGGTGGCCGAGTCGCGGCGACATCGCAGAATCCTCGCAGAGGGGGTGAATGTGCGACCACCCGTGGTCGGTCGAATAGGCTCGGATTCCAGGCAAGGAACGAAAGGCAGCCGTCCTTACGCGGGGGCGGGGCGGGTGTTGAGGTGTTCGCCGTGGATCTGAGAGCCGACGCACGAAGCGCCCTCAACCTGGACCTCGGATGACACGCCGCAGCGCGTACCGCGAGACCCGCCTTGCCCCTCCAACGCCGGTACACTACCGGGATGGCTCCATCTGACAGCCCGCCTCTGGCCGACCCAGAGATGCCGTTCAAGGGCATTCTAGACGCCCTGCGAGTCCGAAAAGACGCCCTCTCAGTGAGTCTTGTCGCGGAGGCCGACAGGGTCGCTAACCACCATGTTTATTCCATGGTCGTGGACTTAGAGAGTGCTCGCGCGTTCATGGAGCACCATGTGTGGTGTGTCTGGGACTTCATGATGCTTGCCAAGTCGGTCCAGGTCGGATTGGGTTGCTACGAGCTCCTTTGGGTTCCGCCCGCGGACACCGATGCGGTGGCAGCGATCAATGCGATCATCGCCGATGAAGAAGCGGACATTGGCCCAGATGGCCTCAAACATAGTCACTTTGAGATCTACCTGGGCGCCATGAAGGAAGCGGGAGCATCGACGAGATCGATTGACGCCTTCCTTTCCCGCCTTCGGATCACTCGCGACCTGATCCCATCTATGCTCGATGTGGGCGCCACACCGCCAGCCGTACGGTTCGTTCAGGCGACATACAAGTCTGCTACGGGCCCGATCCACGCGAGGGTTGCAGCGCTGTGCCTGGCTCGCGAAGAGCTTGTGCCGCGATTGCTATCAACACTCCTGACCAACTTGCCCAATGACTCGTGCCTGTCGATGTTTCGCTGGTACATAGAGCGACACATTCAGGTCGACTCAGCGACACATGGACCACTGAGCGCCACTCTGTACTCTAATACTGTAAGGAATGACGCTGTTGTGGAGCGCGAGGCGCTAGAATCGGCAATCGAGGCGATTAGAGCGAGAGGACAGTTCTTGGATAGCATTGCCGATGCGCTCGCACGGGTTGCCAGCGCCAATACCCCATCGAGCTTCGCCAGGTCGAAGGTTTAGAGGAGTTGCCCAAACATGCCAAACAACAGGTCGGCGCCGTTCCTGCTCGTGGTGATTGCGGCGATTGTTGCCCTAGCAGTGTCGCTGATCGTAGTAAAGACTTGGCAAGTCGCGCCGACTGGACCTGTGACCAAGGAGCACGCTTACACCCGAGTGCTCCAGACAGGTACTTTGCGAGTGGGGTACGTCGCCTATCCGCCCGCCACGATAGTTGATGCTAGCGGCAAGAGAATCACTGGAATCTTCCCCGCGCTCCTCGAGGACATCGCGAGTCGTACGGGCTTGAGAGTTGAATTCGCAGAGGAGGTTGGCTGGGCGACTCTGATCGAAGGACTGGACACTGGTCGGTACGACATCGTCGGCGGCCTTTGGGCAAATCCAAGCCGCGGGAAGGCTGCCACGGTATCCGCCCCCGTGTATTTTAGCGGCGTCGGTGTTTGGGTCCGGCCTGACGAATCGCGCATTACTCCCGCTGACAACTGGGAGTCAATCAATCGCCCTGAGATTCGAATTGCGGCAATTGATGGATCAACTCCTCTGTCGATTGCCAAAACGCAGTTCCCCAAAGCCACTTTGACCACCTATCCAAATTTGACGAGCGAGTCGCAGTTGTTTCTCGATCTTGTCAGCAACAAGATCGATGTATTCTTTGCCGAGCCTGCTCAAGGTATGCTCTTTCTTCAGGCAAACCCCAACTCGATTCGCAACATAGCGTCCACCCACCCCATTCGAGTGTTCGCAAATGTGTTTCTTATGCGAAAGGACGAGTTTCAGTTCAAGAACATGATTGACACTGCAATCGCGGATCTTCAGAGCTCTGGTCGGGTTGCCGAGGTGCTGCGGGAGTACGAGCCGATACCTGGCGCCTTTTATCGCGTAGCGCCGCCGTATGCACCGCTTGATAGCAAGCCAGATTGATAGTGATGCTGCGTTGCGAATACCACCGAGATGCTCCAAGTACTGCAGCAACACTGGCGGGAGCTACTACAAGGCCTAACCGTGACCCTGAAGCTTTGCGGGATCGCGTGGCTGATAGGGTTTCCGTTAGGTATTGGGTTTGGCTTGGCAGGTGCGAGGTGGCCGCGAAGTGCGGGGCGAGTCCTCCAAGCTATAGCGGTGCTATTCGCGGCCGTGCCCGTGCTCGTTGTGTTGTTTTGGCTTCACTATCCGGCTCAAGCGATGCTCGGCATGGTCATCGATCCGTTTCTCACCGCAACCGTCACCCTAATGGCTTACACCGCGATCCTGGTCGCAGACGCTGTCAGATTAGGGTTAGGCGACTTTCCTGCGCAGTTTGATGTTGCTGCAAAGGTTTGCGGTCTCCGCCACAGCCAGATTCTTCTTCGAATCAAGCTTCCCCTGATGTTTCGCCGGTTGCTTCCAACCGCACTCTCAATCATCGTAGTCATTTTGCAGGCATCGCTGTTCGCGTCGTTGATATCTGTTAACGAGATATTCCGCGTCGCACAAAGAATTAACTCCATGGTCTACAAGCCGGTGGAGTTATTCACCGCCTTGGCTCTGTTCTTCGTCGTCGTCTGCGTCCCTCTTCATATCGCCGCGATCGTGCTTCGGTATCGTTACACAAGGGACGTGTCTGAACGATGATTCGTTGTGTCGACCTTTATAAATCGTACGGACACACTCGGGTTCTGGGCGGCGTGAGTTTTTCCGTCGACAGTGGTCAGATCCTTGCAGTGCTTGGTTCCAGTGGCACGGGGAAAAGCACACTTCTAAGAGTCTTGAGTGGTGTCGAGGGGTTTGATCAAGGGCATCTCGTAGTTGACGGATGTCGTCTCGAGCCTGGGGGAGAGGCGGCACTGAGTCAGGAGGAACTGTGGCCAAACATCACGATGGTCTTCCAGGATCTGTTCCTGTGGCCTCATCTGACTAATCGGGAGAACCTCCTCTTGCCTGCACGGAATCGTCATGGGAGCAAGGCGGAGGAAATCTGCAACGCGTTGATCGAGCGGCTAGATCTGTCGGGATTCATCGATAGGCATCCCAACGAAGCATCCCGCGGTCAGCGCCAGATTGTTGCAGTCGCGCGAGCGCTCGCATTGAAACCTCGTGTCCTACTGCTCGATGAGGTGACCGCATCCTTAGATATGTCGCGGGCAGTAGCACTTACTGCAGCCCTGAGGGAAGTGGCGCAATCAGGGACCACCATTCTGCACGTAACCCATCAACTGGGATTCGCGCGACACACGGCCGACTCAATCATGTTTCTAGAGAATGGAGCAGTTGCTGAGTTTGGAAGCATCGATATTCTCAACACCCCGGCCTCTTCTGGGCTTCAGGCATTCGTAGCCTTGGCTAATCGCGCGAACTAGGGATCGGCGGCGATGTGACTCGCGCGGTTACATGAGAAAGTACGCGGTGAAGGGATGAGGTCGGACCGTTGTCAACTCCTGCTCGCACAAGCTTCGCGACGTCCTCTGAGGCCCATACTGACTGATTGTGTTGGTTGGCCGCGAACTGAATGGCATCGGCCAGCGTTATTCGATGCGAGAGCTCGGGAGTCAAGTGCCGCCCTGTGCGGACGCGGAACGCTGTTGATTTCCACGCGATGCGAGTGCCGAGGGCTTTGGGGTCCCGGCTCAAGAGGGCCGCAAGGATCGAAGAATCGAATAGCTCAATCAATGGGCCGAGCTCGAAGAACCATCGAATGTGTTGGCTCGCCATTGCATCGGTAGCGTGTCCGAGACCTATTACAACATATGGTACAACAGTATCTGGAAGGTCTGCTATTGCCTGCGCTAGCGCGGGCTGCGAGGGCGTGTCGCTTAGCGCGAATATACATGGAATCTTTGCGTGGAGCTCGGAGCGAAGCCTCTCTAGAAGGGCTAGGTATTCAAGATGCCACGTCATCGCGCCGGTACGGATTCGCTGAAGATCGGTCATGCAGATCGCGTATGCACCGGTTGCCTTTGCAAGCTCCTCCGTTAGCTCGCGGCGCTCATCGACATCCAAGAATGCCCCCTCGCCTGAGAGGTTCTTTGCGTGGCTTCTAAGCCGATTGCTGAACCCGCGGATCAGACTTCTCGTTATGACGCGATGTTCCCTTGAGTCAGATTGTAGGAGTTCTCCAACAAGAGTGGCGGCAGCGATGCAGTCCGATTGCACAGCGGACGTCGATGCAACCTGCTGACTGAGTGGAAGAAGAGCCGACCGCATCAGGCCAACTTCGCGGACCACCTCGTGGACCGCCCCGTCTACCGTAACCTTCGCGCTCGTTAACAACGCGGCAATTGAAGCGTCTCCTTGATCCTTGAAACTGGCGCGAGCTGCTGTTGCCTGATCCGCCATCTCAAGCATCTGCTCGCGGTGTCGCGCAACGAAGCCATACAGGAGCAGAATCGCCTGGGCTAGGCCAAGGACCAAGGACGCCGTCAAACCGAGCCCCACGCTGAGCAGGTGGACGAATCGCTCGGAGGAGGCCGACGCATGCGAGACTGCAGAATCAAGTGTCGCGGGGTCGGTGAGTGGAGGTAGATCCGGCAAACTCAGTTTGACAATCCAACTGACCGCTCCCGTCAACGACAGAACGATTGGGATGCCGACAACAACAACAAAAATGACCGCGGTAAGTACCGGATTGTTGAGGAGAAGTAGACCTAGACGCTCGACACGGTTCGTGGGCTGCGCGTTGGCCTGATCCATGGGCAGATCCAAATCTGGCCTGAGTGTATCCGAAGCAGCTGTATCAGCAGGGACTGATCGCCGCCCCTCAATCGGAGCGAATTGCGGACAGTGCCTCTGCGAGCGACCGCTGCCCTCGCGTCAGCCCATCGGCGTCGTCAACTTGAGATCGCGAGCGTTCGCTACGGTTGGGCCTTGTGGCACAGAGATGTCCTCTGAGACTGAAGCCACGAAGCTCGTGCTGATCGGGACCCCGATCCCGGAACGCTGTAAACGGAGAGTTGGAGAGCGCGAGAGTCCGGGGTACATTTGGTCCACGAGTGATCGTTCTGTTCGGGACCCTCCGCGCACTCTTCAAAGCCGAGAGCGCAGACCCCTCGCCACGCCGTCGAACCGGGGTGTTTCCTCTCGGCGCTGGCTGTAAACGACACGGCCCGCCCAGACTTTGGGCGGGCCGTTGAACTCCCTGATCGTAACGAGATCAAAGTTTAGCTGAGGCAGGGGAGGCGTGTTTGGGGCGGGAGGGCAGTTAGCAGGCGGTCGCAGGGTCTTGGGACACAGCAAGTTGCGACTGGAGGTTCATGGCCCGCTTTGCAATCAGCACGCCCTCTCTAGAGCCCGGGGCGGGCGAAGAGTCCGCAGCGCGACATCTCGGACCGGAGGCGGGGAAGATCTTCGGTGCTCTGCCGGGCCAGTTTTTGCGCGCCGAGCAGAAACTGAGCGCTGATGTCGCGCGCCTCGGTGCGCGCTCAGACCTGTTCTGTCGCCGCACTCCGAGCAGACACCGAGCGCAGTCCGATAGCCGCATTGCGGACAGCATCCTCGCCTCACTCGATAAGCTCCTCGTGCCACCCCTAGCATCTCGACGACCATTTCAAGCCCAATGCCCAAGCACACAACATTCGCAATTGCCGCACAGAAACGGATGCGAGTTGGCACGACACCGGGGAGCGGCTGCCGTTGAAGCGGATCCGGCAGTGCCGCTCCTTGCGATAGCAAGAGACCGCCATCAACGCACCAGGTCATCTCATCTCGGGACCTATCGCAGCATCTCCAAACTCTCGCGGTAAGAAACGCGAATGGCCACCCTATAGCCACACGGCATTGGTACAGGTCTTCGAGTGAAAGCCTGTCATCGACCCCGTAGGCAAAGTGTCGAGAATCGCCGCCGCTCAGCAACTGCCATTCACCCAAGAGCCTTGTCGGTACCGCTTTGACTAGCGACCCCTCCGCCTCAGTGCCCGAAGCCAGGAACCCACCGAGGGATCCGCCAAACCCAGCCTGGCAAGAGACAACATAACTCCATCCCAGCGGAGCCACCGCCTTCCCCCACAAGCGATGCGTCGGTTCGTCTTCAAACGGGCCGATGCACACCCAGTCGGCGGAAACTAACTGTGCGGCGAGTCCACCGATGGCGATGACAATCGTGGCGACGAGGCCGGAAACGAATGCCCGCACGAGCCGTAGTCCCACCCATTGGAGAGCCACAGTCTGCGTCATCTCCAATCGATCTAGCCGTGGGAGACGATCTCTCATTGAACTGGTCCCTGCCAGCCAAGCTGTAGATGGCCTGACGAGGAGCAACATCCGCCCGTCCCCACTGCGCGCTGGCCGCCGAACCGAACAACCACCACCGCCGCCACAGACGGTGTGAACTCCGCAGCACACTTGTCACAGTGAAAGAACATAGCAGACTGTACGGCGTCAAAAAACGCTCGCATCTGCTGTTCACAGAGCGCACTTCCGCCGCACCCGGCGCAGTGTTCAGGATCTGCGCCGCACGCAGCAAGAACGCAATCGGCGGCGCACTTGTACATTTGGCACTCGCTGCAGTGCAGCGAAGGGCTCATGGTGGGCGCCCCAGTGGCTCCGGCGGCACATGTTGCGTTGGCGCAGTGTGTCGGCTCACATGCTTTGATACAGCCCAATGCTAACCCGCTAGCGGGAGTCCCCCCGGGCGGCCCTCCAGGGCCCCACTCCTGTAGCTTCTTCTCAAGCTCCTCCTCGAAGATGCACACTGTCTTGATGCCCCGGCAACAGATTGTCCTTGCGGGGACTCCGGGCTTTCGGGCCTGACTACAGCAATACTTCAGAATCGGTGCAGCAGGTACGGGACGACCGACGGGATTGTCTGGGCATGGCGTGGCGCTGTAAGTCCCAAACGGATCGCCCGCCTCCACGGGCCTGCTGCCCACATACTGGTACAGGCTCGCGCCATCAACATAGCCGAGCGGATCGCGGCGGGTCCAGCGGCCGAGGGTTGCGTGATAGACGCGATTACGCACATGCATCAGCAGGTCGGAGATGAAGTCACTTTCGTAACCCGCGTATCCAAATCGGTTGCCTATGTTCGAGAGCTTGCCGCGACCGAGGGTGACGCCGGTGTTCGCGCTCGCAATCGCGGAATCGCTGGAATTGATCGTGCCGTCGAGGTTCAGGTCGTAGCGGACGCCCGACGGCGTCGGCGTGAAGAGTCCAACATCGGTCGAGTCGCAGGCGCCGTCGCCATTCACATCGCCGAGCGGAATGCCGAAGACAACGCCATAGGCCGAGTAGCGGGCACGCTCGGCCAGCGCGCCGCCGCTCGTCACCATCGCCACGACATCGTGACGCCACGATTGGCAGTAGTACCGGCGCTCTTCGAGCGTGCCGTCGCTTGCTGCGGTCCATGCCGTGTTCGCGTCGCGATCGCGGAGGACGAGCGAATCGATATAGCTGGAGCCGCCGTAGCCAGAGTTGCCTGCCTGATGATGGAGGAATCGCTCCTTCGGGCTCGAATCAGAGCCGCGATAGACGGCCGCCAGCCGCCAGCCTTCGTCCCAGGCGAAGTAATAGGTTGGATCGCTGCCGTCGACATCGCCGTCCGCGTCCGCGTCATAGTGCTCGCTCGCGCGGAAGTTGTTGCCGTAGTAGGTGTACTCGGCGAGAAGCGAGTCGTCGCTGCGCTTGCGCAGTTCCTTCAAGCGGCCGAAGGCGTCATAGACATACTTCCAGGTCTGGCCGTCGTCAGTCAGGTTGCCGACGGCATCATGGGTGAGCGTGTAATCGGTTGAGGCGTTGCTGTCCTTGTCGCGCGTGAGGATTTCGTTGACCACATTGTGCGTGCGCGTCTCGTCGAGTTCGTCGGTGCCGGTGTAGTTGCCGTTGCCGTCAAGATCGAGCTGCATCTCGGGCCAGTTGCCAGTCTGGCTCAGCGTCCAGAGCTGCCTGCGAGTGCGCGAGGAGATGCTGCCGCTTGAGAGCGTGCCCTCGTCGGCGTCGGTCAGCCGGTTCAGGCCGTCGTTGGCGTAGAGCACATCGAAACCGGTGTAGATGTTGTCCTTGACCGAGGTCACATTGCTCGCTCGATCGTAGGTGACATCGAGATCGACGAAGTCGAAATCCGTCGTGCGATCCCTGGTCCAGCGGCTCGATGTGATCCTGTTGAACTGATCGCGGTCGGGGTAGGTCGCAGGGGTGCCTGTGGCCCACTCGTTCCAAACGACGGAAGGCTCCGAATACTCGCGACCCACGACATCGCCCTCGCCCAGGTACCAGTAGCGGCTGACTGTCGTGCTGCTGTCCTTGATTCTCGTCACGCGGCTCTGGTAGCTGTCCAGCAGAGACCCCGAACTGGAGTATTCGAGCGACCAGGTCTTGCCAGCCAGCGTCATCGAGCGGCGTCGCAGGGTCTGGCGCTGGCCCGATGTGGCCGCCTTGTCGAAGTCATAGGAGACCTCGTAGTAACCGCTGCCGCCGACGGCCGAGTCCCGATCCTGCTTGAAGCTGGTGAGATTGCCCCAGCCGTCGAAGGCGTACTTGATCTCATTCAGCACGCTGCCGCTGCCGGCGACCTCGTTGTCCCAGCTCGTGACGAGTTCGGTCCGGCCGTGGGAGTCATAGATCGTGCTGATCCGCTTCACCGTGTCGTCGAAGCCGGAGGCAATGTTCGTGGCGCGGCGATGGGTTTCGCGGCCGCTGGCGTCGAAGTCGGTCTCGATGATGTTCCCGGCTTGATCGCTCTGCCAGATGAGTTGTCCGGGGGCGTTGTAGGCGAAGGTCACGACATCGCTGCCGCCCGAGGAATCGGGATAGGTGACCTTCTGAAGGAGCGAACCGGAGGCGATCAGCGAATCGCCGGGAGAAGTGCCTTTGGAGACACCGTATGTGTAGGTCGTGACCTGGTCATTGGTGTCGCCGGTTCCGCCCGTGTCAACGGTGCCGTCGCCATCGATGTCGACCCACATGCTCGTCTGATGACCGTTGGCAAAGGTGTAGCGCGTGTATATGTCGTTGTCGCGCGTGGGCGAGCTCAGACTGCCACCCGTGTAGTTCCCGATCGTTGCGATCGTGCGGCCGGCCTCATCGTAGAGCAACCGAGTCTTCTGAGCCTTGGGGTCGGTGGTCTCAAGCACGGTGCCATCCGTGTTGTAGGAGGTGCTGCTGACCAGCACCGTGTCTGACCGCGTCGGCACGCCGAGGCCATCACGATCGAAGTCACTTCCGCCGTTTGTGCCGTAGAAGGCCGAATCGGTCGCGCGACCATAGCGGTCGAACCATGTGGCTGCGATCTGGATGCGGCCCTTCACATCGGACATCGTGTACTTGAGATCGTCAGTATCCGCGTTGGTGTCGAGCGCCCCGGTGGTGGCGCCGCCGCCGTAGTCGTTGGGATGGCGAGCGATCGATGCTGTCATGACGACCTGACCGTTCACCGGGTCGAACACGGTGTCGTGCTGCTCGAGCACGAGATCCCCGGACACGGTGAGCGCGCTCGAGTACGACGAACTGCTCATGCGGGCGACGGTGTATTCGTGGATGCGGCGGCCCAGCCGGTCGTATGCGAACTTCGCGAGCTGCTCGCCCTCCACCTTGACCAGCCGACCGACGGCGTCGAACCAGTTCTCACTGGTAAGGGTGTCGGTCGAAGCGCCGGAGACGATCTTGTGGCGCGTGGCCTTCCACGCCCTCCCGCGCTCGTCGAACGCCTGCTCGGTGAGCGCGATGCGATTCGAGGTGACGCTTGTGGGATCGCTTGCTGCGGTGAGTCCGCTGGAGCTGGAGTACAGCCCCGTGGCGAGCACGCGTCCAAGGTGATCGAACTTCCGCAGCACATGCGGCGCGACGGGATTCACGGTCAGCACCGCATGACCGTTCCCATCGAACTGACTTGAGGTCTGACGCTGGCCGGAGGTCGATCCCTGGATGAAGCTCGTGGTCTGCGTGACTCGGCTCGGCGCCGCATCGGCACCGCCGTCGTAGACGACCTCCTGAAGCTTGACCATGTTGCTTGTCCCGGTGGTCTCTCCCCCAGGAAACGCAGCGTCGTTGTCGTTGGTGCCGATCCATTGCGAACTCGTGCGGCCAAGCTTGTCGAAGACCGTGCGCGAGATCGTGCCGTCAGCGGACTTCGTGCGCCAGCGTCGACCGGCGTCGTTGTAGGCGTACGCGGTCGCATCGTAGTTGGTGCCGGAAGCTCCGGCGCCCGATGTAGGAATGTCGAAGTAACTCCGCGACTCCAGGAGCTGCGTTCCGGAAGACTCGAAGATGCTCGTCTGCATCCGCGCGAGCGTGCCGTCGATGACGGCGCTGATCGGATCGGACGCGCTGTCGTCGATCTGAGCGCCGGGGGCAGCAGTCGTCTGGTTGCCGGTGAACGCGATTGCGCCGCTGAACACGCTTCGGTTGGCGAGGTTCGATACGCGGTAGCTCGCGGGACCGTGATAGGCCGGGGTGTTTCCGGCTTCGAAGTCGGGATACCCGAGCGTCACCATCCGCTGATCGGCCAGGCGCGTGTAGGCATGCTTCTGCACGCGCATTCCGGCGGCGCTTGATGCATTCGCGAAGAGCGTCACCGCGTCGAGCCGACCTTGATGGTCGAAGGCGTAGGCCGTGATTTGACGAAGCCCGGCACCGGTCTCCGCGATCCCGAAGTCTCCGTTGGGGTCATCGCCGGACGCGAAGTCGCTGCCGTGATTCGTCTGGGCGTCGGTGATCACCTTCACGAGCAGGCCACCCGAGTACCCGGAGTAGCTGAAGATGCCTTCCTCGTTCTCGGTGAACGCCACCGTGCCGTCGGCGCGCATGTACGCCTTTGTCGTCGTGGCGCTGTTCGAGCCGTTGTTGCCAGTCGAAACGGTCGGATTCGTGACCGTGCGAATCTTGACCATGTTCGCGGCCGCCCCGGAATGAAACGAGTAGCTCAGCGAGGTCAGGATCGAACCGGTCGTGCCCGAGGTGATCGCCTGCGTGTAATGGCGGTAGCTCGATGGAAGCGCCCGCGGCACCGTGATGTCGCCGACGGTGATGGTCTGTGGGCTTCCTGGATAGGTCAGCGTCAAGTCGAGATGCTGTGTTCCCGAAGTTCCGGCCGTGCTGTGCTTCGTCTCGAGCACGAAACCCTTGAGATCGCCGGAGCTCACTCTGGTCGTCGTGAAGTACCGGCCCGCGCTGGATCGCGTCGTGAATGTCCCGGGTGCATAGCTGAAAGCGCTGACCGTATCGGGCGGCGCAATCGAGGTCACAGCACCGAGAGAGTCTCGCCCGACGACCGTGCTCCACTGACCAGATGGCGTCGCGCCGATGGGAGTCCCTTCAGTCAACGCTCGCGAGACCGCTTGGCCGACCTCGTCAAAGTACTGGCTCAGATACTTGTTCTCGGTGGCGGTCGCCGTCTCGCTCGGAAACTTCACATTCGTCACCGACTTCCACGCGGTGTCGTAGCCGGAGCCCCCGGGATGGCTCCCATTCGTGCCGTAGGTGAAGACATGTATGCCGTTGCCGCTCCCGCCAGTGCAGCCGCAGGCACCGCTCGACCATGTGGTCTGAATGCGCCGCGACGAGTCGTAGGTGAAGTACGAGCTCGCGAACGGCTTCAATGAACTTTCCGATGCCGTGAAGTGATCGTCATCCCAGGTTGAGTCCGACCAGTCGAAGGCGCGGACGCCCTCGGCATCGACGATGTACTGGATCGTGTTCGGATGGCCGGGGTTCGTGGTCGCGTGAAAAGTGCCTGACCAATAGCGGTAGTAGCGCTTGCGAACGAGGTCGACGCCGCTCACGCTCGACGGCACGGTCACCGTCACCTGCTTCAGATTCCCTTCGTCGCCAAAGGCCGTTCCACCGCTCTGGTAGTACGCGTAGTCGACGGTCGCGACGGTTGCCGTCACAGGACTCGACGCCCATGTCCCGCTGGTCAAGCGCTCGCACAAAACCTGCGTCAATCTGATCGCGCCGCCGATCGCGCTGCCGCTATAGGTGTAGGTGTAGCGTCGGCTCGCCGTGTCAAACGCCGTCGTGATTCGGCCGCTGCCGTCATAGCCTGCCGAGATCGCGGCCGCCCCGGAAGAGAGGGAGCCCACGAACGCCGTGTTTCCGGCCGGATCGATCAACTTCCAGAGCTGGCCTTTGGCGGCGCCGGCATTCGCATCGAATCCGAAGAAGACCATCGTGCAGCCATGCTGGCCCGTGCAGCTCCAAAGGTCCGGCTCGCCGTCGCTGCCGGGAGTGAAGACAAATGCGCCGACCGCGCCGTTGCGACCCTTGAATGTCGAACTCTCCACATTGAAGCGCACGAACTCGACGAAGCTCCCGGCGCTCGTCACAAGGTAGATCATGTCCTTCGTGTCGTCGGCATCGTCGTGGAAGACGATCTCCGGCTGCGAGAGCTGCGACCAGTTCAAGCCCTGGTAGCCGTTGCTGTCGAAGGACGCGTCGCTCGAATCGAGCTGTCGGCCGTTGAACGCGCGCCCGATCGTCCACGAGAAGCCGGGGGCCGGAAGACGAAGGTCGATCTCGAACTGCGAGTAGTTGCCGAGCGAGAGATCGATCGAACCCATGCGCGTGCCCGGCGCGCCGCCTGCGGCATCGAGCGGGCCGCTGGCAAACCAGTCGCCGCCAAGGCCGCGCGCCGCACCGAATCCGAACGAGCGTCCAAGGCCCGCGCTCGATGCTAGAGTGAGATCCTCTGGCGGTGCATCGGATGTTCCATCAATGTTCGCTTCGCGCTGCTCGAACCGCGGACGCACGCCTTGGACGAGCGTCTTGCCGCTCGTACTTCCTATATAGAGGTATGAGGTCAGCGAAGCGTTGTAGTTCTCGATGAGCTGATCGGCCGCAACCGAAGCCGCGAGAGCCCCGGCAATCACGATCGACAGCTTGCCCGGCGACAAGGCCCCGCGTAGGACATCAACCCGCAGAATGCTCCGGATCATTCAGGCGCTCGCTTTCCGCCGGGCTCCGCCACAACCCCAGGTCCGACGCCGCAGATGATCGCACGAAGCCCCGCTGGGACGCAAGCGAAAATCGGCGGGAATCTCTCGCGGCCTCGAACCGATCGGCGAAGATTGACATGGGCCACGGGTGGGGGTTCACTGCAATGGAGGATCGGTGGCACCGGGCCGTCGATCCTCCATCGCGATCCACTCTCCTGAAGGAGACGCCATGATCAGCGTGATCAACATGATCAACATTGTGCTCCCAGGGATTCTCGCTGCCGCAGCGCCTGCCTCGGGCTACGGGGCGGGCAGCGCAAGTGCATCGAGTCCGACCGTCATCGATCTCTCTTCGTTCACGGTGCCCGCGACCACCGTGCTCGCCACGATGCATCGCGCCTCTCTCGATCCTGGAAGTATCGCTGCTGCAGGAGTGTCGCTCAATGATTCGATCTCCATGCTGACGGCGAGTGCCGCGGCGCTCGAGGAGCATGCCGCAGCGCTCGCTGCAGCAGACGAGACTCTCGGCGCAGCGCGCCGGAGCGTCGATGCACTTGAGCGATCGATCCGCGCGGGCCAGGCGGAGAACACGCAAGCCGCCGTCGCGGCGCTCAATGCGGCGCGCGCGGCACTTGCAAGTGCGATCGCATCGCGTGACGCAGTACTCGCGTTGATCATCGAAGCGGCGACCTCGGGTCTCTCGACTGATCAGAAGATCGCGCTCGCCAGCGTTCGTGCCTCCGCTGCGGACTGGAGCGAGCTTCCCGCCGCCTATCGCGTCATATCGAGCAACGACGAGGCGTTGCTCGCATTGCGCGGCGCACTCGCGGCGAAGCGAATCGCGATCGCAATGCAGGAGAGCATTCCTGACGACGCGGCGGAGATTCTCGGTCAATGGTCGCAGTCACAGGCGGTCGCGTCGGCGCTTGTCGCGCAGGACGCGAATGCCGCGATGATTGAAGCGAGCTGGGCCACCGCCACTCCGCCGACTCAACCGTGAGTCATACTGACTGGATTACGCAGAGGCAAAACGCCCGGCGAGCCTTGCGGCTCAGCCGGGCGCTTCCGGGGGCACTGGATTGCAGACAAGATCAAGATAGCACTGCGCGTGCGCTGGTCAAGAGCTGGCTCGCTTCGAAGCCCACCCACAGCACCTGACCTTGAGTCGTAGGAGCGGCACGGCCGGCTCACCCTGCCACCAGCCGCGCGGGCACCTGGCCTGCGGCACGCGGCGCTTGATCGGCAGAATGCACCGACACTCAGGACAGAGCAAGGGCCCGCCACACTTCGCAATGCAGATGCGCTTGCGATGACGCGCGAGCGCACTGAGCTGCTTCAGTGTGCGCGCGAGCCACGCAAGTCGGCCACGCATTCCTCGTTCTAGTTGGTGCTGGCACCCATCGCATCGCTCTCGCTTGAACGGCAATGTGCCCATCGCGCCGATCGTGCACTGCACGAGCTCCGGCGCCTTCGTCGCTCTTCGGTGTCGGCAGTCGTTCATCCCACACTCGTCGTCACGCGATAAGTGCGTGAACAACTCTCGTAGCCGCCGCTGTAGGTGCGCGAGCGCTCGGGCAGCGTCCAGATTCCATCAAGCAGTTCTTCGATCGTGTACGACGGTCCGAGCACGAAGCTCGCGGCGCCGATGTCTGCGACCAAGCAGTCCGGCGGATCGACCGGATCTTCAGGACAACAGCCAGCGATGCAGCACGCCTCGGAATGCAGGATTGCAGGGATGCACGGGTCCTCAGGATCGAGCTCGAAACAGTTCCCACTCTCCGGCGTGTAGTAGACCTGCGCGCACTTCGCGGGGAGCGCCGCAGCAAGCACGAGCGACGAACTGAACGAAGGAACACCCTCGCATTGCAGCGAGAGGAACTGGACGAGCGTGTTGAGAGGCTCGAAGTAGTCGGTTCCAGATTGGAGATAGCCAGCGCTCATGAGCGCGTCGATGTCTTCACCGCGCCAGCACTGGCCACTCGGTCCCGCGAACGGCAGAGCGCCACCAGTGCCTGCGCGCCAGAATCCAAGCGGGTCGATCGGATACGGCGGTGTCGATGGCGGGTAGCCGAGGTCCATGCGCAGCATCGTCCAGCTCGTCGAGAAGATCTCGACCCAACCACCAGCGCCGTCATCGTGCTCGAGCTTGAGATGACCGACGAGTGTGTCGGGACCGTTCTCCTCGATGTAGGCAGGGAACGCCGTGCAGTTCCCACCGAACGGAGGCGGCGGTGGCGGACCGTCGTCGCAACAGCAGATCACGGCGGGAAGCGCGGTCGTCGTCATGGACAGGTGACCTCGTACGCGTTCGCCTGCGTGAACATCCAGAGTGCGCCGACTTCTGCTGGCACTGGCAACTGGACGATCGGCCCGACGAGCGTGCCGACAGGCAGGCGTTGCAAGGTGACGATGCCTCCTGGAAGCGAGTCGGTGACTTGGTCCTGCAGATCACCAGAGAGTTCGAACGCGTTCACACATGGGATCGCGGCGCCGGATGCCGCGAAGAGATCCATCGCTGCGTTCTGATGTCGCGCGACGATGTATCCCTGATAGCCGAGTGTGGCCTCGTCTTCTGCCTCGGTGGCGGACACGATCTGGCCACTCGCGACAGCGCCAGCGATGACTCCAGCGTTGACGGCGACGATCGCCTTCTTCGTACCGGTGCCACTCTCGCGCCAGAGAATGCGCACTGGCCCACCGGCTGCGCTCTGCAGGAACTCTGCTCCATCGGCAGCGACCGCGAAGTGATGGTCCGCGCTCGTGATGTTGACGATCGCCTGCACCGCGCCGCTCACGCAGACTCGGCCCAGCATGCCTGGCAGGATCGGCGCAGTCGCAACCGCGACCCACGCCCAGGGGTCATCCGTGTCAGGGATCTTGCAATCGACAGCGAGCCGCATGGCCCATTCGGCTTCGTTGTCCTCGGGAAGAATGACTGGCGCGATGCAGATCACAGCGCCGTAGCGCGGGATTGTGTCCTCCCCGATGTTCCGCGCGAGTGCGGTCGTCGGAGAGGTCGCCAACATCTGCGGGCCACCCCCGGGGGCGCCAACCGCGAGCGGCATCGACTGCATCCGGCGCGCGGCAAGATTGACCGCGTTCCAGTCTGCGGCGCGGATGCGCAGACGATCGGCGGGACGCACGGTCATGAACCGATTCCAAGCGAAGTGAAGTCTGCCGCGTCATAGACGCGCTCGACATACACGAACGCAGGCACGGGCACAATGCGATCGGCGCTGACGGCGGGCTCGTAGTAGACCCAGAGGTACTCGAATCCATCCTTCGCGATGCCGGTGATCGAGCCGACCGAGAGTCCAGTCGCGTTGTCGCTCGTCGCGAAACTGAATGTGAGCTGCCAGACATCATCGCTTGCGCGCTTTCCCCCACGAACACCGACCAAGAGCACCTCTCCGGCGGTGTGATCGCGGAACGATGCGTCGTTCACTTTGCCGACCATCGAGCGGAGCATGCGGCGGTACGCCGCCGTTACCACTCCCGTCGAGAGATAGTGCGTCTCGGAGAATCTCGATTCCGGGGTCAGGATGTCGCAGCCGTCGACACCGTCCTGCGTAACTCCGATCGCTTCATCGAAGTCCGGCATCGTCATCACACCCGCGGGCGCGTAACCGCCGACAGTCGCCTTCGATTGCGTGATGTGAGTTGAGGTCGTTCCAACTTCGAACTCGAAGTCGCTCTCGCCGACTTCTGGAACTGTCACTGGGGCGTTCCGGCGATAGCGCGCGGTGACTTCCCACATGCCGAGATTCGAGTCGATCGGCGCGACATCGACGAGGAGATTGCCAAGGCCTCCGTCCGTCGCGGGGAGCTCCGAGTACGCCTCGCTCTCGACCTCGTTCTCATCGGTGCTGCCAGTTGCGATGAAGACACGCTCGCGCGAGTCCTTCTCGAGTCGGGGGCTTGAAGCAAGTTCGGCGAAGGTGACTGGCATCGTTTGCGTTCCTGCGACTACTCCTGGAACACCAGTCCGTCACTCGAAGCCTTGCGCACGAGCGCGGCGACGTTCTTCGCGGTGTCTTCGGTCGCCTTCGCGATTCGGTCGAGCGGTCGACCACTCCCGGCCTGAAGACTCTGAATGGCGGCGGCGGCGAAGATTCCGCGCGACTCGCTCTTGGCGCGTGCGCCATCTACTCCTTCGAGTGCGTCGGCAAGCGCTGGCCGACCGGAAGCGAGTGGTCCACCCTCAGAAGCGACTTCGCGTGCCTTGCGCGCTTCCTCCATCGCGCCGCGGAGTTCTTCCTGTGCTTTCGCGAGCGTGTCCGCAGTCTCTGCGAGCGCGGCATCACGCGCGGCCGAGATCGATCGCTGGTCGCCGACAAGGCCGGCGCCGATCGCGTCCTTCCTGGCCGCAAGCGAACTGACCGACGAGCTCCTTCGGTTCGCCAGTCGTTCGGCGATCTGTTGTTCCTGCGCGGAGCGTTCCTTCGCGAGCCCTGCGGAGTTCGCATCGTCAGTGGCAAGCCGTGCGGCCTTCGCTGCTGCAGCATCGAGCGAGTCGTCGAAGAGCGCCATCACATCGATGAGCCGGTCAGCCATCCATCCGGTCACCGACTCCCACACGCCCCGGAACATGGTGGTCATGGCAAGCCAGGCGCGGGACACGAACGCGAACGCCTCCGCCGCCGCCACCTCAAAGGTGCTCCATGCCTCGGCCGCGAAGAGCTGAACGCCACCGACGACTTCACTCCAGGACTGCAGGAACCAGGTCTTCACCTCGGTCCAGATGTCGCGCAGCCAGCCTGTGCCGCGAATCCACTCAGCTTTGATCGCCAGCCATGCGATCTTGGCGGCGAGCGCGAGATCTCCCGCCTGCATCGCGTCACCGATCGCGCCGATCACTTCGGTCACTCGTTCTCGCAGTTCACTGAAGCGGTCGCGCAACCACTCGAGAGCTGCACCACCCGCACCAGTGAAATAGAGAAGCGCCGCGATGCCGCCACCGAGTGCGGCCGCGACCAGTCCGATCGGTGAGATGAGTGCAAGGAGTGCGACCTTCGCCAGAATCACCGCCTTCACCGCGAGTCCGAACGCGGTCGCCAGTCCTCCCATCGCGACTCCCGCGAACGAGATCGAGAGACCAATTCCTACGAGTGCCGCACCGACGGCACCGACGATCGCGACGACCTTTGCAGTCGTCACGATCAATGGGCGGTTCGCAGCGATCCACTTGCTCGTTGCGGCCGCGATCCTTGCCATGCGTTGCGTGAGGTCGGTCACCGCTGGCGCGAGGGCCGCGCCGATGTTGAGCCAGATGCCACGGACCGCCTTGCTCATTCGGTTGAAGGTGTCGTTGAGGACCTCGGCCGCCTTCGCGTCCTTGCCACCGATCGAGATGCCGAAGTCGCGTGCCTCCTGGCGGAGAGATTCGATCCCTGCCGCGCCTTCGGCCAGCATGGGGATGAGCTGAGCGCCGGCACGCCCGAAGATGTCCATCGCGGCAGCGGTGCGTCGCGCGGGATCGTCGATCGCCTTGATGCGCTCAGCGATCGCGGCGAACTGTTCGTCCGGCGAGAGGCCCTCGAGGTCCTTCACACTGATTCCGAGCGCGTCGAACGCATCCTGGGCGACAGCCGTTCCGTTCGCGGCCTCGACCATTGTGCGTTGCATGATGCGGACACCCTTCTCGAGCGTCGTCATGTCAGCGCCGGATTGCTCGGCGGCGAATCCGAGTTCGGACATCGCCTCGGTGCTCATGCCGGTGCGGGTCGCCGCCTTCGCGACGGCGTCGCCGACATCGCTGAAGAGCTTCACACTCGCCGCAAGAGGCGCAGCCGCAGCGGTCGCAGCGCCCACCATGCCGAGGCCGATGTTGCGCACGGCACCACCGAAGGCCTTCAGTCGCGCTTGTGCAGCGCGCAGTCCCTTCGTGAGCTTGTCATTGACTCCAAGCTCGACATACGCGCGACCAGCCTTGATGCCTGACGCCGAGCCCTTGGCCACAGATCACCCTCTTGAAAGGACTGCGTTCCTGAACTGCTCCGGCAACTTGCTCGCCTCGCGCGCGAGTGCGGGTGCCATGTAAGGACGCGCCGCGATGCGCACGGTCCTGCGCTCGACACCTCCCTTGCTGCGGCGGCGTTCAACCACCGTCGTGCCTCCGAACTCGAGCGTCTCCGGCGCGCCACTGCTCTTGTTGATGCGCTCGGGACCGACGACGACACTCGGACTGCCTGAGCCAAGGACTGCTGCGAAGAGGATGCGATCACGGAGGAGGCCAGTCCTTGAGTACGGTGGACTCCCGGGAAGGGAGACACGCTGGACGACTTTCGGCGTCTCACCTTCCCTCGCTCTGCCTCGCGGTCGGGTCTTGCCTTCCTTGATCGACCTGCGGGCACCGCGCATCACGAAGGCGCCTCCCTTGGAGAGCGCCTTGCGAGTCGCGGCGTCCATCGCGCGCACGACACGCTCGCGGTCGAAGAAGAAGTCCTTGCTCTTGCCGATCGACATCGTGAGCACGGCTCAGGCCTCCGCCTTTGCGAGCGCAAACTCCATGCGTGCCATGTCGTCGCCAGCGAGGACCGCCTTCGCCTGCTTTCGCACATTCGGATCGTTCGCGATGTTCTCGATGCCGAAGCGCTCGGTGACTGCGATCACCCGCCGTGCACCATCGCGCTGTTCGAGAACCTCGTCGCGCTCCTCTTCGAGCTCACGCGCCCTTTTGCGTCCACGCAGAGCGATGAGCGTCCCGATCGAGCCGCCACCAAGAAGCGCAGCGAGTCCCGTCTCGAGCACACTCGACACCTGGCCCGCAATCATGCCAGCGCCTGGAACGCCGAGATTGCCGACCTGATCGCCGATGCCCTTCACTGCTGCAGTCGTGCGCTTGATCGCGGCGACTGTCGCTTCGTCGAACGATTCGAGCGTTGCTTCGGCTTGCGCAAGATCGCGCTTCGCCTTGCTTGCCGCGACCTCGACCTTGACGAGCTGTTCCTCATAGTCGGCCAGGAGTCGCGCGACAGCCGCGGACTCGTTCGTGAGGCCTTCGAGTTGCGCATCAAGCTCCCTGATCGACGCGAGCAGAATCGTGCGCGCTTCAGGCGGCGCCGTCGCCAGTTTCGACGCGAGTTCGCTCTGCATGCGCTCGAGCACTTCGCGGCGCTGACCGATCCGATCTTCCGATGCCTTCAACTTCGCCTGCTCGCGCTCGGCCAGGAGTTTCTGCTCCTTGAGCTTCTCGACCTCCTCATCCGCCTTCGCGATCTGGTCGGCGGTCGTCTTCACATCCTTGCTGGTCGGGGCACCGACGGCACCGGCCACGACATCGCGGAGGCCCTCGCAGCCGGGAATCCCAAGCAGGGCCACGATGCAGAACAGGAGCGCCAGAACCGAGTTTCGATACCTCATATATGTCCCTTCTGAGCCGGAGCTCGTTTTGACCTCGGAATCGCCCCCGGGGCCGGGCAGAAGACGTCGCGAAGAACGGTGATTGCGGCTTGTGGAAGTGGCCCCCTGGAATCGCGGGCTGTGCCCGTTCCTGACTTCCGCCGGGGGCGGGGGCGGGGGTTGAAGTCGTCGGGCGTGAATCGCTTGCCCTTCTTCGGGTCGCGATGGATGTTGGCGATGAGTGCCATGAGTGATGCGGTGTGCGACCAGCGCTCGTCCAAGTGCGCGTCGGCCATCCAGTCGAGTTCTCGAAGCGTCAGGCCGTCGGGGTCAACGCCGACGATTCCGGCAAGTCGATAGACAACGGCCCAGAGATCGCTTCGTTCATCGCGCGTTCGATCTCGCCGCTCTCGAGTCGTTGCTCGACGAGCGTCCTTGCTCGATCCATCGCGGCGTCCATCGTCCGGATCACCCGCGAGAGCGCCGCTCGCTCGCGGGCATTCGGGAAAAACTGGATGAGCTCCTCGACGAGCGCTTTCGACGCGTGCTCGATCGCGTCGCCAGCCATCGCTTCACCGAACTCGGTGTCGCTCACCTGGGATGTGTCCGCTTGCGGCTTGCACACCGCGAAGAGCACATCGCAGAGAGTGATCGGGTCAGCCACAAGGCGTTCGATGACACGACCCTCGGCGAGGTCGAGAAGATCGATCTTCGCCAGATCGCGCACGCGCTTGATGGCGGCGACATTGAGCTTGACCGACCAGGAGCGTCCGGCGTTGTCAGTGAATGCGCGCATCAGGGCACCTCGTGCCACTCGGGCGGATTGGCGGCATACGCAGGCTTGAGCGTGACGCTCACGCCGAGCGCCTCTTCCAATGGCTCCGAGCGCGAGAACGCGGTCACACTGCAAGTCGCGCGCAGGCCTTGATTGCCGGAAGAACCGGCGCCACTCACAGGACCATCAAGCGCGAGGATCTCGATCGTGGTGTTGCCGAGATACGCGTCCTTGATCGCCTCGAAGTCCTCGTCCTCGGTGTCCCAGACCATCTCGAACTCGATCGATGCGTCCTTCAGCGTCTGGGCTGTGGCGCGCCAGCCGTTGTTCGCGCGCGTGGTCACATCCGCCTCGCCGGACTCGAGGTTCAGGGTGACATCCTTCACATTCCCGATCTCGTTCCAGGTCGGCGATGCGTAGGTCGCGGTGTTTCTGTAGAGCTTGGCGTTCAGTCCGAGCCGGATGGCCATCGGAGAGTCCTTTCAACGACGGACGAGTTCAGTCCGCAGGTGAGTTCCCGGAGAAGGAGACGACGGTGCCGCTCGAGCTGGCGGCCACATAGAGTTCGTTGAGGTTGATGCGCTCGAGGCGCACCGGCACATTCGTCGGAAGGGACGCGCGCGTCGAACCGGCATCGGTCGAGAGGTATGCCGTGCGCGCCGCAGTCGTGTTGACAACCGTCACGCTCGCGAGCAATCGTGCGCTCGAAGCACGCACATAGCTCGTGCCCACCGTCAACTCGAACGCGATCGGGTTCGCTCTCATGCGAACACCCGATAGATGAGGCGGATCACACCCGTGTACTGCTTGAGCCTGTTCCAGTGATCGGGATCGAGCACCGGCTCAAGGCGCGCGGAGACGAACGCCGCGTCGCCTGGAGTCGGGTCGCCAGGAAGTGGCAACACTCGCTGAAACAGCGCATCGTTGATCGCTTCGAGAGCCGCGACGAGATTGCCGACCTCGGCTTCATCCTCCGCTGCCTTCTGGAGCGCAACGAGGATCTCGCAGTCGTACTGAGCGACTCGGCGCCCGAGGTTCGCCGGGGTTTCCGTCGATGGCACGACCCAGCACGCGAGTGCGCCAGCGTCGATGCGATCGGTGAACGGCATCCACGCGACCTGCGCCGTCACGGAGACTGGCAGCGTGGCCGCGTTGATCGCGGTGGCGACTGCCTCGGCAACAAGTGCGATGCGTGAGGCCATGATTAAAGCTCCAAACCTGAGCCAGACGGCGCAGAGCAACCGGTGGACTGGAAGCGATGGTTCTGCTCCAGGCGATCGATGCGACGCGCCGTGTCCTCATGCATCCGCTGCGAGTGCTGAATCGTGGTGGTCACAGCGACGGTTGTCTTCACGAGGTCGGCCACAGCCACGCGGAGTTCGTCCACACTCCGCGCCAGCGTGTTCAGCTGCTCGTCGCGATGGCCGAGATGGATGAAGATCGCGCCAGCTGCGGCGACAGTCGCGATGATCTGGAAAATGGCAACGATGTCGTTCAAGTGATGATCTCCGGTGGAGGCACATGGGTCGGCTCGACACCAACGAGCCGTGTGTGAATGCGATATGCGGTGCGAGTCGCGTCGGCCCAACGCCAGGCGGGCGCGCTCTGGACTGGGGCCATGACCTCAAACACATAGACGAGCGCGCCACGCGGCTCGCGGATTCGATCCCCGCGGGCAGGTGCCTCTTCAAGATCGCTGGTCGCAACGATGAAGTCGCGCGACTCGGTGCGCTCCATGATGCCGCCCTCGCCGACAACCTCGAACTCGGTGCGACCGATGGTCGCGACGATGTTCGTTGAGATGGTGCCGGCCACGTACTCGATCTCGTGAGAGAGATGCGAGTGACGCTGCTCGGCAAGCCACTCGGCTCCATTGGCGATGAGGTCTGGCATGGGGACGGCGAAGTGCGGGGCCGATTCCGGGGGTCCGGGGGGTAGGTCACTGCGACATGCGAATGCGCACGAGCGCGTCGGCGTCAGCCGCCGCGATGACACATTTGCCGATCAGCTTGTTGGCACCAGCAGCGGCGCTCGTTGTTGCGCGCGAGTTGCCGGCATCCCAGTAGCAGAGCGCACCAGCGGTGATCGCGGTGCTGCCACCGGTCTGCTTCGGGAAGTCATGGACTCCCGCGACCGCAAGTGCACCGAGCTTGTTCGCCTTGATGTCGCGCGCAGCGACACCGACGAGTTCGCCCAGGACGATGACGGCGCCTGCCGCCACATCACTTCCAGGGGTGTAGTCGATCGAGTTGCCTTCATGAATGAAGCGAGCCATGTGGATGTGTCCTTCCTATGTCTTGGTTCAGAAGGCCGAGCGCGATCACGAGGACCGCGCCCGGCCCGTCCGGGGGCTTGTGTGCTTACGCCTCGCCCTTGACCTTGATCGCGCCGCGCGGGTCCTGCTCGCGCACACCGAAGTCGATGTAGGCGGCCCATGAAACGCCGAGCGTGTTCGCCGGTGTCGGCGTGCGCTCGATCGTCGGCTGCTGCTTCCCGTTCAGGAAGACGATCTCGAACGCCGCCACGAGTCGCGGGTCGGCGAACAGATACCACGCCTTCGCGCTGTTGCCCGAGTAGTAGGTGTCCGAGAGATGCGGCGCGACCGAGAGCACGTACTTGCCGCGGTGCGGGTTGTCGACCGGCAGCTTCGTCTTCGCAGACGAGCCGTCGAGTTGAATCTGCGCACTGCCGAGCAGCACCTGCGCATCCGTCTCGACCTCGACCGGCACGAGCAGTCGCGTCGGTCGGATGTTGATCGGCTTCTTGTCCTTCGCCTCAGTGCCGGGACCGATCTTGATCTTCTGGAAGCTCGCGCGTGCGAGGGAAAGCGAGTCCACTCCGAACGCCGTATCTGCGCCAGAGAGGAAGTTGCTGTTGCCGACACCGAAGAAGGTGCTGGGGTTCGAGAGCAGCAGTCGGAAGAACTCGTCATCGATCGTCGCTGCACCATCCATGCCGACCTGCCGAGGCAGATCGAGGAAGGCGCCGAGGTCGTCGTTGATCAGATCCTGCCGAGTGAGCGTGAGCATGATGCCCCGCGTCTCGGCCTGGTTCTTGAAGGTCTGCTCAGAGAGCTGACCGTTCTTGAGTTCGCCATCCTGCGCGACCTTCTCCCAGCGACCAGCGCCGAGCAGTCGCACGCGCGTGACCTCGCGGAAGTCCTTCACGCTGCCGACGCGACAGACATCGAAGGCGACCACAGGCACCGCCTCGTATGCCTCAAGCATCGTGCGCTGCATCGTGCCTTCGAGGATCGTTGGCAGACTCAATGTGGTGAACGCGGCCTGAATGGTTGCGGCACCGTCGCCGAAGACTCCAGGCACATGCTTGCCTTCGAGCCGCGCACAGTTCGCAGCGAGCTCGCGCAAACCGATCGATCGAAGCGGTGAGGCCGCATCGAGAGTCTGCTCGCCGAAGTCCTTAAGCAACCGCTTCTCGCTCACACCAGCGGAGAGACATGCGGCCGCTTCAAGCACCTTCTGCGTGAGCGGGCCACGACCCGCACCGATGCTCGGCGCGGCGAGGCCTGACGCTGGACGAGCGGCACGGAGCACTTCGAGTTCGGTGCGCTCGGTTGACCAGCCTTCGCCGATCGCCTTCGCTTCGAGCTCAGGGTGACCGGCACAGAGTGTGTGCAGCGCTGCGATCCGAGTCGCCTCGGCTGCCGCACGCGCGCGCATCTCTGCGACGGGGTCAGTTGCGACGGCAGCCTCCACGGTGCTCGGTGCTGCGATCTCAGTGATTGGTTCTTCAGGCATGTTCGAGTCCTTTGAGGCGGCCACGCGGGCCGATGTGTCGTCGTCGGCGCCGAGCGCCACGAAACTCACTTCGTTCAATGTCGAGGCGCGCACGATGTGCAGCGGTCCCTCGAAGGTGCGACCGTTCGCCGCCGCGGTCTGGCCCTTCTTCACGAACTCGGTGCGCGTTGCACGCGCGCCGACACTCGCTTGCCAGGGGAATCCGTTCCGGCTGCTCTCGACGATCTCGCTGGCGACCCGGCCCGAACCGCTCACGAGTCCTGCGACTCGCAGTTGGCCAGCCTCGACACCGACGCTCTCGGTGTGCCCGACGATCATCGATTGCGAGTGGTCTTTCAGGATCGGCCGAGCGGTGCCGCGGATCGAGAGCCCAGCAAGGTCGATCACGACCGGCGCGTCCCATCCGGCGAGCACCATTGCGGTGCCGGTGTAGGCCACCATCTCGAAGCGACGGAGCGCCTTCGCTTCGCCGCCGTCAGCAGCGCGCGCCTGCACATCGCTCCAGTGCTCGATCGGTGCGCTCATACGCACAGCGCGGATTTCAGTTGTTGCGAGGGCCGAGGGCATCGCTCTCCTCCGTGTCGGGTTCGTTGCTGTCGTCGCGCGCCACGCCTGCGGCGCTCAGGGAAGCGAGGCCGAGCTCGTCCATGAGCGCGACCTCCTTCGCCCGCTGGCGGATCTGCTCCTCCCAGTCGAGGCCCTGGCGGGCGTACTCGGCTGCGAGAGTCGTCGTGTGTGATGTGAGCCGCGTGGACTGCGCCGTCGCTTCCTTCGCGGGATCGACATGCTCGTGGCCATCCCAGAACCACGCGTGCGGCACATGCATCGCGTCACGCAGTTGTGCGGGCACGATTCCCAGCGCTCGCGCGGCTTCACGAAGCCACTCGCTCAGGATGCGGTCAAGGACACGGCATTCGAACTCGCTGCGCTCGACACGGATCGCCTTGAAGTAGGTCTGATGATCGAGGCGACCGGAGGCGTAGTTGTAGGAAGCGCTGTTTCCTGCAGCGACATTGAACGGCATGTTCAGGCAGCGGGCGATCTCGTTGAGGATCTCGCGCTTGAACTCGCCGTAAGTCGTCGACGGCTGCTTCGCGTCGACCTGGCCCATCTTCCAGCCCGCAGGCATGGTGACGAGCGCGCGACTCTCGAGTTCGACGGTGTCCATCGGTTCGATGGACTCGGCCTCGCCCGCTGCGGGCGCGTCGGTGTAGAGGATGCCTGCAAAGTCGGCGGCAGTCTCCGCGGCGCCGAGCACCGCGAGTGTGAAGCGACGGAGCTGCGCAAAGAGTGGGAGCGCGGGCGTGATCTCTGGAATGCCGCGCGACTGCCCGGGCCGGTCGACGCGGTAGACATGCACCATCCCTGATGCAGGCACGCGATCGAAATCGACACTCGCGAGACCGAACATGGCGCCTGGATGTGCACGCAGCACATGGAAGAAGGTCGGGTTGCCATACTCATCGAACTCGATGCCATCAACGGCGCCGTTGTTCGGGAGCTGCCAGAGACGCATCGACGGAGTCGTGACCTGATCGGCTTCGATGAGCCGCAGGTCGAGCATGACCTCGCTCTGGATCTCGGGATTCGTGGTGAGGAGCGCGAACGCTTCGCCATCGACCGCCTTCGCCATCCGCATCGTGCGGAGCTTTCCGGCGAGATCGATCGCCTTCGCCCACTGCATGAACGCCGCTTCGATCGCAGCGTTGGCGGCCGGATTGTCAGTCAGCATCTGAAGCCGGGGGCCGGTGCCGACGCAGTCGTTCGCGAGCGTCGAGACGATTCCCTTCGCGTAACTGTTGTTCGCGGCCTCGTAGCGCGAGCGCGCGCGCAGCGTGCGCCGCACTTCCGGAGTCGCGGCCGCATCGGCGGAGAGGTAGTCGGCCTCTGACCAGTGGCGTCGGTTCTCGTCGGTTGTCTTCGCGGCATCGAAGCCAGCGCGAAGGATCACGCGGTGTCGGCCAGATGTGCCGGGGGCAGAAGTGGCACGCGCGCGGTCAGTGCCCGCGAGCCGTCCCAGCATGGTCAGGAAGAAGCCCATCAGCCGGCCGCTCCTGGCGGCACCAGCTTCGTGAAGCGCAGTGCCTTGCGGGGATTCGCGGCGGCTTCCTTCGACGCGAGATACCGATCGGCGTCGATCAGCTCGCCAAGCGGCTGCTGATCGACCGAGCCAGTCTCGTTCGAGGCGCGCGCCGGCCCAGCGGCTGCGTCACGGATCTTCTGTTCGAGATTGGATTCGGGGTCCGGCATCGTGGAGTCCGATGCCCTCTACATCTGCAGCAGCAGGGGAGCTGTCGCACCAAGTGCGCGGCGTGCTTCAAGATCGTTCGATAGATCGACCTCACGCTGGCGCTTCGCGCGTGGTGAAACGGTGTCCGCAGTTGCGGCACTCACGACGGCGAAGGAGGACACCGCGAGGCAGCCGCCTGAGATAGATCACGCGGCAGTGCTGGCACGCACACCGATGGCAGACAAGTCCGACGGTGGGCGAGCCGGTGGATGGACGGTCACAACGAGTGCGTGGCACTAGTAACGCTCCCTTCGCAACGCCGAGAGCTTCAGGCGCGGCCGCTTCGCAGGCATCGACGCGCCGGTGCCGAAGAGCACCGCGCCTTCCATTGATGCTGCGACCGCAGTGCCGACCGCGCAGTCGAACCAATGGTTGTCGAGGCCATCGACTCGCATCTTCCACTCGTCAACCGTGCGACCGCGCCCTTCCGTCCGCACGCGGTACTCGGAGAGCAGGTGGTCGGCCAGGAGTCGGTGCAGCATGGGACCGCGACCGTAGAGCGACAGGTTGCCTGGATCGCCCATCGGCACCGCGAGACGCGCGTGAATGAAGCTCTTCCAGTAGTTCGTGTCGAACACGACGTGTCGCACCGCGCGTCGACCCGTGATCGTCGGCACGCGCCAGTTGAGGCCGACACGGTCGCCGCGCTTCCTGCGGTACTCGCTGAACGGGATGCTCGATGCGCCGACATAGCGCCCGTGACTCGGCATCACGATGCCCGCATGCGGTGACTGGCGGCAGAACTGGTAGACGACATCGGTCGACGCGCCCCAGTTCGCGTCGATGAGGCATCGGTCGATGCGGACCATCGCGCCGTCGTCCCGTCGCCACTCGCGACCGACAGTCGTTTCGATCAGGCGTTCAAGACCGGCGTAGACAGCGCCTTCGAGGCCAGCACGCGGGGCGATGTCGGCGAGCGTGAACCTGAGGTCGCGCAGAGTGAAGTGGGCGCCGGGTGCCACCTTCTGATCCGGCTCGGTGCCGTAGTCGACGAGGTAGCCGGTGAAGTCGTCCTCCCACGCAGCGACCATCCAGAAGAGCGCCTTGCCCTGGACATCGACAAACATCGTGAGCCGGGTGCAGCCGATCGGAACCTCGCGGCGCGCGTGACCGTTCGTCTTCGCCGCGATCTCATCCGCTTTGAGCAGATCGTCGTCGACCGCGTTTGACTCCGGCAGCGGTTCGTTCTGGTACTCGGCCCAGAACGCGGCCTCGCCCTGTAGGCGCAGATTCATCGCGTGCTGGATGGCTGACGCTTCGTCGTGATTGAAGCGCTCGGGCCAGGCGATCACGGCGCCTTCGTCCATCGCGATCTGGTTCTCGCGATAGAACGCGGTCGCCCCCACGATCCCTGCGTCGGCGCGAAGACCCGCGGCGCGCAGCTCCGCGTAGCGCGACCACATCGCTTCGTTCGTCGGGAACGAGTACATCATCTTCGTGCGCTCGCCTTGCCATGCGGGATGCTTGTCGCGGTCGAGCAGGCGGTCGGCCAGGTCGTCCGGACGCACGACGGTGAGCGTCATCAACCCGGCGATCTTCTTGCCTGGGCCAGCGAGTCCAAGGATCGCTCCGGAAAGGATGCGCTCGCGCGTCTCGCATTGCGATGGGCTCCGCGCCGATTCGTCGGTCTGCGGATCATCGATGAGAACAAGCGACGGGCGCACAGCGCCTCCGTCAGGTCGCTTGTACTTCATGCCGCGCACGCGACCAGTGATCCCGGCGACACGGATGATGCCGCCAGCGGCGCTCGAGCCCTCGATCGTCGGCAGCACGAGCTCGCGTGCGGTCCAGCCGATGTGCGTCTGCTTCCCTCGGAACAACTGACCGGAGGCCCGCTGGTGAATCCCCTCGAGCTTGCGAATGGGGAAGCAGACCTCGGGGAAGTCGCCGAGCAGGAGATCGCTGTTCTCGAGTTCGGCCTTGATCGAGTCGAGCATGTTCGCGGCGTGTTCCTCGTCGCTTCCGATGAGAGCCACGAACGCGCGGTGCCCGTAGAGGAGCGCCCAGAGACACGCCGTTTCGCAGAGCGAGGTCTTTCCGCTCCCGCGCGGCATCGCCATCGCGAAGAGTCCACCCTCGAGCACGGCGGTCTCGATCTTCGCGATCACCTTCAGGTGATCGGGCGACCACTTGAGGTGGAATGTCTGCGGCAGGTATCGCTCGCAGAAGCCACGGAAGTTGCGCTCGCAGTCGTTCCGGCGCGTTGCATCCTGAA
>Ga0268299_1001761_pt1 | contig 32941 bp, 34 predicted proteins | sample NOBtaG_FD_193484 | JGI IMG/M metagenome (GOLD analysis project Ga0268299, IMG submission 193484) | Activated sludge microbial communities from bioreactor in Nijmegen, Gelderland, Netherland - NOB reactor | ecosystem: Engineered > Bioreactor > Aerobic > Activated sludge | place: Netherlands... | reverse complement strand
CTTGGACTGATGACAGCGCTCTTCAACCTGCTCGTCCAATGGCACGGCATGAACCCCCGCGAGGACGGCTTCGTCCCCATCTCGATCGCCGAATTCGTCATCTGAAAGGGGGGCGCACCAGTGGTTATTATAGGAGCCACAATCATGCACCCTCCTTCATTTCATGTGTAACTCATTCCACCTCGTCACCCAATCAGTTTCCGAAATTTCTACTCGATGCTCCGAATCGGTATATCGATGCGGTAAAATTTCCCAACCTAAGGACGCCAGATCGCTCGCAATACGCTCTCTCTTCGGGACTCCTCCCGTTTGTTGGAGAATGGTTACTGTATTGTAGATGAACAACTCAGCAGTAAAGCTCCCTTTCTCGACAGCATTCTGCGATGGTACTCTTAGGACAAGTTTTTGTTTCTTTGAGTTTATAGTATTGTCGGGGATAATGTGCCAAGAAGTCGTTTCGCCAGGACCTGTAACTCGAAGATTGAATGATGACCCTTGGCGGACATAATCTGCGGGGAGGTCGACACAGAGAGCTCTTTGTGCTACAGCCATGTCAGAAGGGAGAGGATCGCAATTAGTCAACCCTTGTGTTTCTTGAAACTGTGCCTCCAATTCCCATTTTTGTCCGCTTTCAGGAGAATCGCCGTAGTTTAGGTACCCGATAAATGGGAAGAGAGCGTCTGTTCCATCTGGAGAGCCGGAGTTGTACTTAACTCCCAGTATGTCAACTGCGAGCATTTTTAGCCAAAGCTCGCGATCTAATCTTGGCTGAGTAGGATTGCGTGTCCATTGGATTGGTATTAACATCTTCTCTGACTCCTCCGGCGAAATGTCGTGGGTTTCAATCAAGTGATGGTATACCTGGTGACTCTGAAACGTATTTTGGAGGTTGTGCGGATCTACGACGTATTCGTCCTTTGAATGCACCCTCAGGACAGCCCTGGCCGTCTCATTCGTCGTGTTCGTAATCAAGATCACAGCGTACACTAGGTACTCGGCAGGAGCAGTTGCATCAAGCGAATCTGCAACCGCACCAATTGTACATATAGTTCCAATCTTGTGCACTTCGAAAGGTTCAGTGTATTCAGCGATCGCATCCGAGGGAGAAGAAATCTCAGGGCCAGATGCGCTGCAGCCTAACAACAGGATTGCGGAAAGAATGATGAATTTCATTCGGGCACACCTTCTCTCCAGGCTCCTTGGAGTACGCCGGCCTCTTGCCACTTTAGAAACCATTTATATATCTGTGAACCAAGATCTATTCGGTCACCTTTCGCTATGGCCTCTCGATGATTTTCCGGGACGCCCATTTTGTGATAGTAGCTCTCCTCGCTGACAAACATGTTCTCATCCTCCCCATTTGTCATGTAGCTGGTCGGGAGCGACAGGTTGTAATTTAGAGAGTTTGCGGCTACGAGATAGGAGTAGGGCTTCATCACGTTGTGATTGATCCACATTCCATTCTTTGATGTTTCGAGAAACGATTCCGTTATCAATGCAATCTGAATGAAGTATGCGGTCGTCGTATTGCAGTTTTGATCACAGAGCCTGTATTCATATAGCACTCCTTCCTCAGTAGTCTTCTTGAATCTTTTCTTGGTTTCCGTAACTGCTTTCCAAACCGCCTCATCTGAAATCCTAAATCCATATTCCAGGATGAGTTCCGCTTCGGTTCGGTCCGCTTGACCTGGACCACCTCGATTGGAGAATGCGTCGTTTCCATCAATCGCATTAAAAATTGTGTGGTCGTAGTCGAACTGGAGATTTTTTCCGTACTTATTCGGATCGTCCCACTGTATATTAAATCCTGTATGAGGTATGTTGCACTCAGGTTGTGTGCAAACACCAAAAACTAACACGGCCAACCCCATAGGATCGACAGCATTGATCGGATTCCCCCCACAATACGCATACTGATTCAACCCACCTCTGTACCCAATCGGATCGACCGCAGTCCACCTGCCCTGCTGCGGATCGTACCAGCGGTTGCGGATGTAGTACTGCCGCACGTCGGAGTCCCACGGGCGGGCGGTGAAGAGGTAGTTCCAGCCGTAGTGCGATTGCGCTGCGGGCACGGCTCCGTTGCGGACCCAGGTGTTGCCGGGGGTGCCGTTCGGGCGTCCGATGTCGTTGCGGTCGAGGAGCATGTAGCCGGACTTCTCGCCCGACATGGCGAACGCGCCCGCGGTCTTGAGCGCGAGGTAGCCCGCACCCGAGGGCGTGTCCTCCGACCCCGGCACATGGGCCGTCGGCTGGCCGTAGGGGTCGTACTCGAACGTTTCGATGGGGTTGAGGACGTAAGCCCACGCCCCACACTCCGGGCCACCCTCGCCGGGGCCGGGGGGCTCCATCCACATGGTGCAGGTTTTTTGGGCCTTTAACGTCATGACGACCGATCCCAAATGATCGCGGACGAGGAACAGGTCCTCGGCCATATAGTCTTCCTCATCCTCGGACGACACCTGCCAGCGCGTGGCGCCCGTCAGCGTGTCCATGCCACCCGCGTGATAGACGCTGAAATCAAGCCAACGGTCAAGGCCAAGGGGGGCGGAGGACGACAGGACGATTCCGTTCTTTTTCTTCTTCACATTGTAGGACCCTCCGGGTTTGAAGAGGGACACTTCCCGAAAGGTGTTCCTTCCATGTCGTAGTCGAATGCGGTCGCGTACAGGTGGTCCGTCACCTTCTGGTAGAACCGGCGCTCCGACAGGCGGATTTCGCGGATGAGCTCAAGCTGGCGGTCGAAGAACTCGTCGGTGAAGCGATCGCCCTTCTTCAGGCGCTCCACGTCCATCGTCCAGCCCTGAATCGTGTAGTCTTTCACGATCTGCCCGGCCCACTTGCGGAACTGCACGGCGCGCGGGTTGTTCACCTTGAAGCCCACGGCGATGATGGCCTGAAGGTTGTAGTGCTTGGTCTGGTAGGACTTCCCGTCGGCGGCAGTTATTAAGTATTCCTTAACAACTGCGGCCTCGTTCAACTCGCCGTCCTCGAAGACGCGCTTGAGGTGCTGGTTGATGGCGGGCACAGACACCTCGTAGAGTGCGGCCATCATCTTCTGCGTCAGCCAGACGTTCTCGTCCTGGTAGCGCATCTCGATGCTATGCTCGGTGTCGCCGCTGGCCGCGACGAAGGTGAGGTATTCCGCCGCTGAAGAGCGCGCGAGGGAGGCTTCCGGTTTCTTCTTAGAGGCCAAATCCGAGCGCCTCCAGATTCTTGGCGATGGCGGTGCGCGAGCCGGTCACTTTGTCCGTGCCTGCGTGGCGATCGGCCCACCCGGCGTAGAGCGACTTCGCTTTGTCGTCGGTGTTGGTCCCGTTGAAGAGCACAATGCCGTCGCGCCACGGGCTGTCGGCGAGGAGCCGCAGAAGGTAGCTCTGCGTCTTGCGCGACTCGGTGAAGATGATGGCCTTTCGCGCGGCCCCGAGCCGGTCGGCTTCGGCGAAGGCGCGATTCAGCGCCTCGATCAGCGCGCGTCCCTTAGCATTGGACGTGATGCTGACGGCGAGGTCGCGGAAGGATTCGAGTTCCTTGATCTCGCGTTCAAGGGCGGCGACTTCGCCCGGCGTGAGAGGTTCGTCCGGCCCGTCGTCGTCCCACTCGTCGGCGGTTTCGTCGAGCGCTTCGTAGTCCTGGTCGAACTCCTCAAGGAGATCCAACTCGGTGCCCTTCGCGATGCGGAGTTTCATGCGCCGGGTGAGCGTGTCGAGTGCGCCCGCGATGGCGAACGTCGAGGACGCGAGGAGCTTGCGCAGCACAAGCGTCATGAGCGTGCGCTGGCTGTTGGGAAGCGCCTGCAAGTTGTCGCGGCGAAGGTAGTCGGAGACGAGCGTGTAGAGGCGGTCTTCGCCCTCCTCCGGCGTGAAGGGCTGCACGATGGGAAGGCGCTTCGTGTACTTGACGTAAGCGAGCACCTGTCGCCGGAGCGTGCGATGGCAGAGCGGCTTCAGTCGCGCCTTGAGCGTGTGGAACACGCGGTCCTGGTCGAGCTTCGCGTACTGTTCTTTGAAGCTCTTCAGGTCGCCGAACGCGTGCTCGTCGATAAAGCTGACGAGCCCGAACAATTCCAGGAGCGAGTTCTGAAGAGGCGTCGCCGTTAGCAGCAGCTTCGGCGCGTTAGCGAGTGCCTGCTTCAGAACATTCGCGATGACGTTCGTCGGCTTGTACACGTTGCGCAGGCGGTGCGCTTCGTCGATCACGACGAGGTCCCACGGGATCGCGTTCACGTCGCCCGCCTTCGACTTCGCGAACTGGTACGAGCAGATGACGATCTCCGGCGCCTCGAAGGGGCGGAACTTGCCGACTTTGGTCTGGGCGTTGTAGGACTTCGCCTCCAGAATGCGGCACGGCAGGAAGAACTTTTCGGAAAGCTCCTGATACCACTGCTTGCGAAGGTTCGCTGGCGTGATGACCAGGATGCGGCGCTTCCGCTCCGCCCACTTCTGCGAGAGCACAAGCCCGGCTTCGATGGTCTTGCCGAGTCCGACTTCGTCGGCGAGAAGCGCTCCGCGCGAGAGCGGCGATTGGAAAGCAAACAGGGCCGCGTCGAGCTGGTGCGGATTCAGGTCCACCTGGGCATCCACAAGCGCACCGGCGAGCTTCTCCAAGCTGTCGGAAGGACAACGCCGCGTGAGTTCGTACGCGAAGAACTTGGAGTGGTACTGAGTCAGCGGAGCCTCCCCGTGTGACGGTGCATGAATTGCCGGATCAAGAATCTTTGCCCGTCCTAGTCGCACTTCAATCTCTTTGAGGTGGGTCGCCTCTTCTTCACTTCGGCCTCGGCGCCCTCCCAGTCTGACACGCCAAGCTCACGAAAGACCTCGTGTTCGTACGCGTCGATGAGCGCGGTCACACACCCAACTGCACGGCAACCTCGAAGGTAGGAGACGCCGTCTCGACCCTCAAGCGTCAGCGGTATACTCTCAATCGCCCATCTTGCGAGATTCGTAGGGATGCGGCCTTCTGAAGGAATGTTGGCCTCTAGGGCAGTGTAGCAAGTCGGGAGGGACTCATGCCCTAGAACCTCGCACTCCCCGATCCACTTTTCTGCGCACCCCTCCCGAGCGGCGAGGGCAGCCTCCACCTCTGAAAGCGATCTGTCAAAGACAAGGAGTCGTGCGGGCGACCTTCCAACTCCGTCGACTTTGACAAGAGTCGGCGCGCACCCGCGCGATGAACTCCGTCTCGCGAACTCAATCTGGAACGGAGTTTCGCAGGGCAGACACTCCGCCGGCGTGCCGAGTCGATGGAACAGAATTCCCGGTTCCCAAATCAAGGATCCGAAAGCGAGCACCGCCGTCCTATTTGGCATTATGGGTCTCCTCCGCAGAGTCGGTCATTGTTTCGCTCGCCGTGTGGGGGATCAATCGTTTCCCCCATCACCGTCGGCTTGGATCAAGGCCTCTCTCAACGCGCGTCGCACTTGCTCGCGCGTCAACCCCTCGCTTGTGCTCTGCACAATCACGCTCGCGCCACAACTCGTTGCGAACACGGCCTTCGGCTTCGTGCCCTGGCTGGTCCGGCGGCGGGGTTTGCCGCGTGCCTGACGCACGGTGAGTTCTCCGGTCTTTGCGCGTTGCCAGAGGGCTGCCTGTTTCTCGGGGTTCGATTCCTTGACAATGGCCAGCAGCGTGGATTTCGGGACGACTTCGGACGTCCGAAGTTCGGCAATGATCGGCTCGGGAAGGTCGAGCAGGCGCAGTGTTTCGCTGATGGCGGAAGGGCTCTTGCCGATGCGCGCGGCGAGGGATTCCTGCGTGAGGCGGAACTCGTCCATCAGGCGGCGAAAGACGCGCGCTTCCTCGATGGGATTCAGGTCCTTGCGCTGGATGTTCTCCACGAGCTGCACCTCGATGCGCGATTGCTCCTCCAGCGGCCGGACGGTGGCGCGCACCTGGGCGAGCCAGTGCTCGCGAAAGTTCTGTGAATGGAGTTGCGATGCCACGCGCGACAAGCGAATCGACGCGGGCACGAGCTTCAAGTTCTCAAGGTATGTGTCGGCAATGAAGCCTGCGAAGCTCGGGTTCTCCGCGACAAGCACTTCGCTGATCGTGCGCTCGGGAAACTCATCCGGCGAAAGCCCGATGCCGATGGTCGCGTGCGCCTGCGGATCAAGGTCCACGAGCAGCGTGCGATGCCCCTCGATGGCCAAGCCTGCGGCGAGGTTCACGGCGGTCGTTGTCTTGCCGGTGCCGCCCTTCTGGTTGATGACTGCGATGCGCTTCATGCCTAACCCCCAAGACAATACTAGCATCGACTGCTGCATTGTGCAAGCCGTCAGCACGCCGCAGTGTGGCAAATCGAAACACTCGGCTCCTCTAGGTGCCGCGAGGACAATGCGCACACTGGAGAAACTGCGGCAGTCACCGACGCTCTAAGGTGTCTGATACTAATGATGTGCCACCACTTCTCCACAGCTTCGTGCAAAGTTTGCGATAGGCCCCGGTCTTGCGGTCCGGACGGGCATGCCTGCCAACTCCTTTATCTCACCACCTATCGATTCCGCGACCGTCCGCACGTTTGGAGAAGACCGCGTCAACTTGCCATCGGAAACTGCACGGGAGCGCCGCGAAAAGGTAAACCAACTTCGAGAACTCCTGGCCAAGTGGATGAAGGAGCACCCAGAATGTGGGTTCGCGAAGTCCTACCTCTCCGGTAGCCTCGCGAAGGGGACTGCGCTCCGAACCTCCAGCGACGTCGATATTGCGCTATACCTCTACCACAAGGGGGAAAGGAGAGCCGACCGTCAACTTTCGGACTGGATCGCCGACAGACTTCGTCAAGCGTACCCTCAGATGAGCCCAGACCAGATTGAGCCCCAGGAGTACTCGGTCAAGATCCGCTACAAGGCCGCTGGCGTAGATGTCGACATTGTGCCGGTCTTCTACGAAGATGACCCTCATGATCGAGGCTGGCTTGTTTCGAAGAGGACAGGCCGGACGATGCTTACAAGCATTCCAATGCACTTAAAATTCATCCGTAAGCGCAAGGATGCGAATCCGCTACACTTTGCCCAAGCTGTCCGCCTAATGAAATGGTGGACCACAGAGCAGAAGGCGATGGACGCAAATTTCCGGTTCAAATCGTTCATGGTGGAACTGATCTGCGCGCACCTAGGCGACAATGGGCAGAAATTCTCGGATTACCGCGAGGCAATGGAGGCGTTTTTCAACTACATCGTCTCTACCGGGCTCAAGAAGCGGATCGCTTTCAGCGACTACTACGCCGCCTCCAACTTGCCCCGTGCCTTGCCGGACGTGGTGCAGATCTTCGACCCCGTCAACGCCACGAACAATGTCGCCTCGCAATACACTGAAGCCAATCGCAAGCTCATCGTGGATGCTGCGCAGGACGCGCTCGACGCCCTTAATGAGGCCCACACCGCTGCCACCAAGGGGCACGCCGTCGAAATGTGGCGGGTCGTGCTCGGCTCATCATTCAGGGGGTAATTCATGACTCAGAGTTTTACGACCACACAGAGCTTCACGCGGACGGACGCCCGGTACATCGCTGGGAAAGTGGCCGCCGACCTTCGCCAACTTTCGCAGGCGTACGGCGAACCCACAGAGCAACACTTGGTGAACTTGATGGGGGAGCTCACCGAGTACCTCGTTGATGGGTACCTTGAAAGAGTCACTTACGGATTCCGAAAAGGAGACCTTTGGGTCGTCGCGCTGCGATATGTTGGTTCCGAGGTCGGCTCGCTTGCGACGGATGATCGCTCCGGGCGCGTCCCGCGCGGAGTGGATAGGTCCGGAGCCGGATGGTGCTCTCATCTGGTCCTCAACAGCAAGTGGTGGGGGCTCACGTCGGACCAACGCTCGCGGTACGAGGGCGCTCTACCTATCCAACGAACAAACGGCACCGAGCCGTCGCCCGGTGCGCGCGGTTGGCTCGACGACAAGACCTACTCGTCCTCGGGTGGCGGGGTGCGCCGCGCCACAGTCGGGGGTGCCTCCTGAACACTGCCGACCTATTCGAGGATGTCGTGATCCTCCCAGACCCGCGCGCCCAAGGCGACTATGACCGGCTCGTCGGGCTGGAGGACTACAAAGCGCGACTCGTCAATGAAACGCTGCTCCTGGTCGATCCAGGACAACTCCGCGACTGGAACAAGAAGCATCACAAGGGCGGGCTTGTCGCCGTGGAGTACTTCCACTCGCGTCCTCCCCTCTTCGTACTTTCGGGCGATGTCGGCACCGGGAAAACGGCGCTCGCACGGTCGTTCGGGAATCAAGTCGCAAAGCTCGCCAAGGTGCGTGTCGAGTTGTACGTCCTGAGTCTGAATGCGCGCGGCAGCGGCGCAGTCGGCGAGATGACTCGCCTACTTTCCGCCGCCTTCAAGCAAGTCCGAGAGGCGGTAGGCAAGTCGCGAGCGAGCGATGGCAAGGCAGGGCGTGGGATCATCCTACTCATCGACGAGGCCGACGCGCTCGCACAGTCCCGCGAGGGGGCGCAGATGCACCACGAGGACCGCGCCGGGGTGAACGCGCTGATTCGCGGTATTGACGACCTTGCGGCCGACCGACTTCCGGTTGTTGTCGTGATGTGCACCAATCGCTTGGACGCCATTGACCCAGCGGTCCGTCGCCGCGCCGCAGCGGTGTTTGAGTTCGCACGACCCACGCGCGAACAGCGATTGGCGGTCCTGGAGGCCGGTCTCGCCGGAAGCGGGTTCAGCGACCGTGAGCTCAGTCATTTGGCCAACCTATCGGGCGAGAGTGATGGACGGCCCTACGGATTCACCTATTCCGACCTCACCCAGCGCCTCATTCCCACGCTGATTCTCGATGCCTTCCCTTCGCGGCCGCTGAATGGCGCTCGTGCGGTGGAAATCCTCAAAGGGCTAAGGCCGACGCCACCATTCCGCGAATCACTGCCCCCGGTAGGATCCGGAGCCTCCCATCATGGGTAAGCCGAGCCTGAACGATCTGTTCCTCGCGATGCACGACCGGCTCGCATGTGAACTCGGGATCACGCGGCGCACGATAGGGCACGCGGGTACAATGGGCACCGTATCTGAGGGGCAATGGATCAAGATGCTTTACGAGCATCTTCCCAAGAGATACAAAGTCAACCGAGCCTTCGTCATTGATTCTAGGGGAGAACAGAGCCAGCAGATCGATATCGTCGTTCATGACCGGCAGTACTCCCCCTTCGTGCTCAACTATGGCGACGCTCTATTTGTCCCGGCCGAAAGTGTTTACGCGGTGTTCGAAGTCAAACAGAGCATGAACGCAGAGCAGGTGAAATATGCGGAGGAAAGGATTGCCAGCGTGAGGCGCTTGCATCGAACCAGCGTCCCGTTCCGCTCAAACCGGGGGACCGAGGAGCCGAAGCCGCTCCACGGAATTCTAGGAGGCCTGTTGACAGTTGACAGTGATTGGAATCCCCCGTTTGGTCCCGCCTTCCGCGCGGCGATCAATGGGACTTGCGTCGAGGGCAGCCTGGACATCGGGTGCTCCGCCAATTGCGGGATGTTTGAGGTTATCTGCGCCGGCTCGGAACCCGCGCTCATTGATGTGAAACTCTCAAATGCATCGCTGGCGCTGTTCATGCTGCGTCTGATTTGCCGTCTGCGGGACAATGCGACCGTCCCGGCAATCGACTTTTCAGCGTACGCTACCGCGATTCAGCAGAGCGTGCCGCTCACATAGACCTCGATTGTGAGATCACGCGGCGAGCCGACTCCGGTCCTTTCGTCGCCCGAGTCCAGGAAGTGATCCCCCCGATATCCGAGCCGCCAATCAGGTTTCGCCGGGAGCGCATTGACGGAGCGGTTGCGCCGTGCTATCCGACATCTGTGGAACATCGAAGTCCTCTCGAGAACCTAAAGACTGGCATCAACCTGATCGCCTTCGTGGCGACGTACGGCTACGCGCTCGACAAGCGCGAATCCTCCCTGAACTCCGCGGTGATGCGGCACGCGAACGGGGACAAGATCATCGTGGCGCGGGCGTCGCACGGGCACTGGGTTTACTTCTCGGTTCGCGACGATGGGGACAATGGCACGATCATCGACTTCATTCAGCATCGGAAGCAGGGCGCCACGCTCGGGCATGTGCGGCGCGAGTTGGCAGTTGGCGGCTTGGTCGGGCACGGTGAACGTGCCCCGCATCGATCCGCCGGAGCTGAAGCCGGTGTCGAAGGATCGCGCGGGCGTGCTGCGGAGTTGGGGACGAATGTCGGATGCTGCGTCGCACGCGTACCTCGAGGCGCGAGGGCTGTCCCTGGCCCTCCTCGCCTCGGATCGCTTCGCGGGCACTCTCCGAATCGACGCGCGGCGGGACGCGGTGTTTCCGCACCGCGATGACGACGGCGTGTGCGGCTACGAGATCAAGAATCGTGGCTTCACCGGTTTCGCCACGGGCGGCGTGAAGGCCCTCTGGCTCTCGAACGGAAAGCCCGATGACTCGGTGCTCGTCGTCGATGAGTCCGCGATCGACGCGCTGAGTCACGCGGCCGTGAAACCCAACCCTTCGGCCCTCTACGCGAGCACGGCTGGCGGATGGAGCGACACCACGCGGGCGATGTTGCGCTCTGTCGTCGCTTCGCTGCCGCAAGATGGCCGCGTGCTGCTCGCCTTCGACAAAGACGCGCAAGGCCGCGAGTACGTCGAGGCTGCGATTTCCCTCCTTGCTGACCTTGGCCGCGAACTCGTTCCCGAGCTGCCGCCAGCGGATGGCGCCGACTGGAACGACGCGCTGCGCACATCCCTGCAAACACCCTCAGCATCGGTCCAGGATGGCCATAGGAAGAGGGAAAGAGGTCTATAGGTTCCTTCCCTGCCGGAGGCTTGTTCCACCCCTCTGTCGTCGATCCTCGCCTCATTTCCTACCGCCAAGTTATCCCCATCCGAGGTCGGATCAATATAGGATAGATGTATCTGAAGGGATATGTTTGGGGGAGTGTTTCAGCGTGATCACGGGACCATTTCATCGCGGGGCCACAGAGCGGCGGGACCATTTCATCGTGGATAACTGGGCTGGAGCGTAGTGCTGCAAGCTGCTCTCCAGTCGTGCTTTCCTTGGCTGAGCATTCGCGGGGCACCTCCATCGCAACGAGAGCGGGACCATTTTATCGTGCCTGGGGGGGACTGTTTCATCGTACTGATGGCGCGAGGGGGACCATTTCATCGTAGGCCGCTACGAGTTGGAAGGGAGCAGCACGGGGTGGATCGTCTTGCTCGTGACGGACGGCGCGCTCGGATGCAGGCGGATGCCGCCGTCGATCACCTCTAGGTTGAGCTCCGGCCAGAGGACTTGGATTCGGAAGAGCAGCTCCTTCATCCGCTTCTTGAAGTCGCGGGAACTACCGTAGTCGGACCCCATCTGCTTCTGCAACGCCGCCCACGAAATCTCCTGCGGCTTCTCCATCCCGAAGACGCGGTAGGTAAGCCAGGTGTAGAGGTCGAGCGCGAGCGCCGAGTTCTTCAGCGCCTCCAGGATGCGCATGTCGAGGGGAACGGGATGCGCCAAAATCTCGCGATGGAATTTTTCAGTGAGGACGATCACGCTGTCTTTCAGCGAGATCTGATCCGGGCTTTCGCGATCCCACCAGAAGCAGTACTCGTCGGCGATGCTCTGCGAGGAAGGGGCCATGAGGTGCTCGTCGCGCGCCTTGTCGTAGTAGAAGTGGATGTTGCAGTTCACCAGGCGGAAGAGCTGCTCTTTCACGCGAGTGATGTCGCCGCGAACACCGCCGCTGTTCCAAAGCCCGAGCGCTCGCATGAAGTCCCCGAGGCTTCGACCGAGGACCACCTCGCGGCGCTTGGTCTTCACCACTTCGGAGCAGATGTAGGCGAGGATCAGGCGGGGGATGCTGCCGTAGGGATAGCCGGTGATCTTGCCGGACGGGAGCACTCGTGGCTGGACCACCAGGGAGAAGTTCCCATTCGTGCGCACCCATGCCGGGGGATTGCCCACGGGGTTGCTGTGCGGGAGCCCGGCCTGCACGAGCACGCGCGTCGAGAACCCGAGCGCCTCGGCCTTCACTACGTCCGGGGCCTCGCGGATCGCCGCCACGGCGTCGATCAGCTTCAGGGTTCCGCGCGACACTCGTGCGCGTACCTGTTCCGGCGTCGGGAGCGGTGCTGTGTCGTCGTCTTCCATCTCCCCATCAAAGCACATTTCGCAGGGGACCGCAAGAAACGCCCGAACAGGTGGTTTCTGGGTGGACTTCCCAGCGCCGACGCGCTATCTGGAATCGCGATGTTTGCTGGTGTTCGGGTATGCTTTTGGGTCGTTTTCATGCTGCACTAATGCTGCAGTTGGGGCTGCAAACACGGGGTGGCACGCGAAAGCATGGCGAAACACGAAATCGGCCTAACAGCAGCATTTCCAGTCATGATTGGTGTAGGTGGCTCCGTTGGCCAGAGTTGCAAAACCGGCCTGCGCGAGTTCCCAAGCTGAGGGTCGCGGGTTCGAACCCCGTTTCCCGCTCCACTTAAAGCCAACAAAATCAGGTGAATGCGAGAGGCCGCCGAAAGGCGGCCCTCTTTTTTGCGGTGGCCGTGCGCGATGCATCAGGGCTTGGGCGGCGGCACTTCGACGAGGGCGGCGGTTCCGCGCAAGTGCTTGAGTCCCCAGTCGCGAAGGGACTCGAGGACGGGGTAGAGAGCGCGTCCTTTCGGGGTGAGGAAATAGGCGTGAGCTCCGGCGCGGTCTCGAGAAGCTCGGGCGCGGACGAGGCCAGCCGCGCCCAGTCTCTCGAGTCGATTCGTCAAGATGTTGGTCGCGATTCCTTCGGGGGAGCGGAGGAAGTCTTTAAAGTGTGTGTGGCCTGCAAAGAGGTCGCGGATGACGAGAAGGGTCCACCTGTCGCCAAGGAGATCCAAGGAACACGCGATCGGGCATGGGGAGCGTTTCGCCTTCATCGGAGACCTCCCGGCCGGTTCGGATCGGGTCATTCTCCGTACTCGGTTTCGCTCGACCGGGCACGCCTGGCGGCGTAGTCGATGGGGTCCACAGACTCGAGCCTGCCGATCACATGGGACCAGCTCGGGCGGGTCTTGATCGAAGGCCATTCGAAGCGATCGAACTTGGCCGTCAGCACTTGTGGCGTCCCTTGGCGCATGGCCTGACGGTGGACGGGGCTGCGTACGAACTGATCGAGGGTGCGCTCGTCTTTCCAAATTGTCATTGTCCACACCTCGTTGCCGAGATCGCGCGAGCGAACGCTGTGGCCCAGATAGCCCTCCTGCGTTGGCAGGCTTGCGATCACGTTCTTGGTGTGTTCGTCGAAGGCGCGGCGGTCATCGCCATCGACCTTCGCATTGGTGACGCCGATGTAGACTGGGCCCTGGTGGAGCTCTCCGGCCGGACTGGTTTTGAAGGGTGTGGCCAGGCTGCACCCGGCGAGGAATGCAACGAGGGCAGCGGGGAGAATGCGTGTCATATGTCGAGCGGACATGGGCGGATTGGCTCCGTGAGACTCACTTGCATTCTGCAAGTGATGTGACAGTCGCACAAAGGCCGTCCCGCAAGCAACGGCAAACTGACCGCCTCGAGGATGAGACCGTTGGCGTGGGTAGATGGGCGAGGGAATCGGCTAAAGAGAAACACCTCCATCGACGATGCTTTCATCGATGGAGGTGTTCATTGCTTGGAACACAGCCTCGCGAATCGGGGGCGCCGCTACCTCTTGTGTTCGGTATCCTTGGCAGGAAAGACCATGCTCAGCACGGTTGCCAGACCGAGTGTGGCGACGACTACCAAGAGGGAGAACGTTGTGTTGATCTTGATCGGATCGCGATCCGCGAGACCGATGACATCCAAGTACGGGGGCACGCTGAGGAGTAGAAGCTTCACGCCAACGAATCCCAGAATCAGGATCAGGGCCGGCTTGAGGAAGCGGAACTTCTGGATCAACGCGGCGAGGCAGAAGTAGAGCGCGCGCAGCCCGAGGATAGCGAAGATGTTACTCGTGAAGACGATGAATGGATCGGGCGTGATTGCAAAGATCGCGGGAATCGAATCCACGGCAAAGACTAGGTCGGTGATCTCGACCATGATGAGGGCGAGGAAGAGCGGGGTGATCGCGTACGTGGCACTCAGTGTGCCCGGGGGCGGAGGGTCCATGGTCGCCACGCCATCCGTGCCGATGCTGTACGTCGGCTTTGATGTTCGCTTCGTAAAGAATTTTTGCCCGTCGTAGAACTCCGTCACTCGGAGGAACTTCTTGCTCAGGCGGACGACAATGTTCTGCGAGACATCGTCGTTCCCCTTGATGAGGGCCATCTTGAGCGCTGTGAGGATCAGGAATCCGCCGAAGATGATCAGGATCCACTGATACTTCATGATGAGTTGTGCGCCGAGGAAGATCATCCCGCCGCGCATCAGGAGTGCGCCGATGATTCCCCAGAAAAGGACGCGGTGTTGATACTTTGCAGGTACTGCGAAGAACGAGAAGATCAAGGCGATGACGAAGATGTTGTCCATCGCGAGGGACTTTTCGACGACGTAACCGACCAGGTACTGCTTGGCTGCCTCAAACCCCTGCACCTCGCCGAAGACGATGAGAGGTGCTCCCTCACGAATCGCTTCCGTCGAGCTGTACTTGGCCGTTTCCAATCCCAACCCGAGCCAGTGGTTTTCGTATGCGAAGTAGACGACTCCGGAAAAGGCGATCCCGCAGGTCAGCCAAATGGCGGACCAGGTAAGCGCCTCCTTCATTTTTACCTCATGTGCCTCGCGATGAAAGACGCCGAGGTCCAGCGCCAGGAAAAGGACCACCAACAGGATGAATCCGGCATATGCCCAGATCTTGAGGTCGGCGGTTTCTGCAGCAACGATCAGCAACGATAACTCGTTCATCTTTCTCTCTTCAAAAGGTCAGCTGCGAGATGTCAGCGCAGGTCCTCGTGGTTGATTCGGAGGTGTCTCGTCATTTATCCGTCGGCCAGGTCTGCGAATGTCTGGCGACGGCCTCTCAGGCGGTTTTCATCCGCCTGGGCGCCTCACTCGCACTATATTGTTGGAGAGTGGGACGGGGCAATTTTGCGGTCCGATGAATCGCAGGGAAACTTGTATGCCACGGGCAGTCTGCGGGAATATTAGATAGTTTCGCCTTGATCTGTCGATAAAAGTGACAGATCTGTGTGCCCTATGGGGCGGCTCAATTACCACCACCTGATGTACTTCTGGCTCGTGGCCCGCGAAGGAGGGCTCGCCGCTGCGGCTGCAAAGCTGCGGCTGTCGCATTCCACTCTGAGCGCTCAGATCCGATCGCTGGAGGAGTCACTCGGCGAAAAGCTCTTTGAACGGAAGGGCAGAAATCTCGCTCTCACGGAGATGGGGCGGCTGGTATATGGTTTTGCTGATGAGATATTCACGTTGGGAGACGAGTTGCTCGACACCGTTCGTGGGCGACCGACGGGGAGAACGCTGAAACTTGTCGTGGGGATTTCCGAAGTCGTTCCGAAACTCGTCGCGAAGAGGCTGCTCGAGCCCGCGCGATCCCGCGCCATCAACGCGCGCATCTCTTGTCGGGAAGATAAGCCGGAGCGCCTGCTTGCAGAACTAGCCTCTCACGCGCTCGATGTGGTGATATCGGACCGCCCCTCCCCTGCCGGTGGCGGCACGCGAATCTTCAACCATCTACTGGGAGAATGCGGGGTCACGATTTTTGCGCGCGGCCCACTCGCGGCAAAGCACCGACCGGGATTTCCGCGCTCCCTCGATCGCGCACCCATGCTGCTGCCGACCGAGTCCACCGCACTTCGCCGCGCCTTTGACCAGTGGTGCGATGCGCATGGCATTCGCCCACGGATCGAGGGGGAGTTTGACGATTTGGCTCTGATGAAGGCCTTCGGTCAAGACGGGCGCGAACTCTTCCCCGCACCGAGCGTCATCGAATCCGCAGTGAGGCGACAGCATGGAGTCGAGGTGGTCGGCCGCATCCCCGAGGTGAAGGAGCGGTTCTACGCGGTCTCCGCCGAACGCCGCATCCGCCACCCTGCGGTCATTGCGATTTGTGAAAAGGCGAGGAACGATCTCTTCGATTAGCAGACACGTCAGCGTCCCTTCGAGCTGCCGTCAATCGACGTCACGCGACCAGCCTATCTGAACAACCATCGCTGCATGAGGCGGGTGTAACGCGGCATCACGACGTAGGCCATGAGGAGCACGACGATCCCGGTGTCGATCAGAAGGCGGGCGATTGGGTGCGCGATGAACGACACGCGAGCCGCGACGAAGTTCATCCCGTAGCCAACGAGGTATACGAGCGGGAAGATAGCAGTCCAGGTGATGAGTGACTGCTTCCATCTCTTGGGAAGGCGCGCGTGCGCTTCCTCGGGGGTGAACCAGAAGTCCATGCCGCTCTCGACGGTGAACTTGTCGTCATCATCGAGGATCGGGCGGACGCGTTCGAGCAACGCATTCCTATCGTCCGACTGCATCCACTCCAGCAATCGATCGCGACTGTTGAATCGGATGACAATGGTGTAAGTCTCGGACGCACCCGCGACCGGACGAATGATGGTGGTGTGCATGTGACCGGGGTAGCGTTTGCACACTGGGCCGATTTCGCCGAGCCATTTCTCGTACGCTTCGCCGCATCCCTCGCGGACGCGGTGGGTGATGACAACTGTCGCCGTTTCATCGGCGGCGGGAGGAGGAATGCCCATGGGGTCTGCCTGCGGAGGGTAGCACGCAACCGTGAGATTGCATGCACCACTCATCAGGCAGAGCGGGCTGGCGCGGCAAGGAGGAGGTTCGCTAGCGCCATCGTCCCCGTTGGGAAGCGGCAACAGCAGCAGCCGCTCCCCCACTACTCCAGACGCGTGGCGTCAGTTCGACTTGTGCGCGTGGATCGCTGAGGCATCGACGATCATGATGCTCTCGTTCAGCTCGCGGACCTTGCCCATGACGGTGACGACGCTTCCCGGTGCGAGCCCACCTTGGCCGTCCAGACCGATCTTGAGCGTTTGGCCCGATTCATCCACGACCTGGATCGTCGCGGAGTTCTCCGCGATCGTCGCTGACGGAGTGCAGCATGCATCCCAGACGGCACCATCGTGGTCGACGCAGATGGGCGCGTTGACCTCATCGACGAGTTGGAAAAGCGCCCGCCCCTCCGTGAACGGCTTCTCTCGACCTCCAATGTAGCCCGTCACGGCGATGGTGTCGCCCGTTTTCGAGGACGCGCGCACCTCACGGAGCGGTTTCGCATCGGTGGGCGCCGTCGCTGAGAACAAGTCGGCGGGGAGTTTCACGGTTTCTGCTGGGGCCGGTTTCGGAGCCTGGGGCTTCGCCCCCTTCGTCTGGCTCGCGTCAGAGGCCTGTTCGCTGCACGCGGCAAACGATAGAATGGACAGTCCAAGTGCGATCGATTTCAGTGTGCGGCTCATCTGGATCCTCTTTCGTGAGGGAATATGGTCAAACGGCTTTGAGTGATTCCGGGATGGGCATCCTAAGGCACTTCCATGCCGCGGGAATTGCCCCAAGCAGACCGAGGAACAGGCCCACGGATGCTCCTGATACGAGCACGGTGCTGTTCATCGTCAGTTCAAACACACCCATCGAAAACGGGATGGCTATTCCATCGAGGAACATCTTCGCAAGAACGAGCGAGATCAAGACGGCCGAGGAGGCAGCGATCAGTGACTCCTGAATCAGGCTGGCGACGACGGATCGCCGCGAGTATCCGAGCGACTGAAGCATGCCGATCTCACGCGCGCGCGAAGCGAAGGCGGCGTAGAGCGTGTTCAGTCCGCCGAGCACGCCCGACATTCCGACGAGCAGGGCCGTGATCCAGATCATCCCTTGGACAGGGCGATAAAATCGCAGCAGCGCGGCGTAGTACTCCGCCTCCTGAATGGCGACCAGTTCCAGGTCCACGCGCATCTTGGTGAAGGCATCGACGTCGGCGAACTCAGCGTCACCCAGCGTGATTGCGACGCACGAGATCGTGTCCCGCTTCGTTTCGATCAGGAGATCATTGAGCGGAATCCAGACCTCGGCATCCATCACCGTGCCGCGCGCCTGAAAGCGCCCGACGATGTCCCATCGCCTGTCGTCCAACCAGAGGGACTTCCCGATGGCGAGTCGCTCCGACGGGAGGCCGAGTTTCTCCGCTGCAAGACTCCCAACCATGATCTCGTATGCCCCGTTCTCCGGTGCGCGCCCCTCGACCATCTGTAGGCGACTGTGGACGAGGAATGCGCCGCGCGTGACACCGCGGACGACCCCTCGGAATTCCTCCTCGGAATCCGGATCAGTCTTCAGGATCAGCGCGGAGAGCACTTCGGGTGAGACGAAAGACTCTCCGTGGACGGTGCGAATTCCGGGGACGCTAGCTGCGAGCACACCGGGCACCGATGCAGAGATTTCGCTGCGTTCCATGCTCTCTTCGCTTCCCGAGGCGAGGAGGAGCACGTTCTTCGAATCGTGCTTGATCGTGAGCGAGGATCGCATGCCCTCCACGAAGGAAGCTGCCACCACGACGAGCGCCACCACGAGCGCATTGCCGATCAGGAGAGCCGCGAGTCTTCGCGGCGAGCGCCCGAGATTGCGCACGGCGTAATCGAAAGGGAGGAGTCTCATTAGACTGAACGAAACGCCTCCGCCGTCGAAAGTCGCGCCGCGCGGAACGCCGGCATCAACCCGGCCGCGATGCCAATGAGGGCGCACAAGATGACGCCAGCTGCGATCGTACGATAGTCGGCGTGCATGGCGATGCTCATGCCATCCACCGAGAATGAGTACTGTCCGACATTCGAAATCACCCCCGCAGCCGCGACGCCGAGAACTCCGCCGAGCAGGCTGATGGCGAGGCTTTCCGTAACGATCAAGCGCGCGATGGAACCCTCAGAATACCCGAGGGTCTGCATGACGGCGTGGTCCTTGATCCGATCCTGGACTGAGAGTGAAATGCCGTTCGCCACCAAACCGAAGATGGCAAACAGGGAACCGATCCCCAACCAACCCGCGAAACTCACCAGTTCGACGATGTCAGACACGGCACGAGCGACAAACGCCTTCTCGGAAGAGGTCCATGTCGGATCTTGTGCGGCCTTGAACTCCGCGTCGATTGCGGCAGCGACTGCATCAAGGCGATCTGGGTCGTCCACGCGTACGTTGAACTGCGTGACGATGCCTTCTTTGCTGCGACCGCCAGTCCGTTGCAGGAACCCAAGATGGACGTAGGCGACATTTTCATCCTGAGGATTCACCGAGGAGATGATCCCGGCGACATATGCGGTGATCCCGGATGCAGTGAACTGGTCGCCGATCTTCAGCCCACGACGCTGAGCGAGGCGTTCGCCCACGAGTGCAGCGTCCGATCGCGAGGCCCACTCTTCTCTGCTACCCGCGATGAGTGTGACATCGACGAGCTCTTTCTCGAAGGTTTCCTCGGGGACCCCCCGGTAAGTGATCACGTCGAGGCTGGCGCGGCAGTTGTTCACAAGGATTTTCATCGGAATGACGCTCGCGACTCCGGGGATCGCGGCGATGGTACGCGAGTAGTCCTGAGGAAGCTGCGATGTGAACGGGCAGAACCTGTTCTCGCGATAGACGACCAGCGTCGTGTCGCCCGCCGCTTCCTGCGTTGCCGCGGCGACACCGGTGCGCATCGCCTGGACAGCACAGAACAGAAACATCGCGAGCCCAATGCCGGTGACCGTGAGGAGACTACGCACACGATGGCGAATGATATACTTGAGGACGATCGGTAGCTGCCGGATCGGAATCATGATTGTGCCACCGCAGCGGCTGCCGATTCGACGAGACGCCCTTTCTCAAGATGCAGTGTCCTCGTCGCGTACTCCGCAGCGTGTGGATCGTGCGTCACCATGATCATCGTGCTGTGCAGCTCCTCGCATAGTCGGCGAAGGAGACTCAGAATCTCATGCGCCGAAGACTTGTCGAGGTCACCCGTCGGTTCATCCGCGACGATGATTCGCGGATTGGCGACGATCGCGCGCGCAATGGCGACGCGTTGTTCCTGACCGCCTGAGAGCTGGCGGGGATAGTGCTCGTGCCTCTCGGCGATTCCAACCAACTGCAACGCCGATGCCACGCGCTTGTGACGTTCCGCCCTCGAGATGGGAAGAAGTAGGAGGGGGAGTTCGACATTCTCATACGCCGTCAACACGGGGATGAGATTGTACAGTTGGAAGATGTACCCGATGTTCTCGCATCTCCATCTGGCGAGTTGCGAGCGATTCATCGCCGCGATATCGACACCATCCACGTGCAGCGAACCGGAGGTCGGTTTGTCGATGGCCGCGATCAGATTCAGCAACGTTGTCTTGCCGCTGCCGGAGGGGCCCATCAGCGCAAGAAACTCCCCCCGCTGGATGTCGAGATCGAGGCCATCCAACGGAGTGATCGTGTTGTCTCCGCGATGATAGACGCGGGTGAGATTGCGACATTCGATGAATGACATTGGATTAGGAGCCTCCTCCTTCGAAGTTTCTGGCACGCACACGTGCGCCCTCGGTCAGTTCTGCATTGCGCGAAAGGATGACCAGATCGCCGGGGTTCAGTCCCTCAGTGATTTCCTGCCACCCATCGCTGGCAGCGCCTGATGTTGTGACAGTCCTCGCGGTCGCGACGCCGTGCTCTCCGTCGTAGTCGGCAACGACCCAAGCCTTGCCATCGCGAATCGCGTCAGATGGAGCGAAGGCGGCCAGGCGGCCACTTCGCGCGTCGGCCAGTCCGGGAGAGTTCTGCCCGTGGAATCGCACGCGCGCGAGCATCTCGGGCTTCAGCTCGGGTGCGGGATCCTCAAGAGCGACCTTCACTTGCAGCGTGTTCTTTTGAATGTCAGCAAAGTTGGTGACGCGTGAGACCGTGCCGCGGAAGACACGATCCGAGAGGATCTCGACAGTGACTTCGGCATGCTGCCCGAATCCGACTTTGGCCGCGTCCGCGAGAGGGACATCGACGCGCACTTGCATCTGCTTGGGATCGTAAAGTTGAGCCACCATCGCGCCGCCCATCGAATTCGATTCGAGCATGAGGCGAGAACCGGGCTCGACGAGTCGCGTCATCACGACGCCAGTGATCGGCGAACGAATCTCGAGACGATCCACCGCGAGCTTGGCTTCATCCGCCATGACTCGCGCAAGCTCGAGTCGCAGCCTCTCCTCGGTCCGCAGTTGGAGGTTCTGATGTGCCGCATGGCGTTCCGCCGAAGCGCGTTCGAGCTGTGCCGCAAGCGCAGCGATGCGGTGCCCTGCACCAACCACCCCCGCAGTTCGCACGCCGAGTTCCGCCTCTGCCGCCGTATAGTTGGCATAGCTGCTCGAGCCCGAATCCTGAAGGGCATCCTGGCGCTGGAAGTTGAGCTTTGCTTCGACGAGGGAGGCTTCCGCCGCGGCGAGTTCTGCGCGTGCAAGACCGAGGGTCGCACTTGTTTCGGCCTCTGTCGCGAGGGCGACTTCGTACTCGCGTTGGGCTTCGACATTCGTATCCCACGAGGTCTGCGCGGCGGCCAATTCGGCCTCGGCGCGGCGATGCTTGAGCACGGCGTCTTCGTCGACGAGCCGCACGAGAATGTCACCCGCGCGCACCGACTCACCTTCGAGAACGAGCACCTCGCGCACGGTTCCGCTCACGAGAGCGGTGACATTGAAGGGGAACGGATCAGGTTCAATCCACCCGGCTGCCTGGACAACGACGGGGCCGGTCGCGCGCGGGTTCGCCGTGGCGCCTGCTGCCTTCGAGGGGCGTTGCACGACGGGGAGGACTTCGACCTCCACCGCCGGGGTTAGCGACCCGAGGAGTGAACCCGCGAACACACCCGCAAGAGACAGGATCAGGAATGCGGGTAGGACAATGCGCAGTCCCCACCGGAACTTCGGGGCGGGTACTTCAGTTTTTTGAGTGCCGCCAAGATCGGCGACGGTCGCGTGGCTCATGGGAGACACTCGCCAACGCGCACTCTACAATGTAGGTGCATGATTCTTCCTTCGCATGAATGAGATAGCCGTGCTTGTCCGCTTGTCACGGTGGCACTGATCTCTCAGCAGCGAAGGATGTTCAGTTGGATGTGGGAGCGATAGCGTCCGGGCGGGCGCGGTAGGTTGTCCAAGGTAACAGTTTTGAGCGGCGCAGCGACCTTGACGATGGTCTCTCTCGCTTCCGTCGGAGGCGCGCAGACCTGCATCGCGAGTCTGTGCGAAGCGATCGTCGCCGAGGTTGGAGACAAAGCAATCCCCTGATCCTCGCACTCGATGGGGCACACGCACTCTGGGCGCATGGGTACTCTATGTGTTTCGACCTCAATCGCCTCTTCATCAGGGCAACACTGCGCTGCCCGACGTTCCGCCGTGGGGAACTGCTTCTCGCAGCACAAGCCCGGGGCAGCTTGAGCGATTGAAACGAAAAGGAAGATCGCAGCGAGAATTGCAGAGAGGAGACGATGTGAGTAAGCACGTACAACGACGCTATCCGCACCCGGCCCGCGCCCGGATGAGCACTTGTTGGAGGAGGAAGAATGATTCTTCTCAGGCGTAAACACTGGGGCTCGAAATCCTCTTCCGTGAGAGTAATCCCAAACTCTTTCCGAAGTCAACGGTGTCGCCCGTTTCTAAAGGATGCCTTGATCGATATCCGACGAATGGCCCGAAGGATCATCACGGGAGGAATTCTCGCCGGAGGGTAGGAATCCCTCTCAAAAATCCGTCTGAGGCCTGTAAGTCCTCTTAATTCACCACTCGGGCCCCAGCGCTTCCTTGGTTCCGTTAGGGGTTCTAAGTTCCGCTTTAGTGATCCGAACCATGCCTGTATACTTATTCCATGAGGGTTAAGTGGCGAGCGTGAAGCGAACCAGATCAGCCGATTAAAGCCGCCTGCACTCTTTGCTCGAGCACCGCGGAAATTTTGGCCACAGTGGCACAAACAAGCCAGTGGGGCCGTGCGAGCGATCTGGAGGTGGAACGTGCATCTGATAAAGGAAGCTGTCCGCTTGCCCGTTTGCGAAGACAACCTGGCAGATGCGGAGTTGGCTGAGGACCGCCTTTTTGACATCCCTGGGCTCAACTTTGAGTTATCCCCAGTAGGCAATCCCGGAGACGCTGTGCGTCTGCTGAACGTCTCCGATTGTGATGCAACGGTGATCGACCCAAACCTGCCCGACTCGTTAGGGCTGGACACGCTGCGCGCAGTGCGCGCCACCCGAGCCTCCCTTCCAAACATCGTGCTCTCCGGGGCGATCAGCGATGATGCACGCCTTCAGACACTTCGTTAAGGGGCGGAGGATCTCATCGGCAAGGACGATCCACACGCGGCCTTGCTCGCCCGGAGCATTCTCCACGCGATCGAGCGCCATCGAGCGACGGAGTACCAGCGGCAGATCGGGCAGGTCGTCGAACAGAGCCTCGATGCCACGCTGGTCGTCGACAGGGAAGGACGGGGGGTGTTCGTCAACACAGCCGCTGAGGTTCTGTTCGGGAAGCCGCGTCCCGAACTCGAGGGGGAGCTCATGGTTTTTGCGGAGCGCTCTTTGGCTGAGGAGGAAATCATCATCAATCGAGAGGGGGATACGCACACCGGCCAGATTCGCCTCGTAGACATCCGGTGGCTGAAGGACCGGGTGAAACTTGCAACGATCCGGGATGTCACCGACCGCAAGTTGCTCGAATCACGACTGATTCAGGCGCAGAAGATGGAGGCCGTGGGTCAGTTGGCCGGCGGAATCGCCCACGGCATCAACAACCTGCTCAATATCATCAACGGGTACTTGGACTTTTACTTCGGAGTTCCACAGAACTGCCCCGAGCTGCCAAACCTCCTTCTTGAAGTACGCGACGCCGCGCGGCGAGCTGCGGGCTGACCGGCCAACTTCCGGCTTTCGGTCGGCGTTCGGTTCTTTCGCTGGAAGCTGCGGAGCATAATCACCTGATCAACGACATGATGCGAATCCTGCCGCGGTTGATCGGGGAGCATATCAAGCCGGGGATCATCGCGGGCCGTGACCTCGCTCAAGTAAAGTTGGACCTGATCCAGTTCGATCAGGTGTGGCCGAATCCTGCCGCAAATGCACGGGATGCGAGGTATTGGCAGAGGTCAAAATGAGCCCAAAACTGCGTCAGATTCCCGTTGTTGTCCTGACATCGTCCAACGCGGACCGTGGCGTGGCAGAGTGCTACAGACTGGGCGCCAGTTGTTGCCTCACCCAGCCCGTGGATTGGAGATCGTTTCAAGCAGTCATCCGCAGCGTGGTGAGCTTCTGGTTTACCACGTTGACCCTCCCCCGTTCGGACAAGTGCTAACCGGAATCACTCCCGTCGATTCGCGCACCCGGCGAACTCTTGGAGCCGAGACATAAGTTGGTGTAGGAGGAGCGCGATTCCGGCGTACTCGGGATGCTCATTTGAAACGCTGAGTCGGGAGAACCAATAGGCGCGCCGGGTGGTATACTGCCGGAGGCGGAACCCAAATGACTTGCGGGGAACATCGCAAATGCCTATTCTCATGGGCAGGGAGAACTGGGCACGGGTGAAAGAGAAGACGATCATCGGCTGGAGCGAGTACGTCGGGCTGCCCATGTGGGGTGTTCGTCGCCTCAAGGCGAAGATCGATACCGGCGCGAGGAGCAGCGCGCTCCACGTCGAGAACCTCGTGTTCCTCCCGGGCGACGAAGTCGAGTTCGACGTGGTGCTGAATCTCTCAGGCACGAGCAAGCATCGCGTCACCGCCCCGATCACGCGCTGGGCACGCGTGCTCTCCAGCAACGGAACGGGCGAGCGTCGTCCGTTCGTGAAGACGAAGATGCGACTGGGCGGCGTGCTCATACCCGTCGAGATGTCCCTCGTATCGAGGGGCGAAATGCGCTTTCGCATGCTCGTGGGTCGCACTGCGCTCGCCTCCAAGTTCCTCGTCGATGCCGGGAGGCATTCGGCCCGAAAGCCAACGCCTGGGAAAAGGAAGACTAAGTCCAAATGAAAATCGCCATCCTATCCAGAAGCCCCAAATGCTATTCCACGCGCCGCCTCAAAGAGGCCGCGATCCAACGAGGCCACAAGGCCCTCGTGCTGAACACGCTCCAGTTTGCGATCTCGGTCGAGCCGGGAAATCCCAGCCTGCACTACCGCGGAAAACTGCTCTCATCGTACGATGCGGTGATTCCACGCATTGGTGCATCGATCACCTTCTTCGGTCTCGCGGTGGTGCGACAATTCGAGCAGATGGGCGTTTATACGCTGAATGAGTCCGTCGCGATTTCGCGCTCGAGGGACAAGCTACGCTCGGCACAGATTCTCAGTCGGCACGACATCGGCCTGCCGCGCACGGCGTTCATCCGCAGCAAGAAGGACATCCTACCCGCGATCGAGCGCGTCGGCGGCGTGCCCGTCATCATCAAGGTTCTCGAAGGAACACAGGGCGTCGGTGTGATCCTCGCCGACACGATCAAGATTGCGGAAGCCATCGTCGAGACTCTGCAAACGGCGAAACAGAACGTGCTGATCCAGCACTTTGTGAAGGAGAGTCGCGGTAAGGACATCCGCGCCTTTGTCGTGGGGAACCGAGTTGTCGCGGCCATGCGCAGGTCCGCCGTTGGCGATGAGTACCGCAGCAACGTCCACCGCGGCGGGACGACGGAATTGGTGACGCTGAGCCCTGAGTACGAGAAGACGGCGGTGACGGCGGCACACGTCATGGGCCTGACCGTCGCCGGTGTGGACATGCTCGAGGGCGAGAATGGCCCGAACGTGATGGAAGTGAATTCATCCCCTGGGTTGGAGGGAATTGAGGGTGCGACGGGCATCGATGTCGCCGGTGCGATCGTCGAAGAAATCGAACGCCGCGTCAGCGTGCCTGACTTCGATTTGCGCAAGCGCCTCCGTCTGGGCGGAAGTCAGGCCGTTGTCGAGATCGTGCTGCGTGACATGCCCTCGTTCGAAGGTAAGAAGCTGCGCGAGTCTCCTTTCGCGGGGACCAAGTCTCGCGTCCTTGCCATTGATCGCGCACACACCTTCATTCCGAACCCGGGCGCGGAGGACGTATTGATGGCGGGGGACAAACTCGTGTGTTTTGGCAACATCGAGGAGCTGAGGACAATGTTGCCCCTCGGGCCGCAACGGTCGAAAAAGGAACAGCTGGCAGATCGAGAAGGCGTCCAATCCTGAGTCCGCGCAGCGTGAGCCAACTCGCACGATGAAGGCAGCGAAAGACCTGATTATCGCCGGTCAAGCCATCGGCCCCGGCGACACGCGTGACCTCGCACTTTCGTCGGGCGAGTCCTACACCGGTCAGACGGTGCGCGTGCCCATCCGCGTCATCCGCGCGGAACGCGAAGGGCCTGTCGTCTTTCTGACCGGCGCCGTGCATGGCGACGAGCTCAACGGCACGGGGATCATTCGGCAGATGATCTTCGATCCCCCTCCCGAACTGATTCTAGGAACGCTGATCTGCGTTCCCGTCGTCAATGTCACAGGGCTGGAGTCGTTCTCGCGCTATCTGCCCGATCGACGGGACTTGAATCGCTGCTTTCCGGGATCACCCGCAGGCAGCATGTCGAGCCGCCTCGCTCGCGCGCTCTACGATGGCGTGTTGACGCAGTGCGACTTTGGGATCGATCTGCATAGCGCGGCCGTACGCCGGACGAACTATCCGAACCTCCGCGCGGACCTAAACATTCCTGCGGTGCGTCGGCTGGCTCGCGCATTCGGCGCGCAGGTCGTCGTGCAGAGTACTCCCCCGAAGGGCTCCCTTCGCCGGGCCGCGTGCGAGGCCGGCGCCGCCACGATTGTCTTCGAGGCGGGCGAAGTCTGGAAGATCGAACCCAGCGTCACGCGCGCGGGTGTGCGTGGATGCATGAACGTGCTTCGCGCGCTGAGGATGATCGCGGGGCCGAATCCTCCCCCGCCGCCGCAGGTGTTCGTGCGCAAGACGAAATGGGTCCGCGCGGAACGCGGAGGGCTCCTTTCGTTTCACGCTCGCCCTGGGCAATGTGTCGAGAAGGGCGAACCGATCGCCACGAACTACGGCCTCTTCGGGCGTGAGCAGAATGTGCTCGAATCACCGGTGTCCGGGATGGTGCTCGGGATGACCACGATGCCCGCCGTCAAACCCGGGGAGCCGGTCTATCACATCGCGTCGTTGACTCCAAAGCAGCGCGCAATTATCGAAGGTGCATCGACGAATGGAGGCGACGTTCACGACCACGAGCGCACCTGTGCGGAGCTCGCGACCAATGTGTTGATTGAGCCGAGGAAGAGTTCACAGAAGTAAGGCGGATGCGAAGGGGAGCACGCGAATATGGGGACAGTCAAACTTGGACAGGACGACGAAAGACGAAACCTGATCCTCCACACGTGGGAGGATTGGGAGGAGTTGCTGGCGACACTCCCGACAGTCGCCGCGCCCTTCGTTTGCGTCTTCGCCTGCGATGCAGTCGGCGTACCGGCAGAGGTGGTGGGCAAAGTAATGAGGCAGCTTCTGGATGGTGGTTGCCACTACATCGTCTGCTGGGGGCCGGACTGCGAACGCGTTCACGATATCTTCGATGAGACTCTGGTGTGGATGAGCATCGAGGACATCAAAGACATCCCCCTGCGAATGTCGAGTTGGCACGCGAGAGAACCGTTGTGCAAATCGATTTGGTTCGCGCTGCAGTGTGCAGTCGATTGCCAGTGTGAGGAGCGCCTAGAGTACCAGTGCATCCTTGGCCTGTGCCAGAGGCAGGAGAACTGGGCCGAGGTCTTCACGCGTGCGTTCTCCGCTCCGCAGGCGTTCAGCGACGAAGTACTCGCAGAGGATGATCAAGATGCCGAGAAAATGGGGGACGCCGAGAGCAAGATCCTCGTCGTCAGATCACCCACCCGCCGCGTCTTCCTCGATTTTCGCAAGGTCTGAGCGGACCTGCTCCAGATAATCCTTCAGTCGCGGGTTGTCGGGGAGTTGCTCGACGAGTTCTTCGCGCGCTTGAACGCAGGCACGGAGCAATTCGATCGCGCGTTCCCGGTCACCCATGTCCGCCAGCAACATCGCCAGACGATACTGCGAGATCGCCTTGTCGTTTCGCCAACCCGCGTTGCTCGGGTCTGCGGCGGACAGTTCCTCCATCGTCGCATAGGACTTGTTGTACGACTCGACCGCCTGGGCGTGTCGCTTGAGGGATTCCTGCGCGCTTCCGACGCGCAGCCACGTCGAGCCGATATCGCGTTTCCACAGTGCATTCGTGGGATCGGTCGCCGCGACGAGTTCGAAGGTTGCGAGACACTTCTCGAATGCCTCGAGAGATTCCTCGAACTTGCCTTGGCCGTAGAGAATGCCGCCGATGCGACTCCATCCAGCACCGACGTTGCGCTTCGCCTGCGGATTCGTCGGATCTGCGGAGGCGATGCGCTCGAACACGGCGACGGACTTGTCGAAGGCCTCACGCGCTGCGTCGGCGTCGCCTGACATTTCGAGCGCGTCCCCTACTCGATTCCACGACGTGCCCAAGTCACCCTGAATTCGTAGGTTCGATGGATCGCCCGCGGCGAGTTCCATGTTCAAATCGAGCGCCTTGCGATACGCCGCGAGCGCCTCGTCGAGCTTCCCGGTCTCGATGAGAAAGTCTCCCATGCGATTCCACGACACGCCGACGCTGCGGCGCCACACGGCATTCGATGGGTCCGACGCCGCGAGCAGTTCGGAGGTCGCGAGTCCCTTCTCGTAGGCGACACGCGCATCCTCCAGTTTTCCTTGAACCGTGTGAACATCTCCCATGCGATTCCAGAAAATGCCGAGGCGGCGCTTGTGCTCCGCGTTGTCGGGCTCGCTTGCCGCAAGTTCGACGTAGATATCGAGGCACTTCTGATAAGCCGCACGCGCTTCGTCGAGACTCCCCTGCTCTTCGAGAATGTTGCCGATGCGATGCCACGTGAACCCCATGTCGGCTTGCCATTTGGTGGCACTGGGGTCGGCTGCGGCGAGCGCTTCCGAAATCGCGAGGCTCTTGTTGAACGTCCCGCGCGCGCCCTCGAGATTGCCTTGTTGCTGCTGAATCCCACCGACGCGGTTGAGCGAAACGGAGAGCGCGCTCTGGCGCTCAAAGTCCTTCGGATTCGCCCCCGCAAGTTTCTGAGAGATGTCGAGCGCGCTCGCGAATGCAGAGGCGGCGGCCTCGATTTCACCGCGCGTTTCCAAGATATCGCCGATGCGTTCCCACGCGAGGGCCGCCTGCTTCTCTCCCTTGGTCGACGAAGGATTCGCGCGATCGATCGCCTTCGCATCAGCGAGCGCCTGCCGCGCTGCCTTCTCTGCAGAATCGAGATCGCCCTGCGCGATGCGCACATCGGCGACTTGCACGAGAAGGCGAATCTGCGAGTCGCGCTCTGCCTCGGTAAGCCCCTCGCTGCTGCGCGAATCGAGGTGCGTCCCGACCTTGGCCAGCACAGAATCCATGATGTTGATCTTGCCGATGGGTTCGAGGCTGCCGGCCAGGTCGCCGACCATGAACGCGACGAGATCCTCCGCCTCGGCGCGTGCCTTGTCGGATCGCGTGCGCGCGACCTCAGCGATGCGACGCGCTTCCTCCTTCTGCACGACTTCGTTCGCGAGCCTTCGGTTGAAGTTGATCGTGCCCCCGGTGATCAGGACGACGAGGACAGCGGCCACGCCGACGGCGGCTCGGCGCGTCGTTGCATCGGCACGCGCGCGGGCCTCGGTGCGTTCCACCTCCGCAAGCAATTGCGTCTTCGCCTCGCCCGGTGCCATGCGATCTGCTTGTGCCCTCGCGAGCACGCAGTCTCCGTTGGCAACGGCCAGTCGCCCAAAGTCAGCGAGTGCGCGAGAACGCAACATTCCGACCGCCGGGTTCGCGGGCCAGAGAACCTCGGCGCGATCCAGCGTCGCGATACAGTCGGACAGTTCGTGATAGTCCGTCGTCCCGGCATCGAGGCGAGACTTGATCTCGGTTGAGAGTGTCTCCGACTCGCGCCGCCGCCCCGCGCCCGTGAGGAAACCGCGCAGTCGGTCGCCGAACTCCAAAGCGGAGCGCATTCTCTTCTCGATGTTCGGATTCAGGGAATCGGTGATAAGGTCAAGGAGCGGCTTGGGGATCGGGCGCCCGGGATTGAGGAGTGTCGGTTCGTGATAACGGCCCTCGTTCGCCATTGTGAAGGCGTGCGTCGTACTATGCGCTTCGTGGGGGCGTTTTCCTGTGACGAGTTCAAAAAGTGAAGAACCGAGCAGATAGACATCCGTCCACGGGCCGAGCTTGTCGGCAATCTTGTACGTTTGCTCCGGCGCCATATAGGCGGGCGAACCAGCCGGGTTGTTCGCCTTGGCGAGCGTCGGCGCGGAACCGAGTGCGTGCGTACGTCCTCCGGCAGCAAGGAGTCCTTCGTCGAAATTCACCGCCAATCCCCAGTCGAGCAGCAGCACTTCGCCGTAATCCCCGATCATCACCTGCCCGGGCTTGATGTCGCGATGGATGATTCCTCGCGAATGCGCGAAGGCGATGGCTTGCGACACACTCAACAGGATCGGGATGTGCTTCATGAGGAATTCTTCGACGGTCGTCTTTTCAAATTCCTTCCTGATGAGGTCGTTCCACGGCGTGCCTTTGACGAGTTTCATCGAGATGAACGGGTCCCCGGCCTCGTTGGCGCCTAGATCATAGACGGGGAGAATGTTCGGATGGTCGAGTTGCGCGGCGGTGAAGGCTTCCTCGCGGAAGGAGTTGGCGATCTGCTGCCCGCGCGGAGAATCCATCGAGGATTCCCCGACATAGTCCGGGCGCATGATCTTGATTGCTACAACGCGACGCAGGCTGCGCTGGATGCCCTCGTAAACGACCCCCATTCCACCCTTGCCGATTTCCTGCACGAGGCGGTGCGACTCCCCGACCGAGGGTGGCTCACTCGCACCGAGAACCCAGCCCCTTGGGAGTTCGGGGATGACAGTCGCTGAGAGCTCCGTCGCGTCCAGCTTGGCCGAATCGACCACGGTCGACCGAACCGGGTCGTAGGTGTGGCCCGGGTCCTCGCTGATCCCCTCCGGGAGAGTACCTGCAATGAACTCCGGCTTCGCGTTGTCGGCCATGCGCGCACCCTTTACCAGTGGAGATGGTATGATGGTGCTGCGCAGTTAGGTGTGGCAAGCGCGGGGTTGGGGGGCGCGTGTCCTGCTAGTGGAAACCAATCGGGCCGGGAGTGGGCGGCGGCGGCGGGCCGTTATACAACCGCTTCGCGGATTGCATCACGGCGGTGTAGAAGTTGCCCGATTGGTCGCGGGGGCGGAACCATTCGAACTCGAGCTCCGGCGAACCTATGCATGGGCGCAGCATCCAGGCCATCTGCATTCCGACGAAACCGAATGTCGCGATCCAGATCTTGAACAACCACATCACATCCGTTGGGAGCGTTCCGCGAGCAGCGGTGATGACCGCCATAGAATCAATCAGGCCCACCATAGCCACGACCCCGGACAGCGCGAACGCCACAACGATGAGCAGCTTCGTAAAGTCGTAACGCGACTGGCACGAGAAGAATACAATGATCGGCGTAAGGCTTAACATCACGAGCGCTTCCGTTACCATGCCGAGCAGGACGAACCGAACGATCTCTGGCGCGTCCATGCCGGTTCCCGTCATCAAACTGCCCAGCAACATGAACGGGAGACAGACAAGGACGGTCCCCAGATGGAGCAGGGGAATCTTGAGGGATGATGCCAGCGCCTGACGCCATCCGCCCGCGGCCCCAACGCCCAAGCCGACGATCGCAAAGATGGCACAAACACAGCAGAGCAGGGTAATGATCGAAACCTCGTTCGATTCAGATAGTATCTCGCTGACGATGAACTTGTCATTGTCGCGGAGCAGACTTTCGGCGGCCTTGGTCAGGTCACCGGCGAGTGAGAATGAGGGTAAGGCCAAGACGCCCCCGATGCATATCGACCTTCGTGATACTGTGCCTATGCTCATCGTACCGATCCTTGCGTTGCTAGAGTGATTGTGATCATCTGCCAATTGACGTAATGATCGTACACCAACCCATCCGGCATGAGAATCGGCATGGCTTTCAAAGACCTTCGTGAAACTCGCATTGTGCCACACACATCTCGCGAGCGCTTCGTTCCCCCCGACGGTCCTGCCGCAGTCGTAATGGCAAGCCATGACATCTCGCTGGCAGGGTTGAGCGAACTCAAGGGCGCGTATGAAATCGCCCGGGTAAGTCCCCCATTCCATGCCGTGCTTTTTACACTCGCGGGGAAAGGGCGCATTGAAACCGAGGCAGGGGCGCTGGCGATCGAGCGCGGTACGAAGCTGATTCTCCCCGCAGGGACGATGTACCGATACGTTCGCGCCGCGGGAGTATGGCGCATCGCATGGGTGCACCTTCGGAAGCGGCGAGGATGGCGGTTGCTGGAGGGCGCGCCCGTTCGCATTGCCGCAACGAGCATCAGCGATGAGCTGGAGTTTGTGATGCTTAGGTGCTTGGAACCTAGGGTCTCTGGATCCTCGGCGCGCATTGATCGGATGTACGCTGAGTTGCTGGTGGAGCTCGTCACGGGGGAACTCGAGGAGTCCACGAATCCGACCCATCGCGCGGAGGAGGATGCTCTCAGGCGCATCTTTGGAGAAGTCTCGGCGAGGCTAGCCGAGGATTGGACCGTCGCGCGATTGGCGCGAATGGCTCACATGTCCAATTCGAGTCTTCACCGCGCAACCCTTCGGGTGTATTCCGAACCACCCATGGCCCATGTCACTCGCCTCAGGATGGAGCGGGCGGAACTTCTCCTGATTCACACGGCGCAATCGGTGGCAGAAATCGCCGCCGAGGTCGGGTACGAGAACCCTTTTGCATTTAGCACGGCGTTCTCCCGTCGATTTGGCTTTCCTCCCTCCCACACCTGTCGAGGTGAGTTTTCGGATTCGGGTAAAGCAGGTACATAGTACCCCCTTTTGCTTTCTCTGGAAGTGGCGCGTTCTGCGCGGGCTTTTGAGAGTGCGTCGAGGTCGAGAGCGGGGAGGAGCCAGACGTTTGGGTTCCGTTTGG
>Ga0268299_1001760_pt1 | contig 32942 bp, 22 predicted proteins | sample NOBtaG_FD_193484 | JGI IMG/M metagenome (GOLD analysis project Ga0268299, IMG submission 193484) | Activated sludge microbial communities from bioreactor in Nijmegen, Gelderland, Netherland - NOB reactor | ecosystem: Engineered > Bioreactor > Aerobic > Activated sludge | place: Netherlands... | reverse complement strand
TAGAAAATTTCCAGCCAAAAGGCCAGAGCCAAAAAGGCCGAAAAGCGAAAATGGCAGAGGTTTTAGCCAAGCAGGCTGTTGGCATCTGCTACATGGTTTAGTGAAGCCATACGAAAAAACAAACAGCCGCGAGGCTGTTTGAGTGAAATCAGTGTCGAGCCGAGGAAGCGCAGATGGAGTTTCCCCCAACTGCACCCCTCGACCCGAGCACCGACTTCTATCCAGCCAGGGTCTAAGCAGCCGGCATTTGTCGCACCGCTAGTGACGACACGCGTGGATGCGTTGACCTTACTGGATCTTGGCGAAGCCCGACACGGCAGCGATCGTCATCCGGATGATCTCCACCATGTAGGGGAGGTTCATCTCGGACACACGGTCATTGCGCGTGTGGTAGTTCACGTCGAAGCCGTCGTCCGTGAACTCGATGGAGATCAGCACCGCCTTGTAGCCGTGGTCGATGAACCCGGCGTGATCCGAACGGTTGTCGACCGCGTGGTTGTGCGTATCGACGACGTTCAGGTCCAGGTTGTACTGAGCCGCAGCACGCGTCAGAGCCACGACCAGCTCGTGAGAGCCGTTCGCGTCTTCGCCGTCGTGGATGTCGACCCGGTTGCCCGGCTTGCGGCAGTAGCCGATCATGTCCATCTGGAAGACACCGACGATGTCTTCCTTGGCAGCGGCGCACTGGTCGCTGTACTTGTAGCTGCCCCAGAGTCCCTGCTCCTCGCCCGTGAAGTGGACGAAGCGCACGGTGTAGTCCAGCTTGTGGTCCTTCAGCGCGCGAGCCACTTCCAGAACGCCGACGGTGCCGGAGGCATCGTCATCCGCGCCGGGAGCGACATTCTCGTTGGACCACGGGTTGCCGACCGTCGAGTCCAGGTGCCCGGACACGATGACGATCTTGCTGGGGTTCTTCGCGCCGGGAATCTCGGCAACGATGTTCTCCAGCTTCTTGCCGCGCACCGTGTAGGGGGCGCGCTTGACCGCGATGCCGAGCGCCTTGTAACGAGCCTCGACCCAGTCGAGAGCGTCGTTGAGCTGCTTGTTGTGGGTGTTGCGCGACGCGATCTTGACGGTCTTGCCGTTGATCACGGTCGAAACTTCACCCGTCAACTGGTTCAGCATGTCGGTGATGCCGGCGACGGTCACACCCTGATGAGCCGCGACGATGCGAGCATCCTTCGCGGGCAGATTGGTGACGTCGATGGGCGGGGTGGGACGGAAGCGCGTGCGACGCACTTCGTCGGGATTGAACTTGCAGCCGCCGGTGGTGTCCTTGCCGCGGTGAACGGCGTGGAACTCACCATCGTCCGCCTTGCCCTGGTCGCCGTGAGCGCAGCCACATCCATCGTCACCGTGGTCATGGTTGTGACCCTGGTTCGGAGCGGAAGCAGGCGTGCGAAGAGCAGCGCGGACAAGGAAAACAGCAGCTACAACCAGCGCGGCGATGACCGCGATTGCGATGATTGTATTCATGTTAAGTCTCCTTGGCTGAGCCTCCGACAACCTTTGCCAACGGTCGACGGAAGAACAGCACGTTTGTTGAGTTACTGGTTACAGTTGAGAGCTCATACCCGGCCAACCCTACTGCTCTCCGAAAGGTGAGCAATAAACGCGTGTCTAGCGGTGCGTAATGGTTTGGGCTGCTTGGAAAAAAGTTTCCTTGGTCTGGGTGATGAGTGGCAAAAGGCCTTAAACCTAGAGATTCATGATCGGTGAAAGCAACTATGCGCCAGGTAGATAAAGTCTTGAACGTCTGACTATTTGGGGCTTGAAAAAGCGCACTCAGCTAGCGCGAGCAACAGCAGGGCAGAAAAAACAGCGAACAGCCCGTGCTCATGCCGTTTTCAGCCAATTCAAACCAAGAACACTCCCGAAGAGCGCCAGACATTCATGTTCTGCGCCCACTGGGACGCGAAGCTTAAAAGCGCTCCGCCAGCGGTTTTTACTTCTATCGCAACCTGCGCAAATCACTTTTGCAGGCGAAAACTTTCGCTCGCAATTTCACGGGTGCTCGCGTTAGTTCTGCGAATGCCTCACCTTGAAAACAGCCCTGCCTCAACAAGAAAAAACGCAGACCGCTAGCGATAGTTGCGCCGTTCATTACCACCTACTTGCAGACGCCATTATCTGCCGCCCGGAAGGAGGATTTCACTTTGCGCGCAATCTCTGCGACAGCGACGATACCTGGCCCCCTCAAGCGGGTAAACCGATGTAAGTGAACCAATAATTCTGATGATATTGGCAGGATAGGCGCCGGCAGGTTTTAGCAGGGCAAAGGATCAGGACTGAAGAGTGACTTCCGTATTTCGCAGACCGAACACAAGTATTCGCCTGGGTGAGATTTGCCTGCAGGCCGGCATGCTGACGCAGGATCAGTTGCAGGAGGCGATTCGACACTCAAAAGGCAAGCGCCTGCAGATCGGGCAAATTCTCGTCATGTGCGGATTTTTGACGCCTCGCGATTTGCAGTCGGTACTGCTGGCGCAATCGATGATTCGCGACAAATCCATCGATTTCAACCTGGCGATTCGCTGCCTCAAGATTGCCTTCAAAATGGGCTCGACCTTTGGGGAAGTCCTGGACAACCATGAAGACGCCCCGGCAAGAAAAGCGCCCACAGGCCGGCTCGGAGAGCTGCTCCTGGAGGCCGGAGTGCTGAAATATGAACAGCTTTCAAAAGCAATGGAGCAAAGTTTGCAGACCGGGCTTCCTTTAGGGCGAATGCTGGTTCTGCATCAGGTTTTGACAGACGCGGTGCTCAATTCGGTACTCGACATTCAGGTGCGGTTGCGTGACGAGATGCTTTCGCGCGAAGAGGCGGTCCATGCCGTAAGATTGGCTGCCGGTCTGCCTTCCAGCAGCGGCAGCGGAGAAAATGCGGTGGTCGAGAAACCGACGCAGGAAGCGCCGCGCCGGCGCGGCATTCGACTGGGCGAATTGCTCGTTCTTTCCGGTGTTCTGACCGAAAGCGATGTAATGAACGCTCTGGAGTGGGGACTTATCAATCAGCAGTCGATAGGACAGGTGCTGATTAACCGCTCTTTGGTTTCGGCCGAACTTTTAGAGGCGGCGCTCAAACTGCAAAAAAGCGTTGATGAAAGTCAGCTCGACGCGCTCAATGCCGCAGAATGCCTCGGTCAAATTCATGAGTCCAAAATTTCGCTGGAAGAAGCGCTGGAGAATGCCAAAGTCGAGCGTCCGGACTTCAAACCCTCGCTCTCATACGAAAAGCTGCTGACGCTTGCGCGTGTCGTCAATCAAGAAGACATACAAGCCGCCTTCGACCTCAGCTCGAAGAGCCCGCAAATCGTCGGAAAAGTTCTTGTTCTCACGGGATACTCAGACGCGCCCACGGTACAAGCGACATTGCGCTGCTATCAACTGCTCGCAAAAGGCTGGATTTCTCAAGACGATGCCGTTGCAGCTCTCGATTACTGCCTTCACCACCGGCAAAACAAAAAAATCAATTTCGACATGGCGGTAAAAGAACTCGGCTGGAGCCCGAATAAGCGCCTTCGCATGGACGGTGAGGCGGCGGCAATTCCGGAGCTTGTTTCGGATTCGCCGTCTTTGCCGACGGTTGAGGACGAGCTGGAAAGCGCGATTCCGGTGAACCAAATCGAAGAACCGAAAGAACCCGAAGGCAAGCGAAGAAAATTTTCCGAGACAATTCTGCCCGAAGATGCCAAAGCAATGCAGCTCGCCAATCTCGTCAAAGCTGGAATTGCGGGCAAAAAACCTGATTCGGAAGAGGAAGAAGAGGAGGCCAGCGATCAAAAAACGGCTCTGGCCAACGCTTTCGTGCGTCTCGCTCAGAGCTATTGCGACCAGGGAAATTATGTCGAAGCCCAGCAAGTCTATGAGCGCATCTTAGTCAATCGGCTCAACGAATTGGGTCCCAACAACGTCGACCTGACGACAGATCTAACCAATCTGGCCGCGGTTCTTTGCGTACAAGGAAAGTTCAATCAGGCAGAGCCTTTTATGCGAAGAGCCGTTTGGGTACTGGAAAACGCAGAGTTGCCGGCGCCGCTGAGATTGGCGGATGCGCTCAGCATGCTGGGCGAAATCTACTTCCGTCAAGACAAGTTTGTCGAAGCAGAAATTCCTGTGACCAAGTCGCTAAACCTGAGACAGGGAAATCTTCCTGCCGATCACACCGATATTGCTGATTCTCTGTCCAGCCAGGCAAAACTGTTTCGCAAAACCGGAAGAGTTGCCGAGGCGGAAAAAGTCTATGCCAAAGCACAGCAAATCCTCAGTCGAAAACAAGATCAAACACCAGTGTCGAGTTAGTTTCGCAAGCGGATTTTTGGGGAAACGCGGCTTCTACTAAATTGTTTCGTAATAGTTCAGTTATAGAAGATAGTAAAAAATCACCGCAGTACACTAAATGCTCTTTCTTTTATCGTGAATCGTAGATTGTCTGCTTCTAAGTGTTCGAACTCAAACAAAAAGTTTCCGACCATTGAAATCATGACTTCGTTGCTTAGAAACTGCATTTAACTAAGACAGCCTTCACATAGGTCGATTCAGGCGCCGCAATTTGAGTTCGTTCCCAAGGTATTTTTGGGTGATGCCCATCAAAACGATTGGAATTTGACCGCCATTATTTATGGGGTATTCATGCCTTCTGAACATCCGCTGTTGCATTGCCAATTAAGGGGTACCTGGTAGGAGATCAAAAGGCTAGGTAAGATAAGTTGGATTCCACATCTTCAGATCGTCCTGCCGCGAGCGACATGTCTAAAAGCCAGCAAGAAAAACGAGAAAAACAGTGCCGTGTAATCTGGAACGATATTTTAAGAGCCCGTGAGGCTGAGAATGAAGAACTGCAGGAAAAGCTGCTCACGAAGTGCATGGCGATTTGCAGGCATTTCGAAGAGTCCAATACGCTGCGGATTACAACCGAAATTTCTCTTGCCTCCTTGTTCTCACAACAAGGCAGAGGGGAAGAGGCGCTGCCTTTTCTAAATCAGGCGATTGCACACCTGAAAAAGAGTCACGATGCGGGACAGGACTTCAAAGCCGACACATATTTGCACGCCAGCAACAGCTACCGAAACATGAATCGCTTTCGCGATGCAGAGCGCATGGCCAACGCGGCCCTCAAAATCGCCATCCAGCACAAGCTCAAGCACTACATAAGCGAGTCAAACGAAGCACTCTACTTGTGCCGTTATACCCAGGCCTGCGAATTGATGGGTGAGCGCAAATACGAGCGCGCTGAAGAGGTTTTTTTGCAGGGGGTCGAGAATATACGCCCAGCCGAATTCAATCGCCGCTGGCGGGAAGGGATGACCCGCTGTTGCATTGCTGTTTGCGCCGGCAAGCAGAATAAAAATGGCTTTGCTCTCGAGCAGTTTGAAAAGTCGCTGCAACTGCTGTCCAGAGAATCGAATTTTACAGTCCAGGATCTGCACTTTCTTTTCTTCAGCATTGACGAATTTCTCGGCAAAGCGAATTTGAAAAGCGCCGGCAGCAAAAGAGTAGCGGATGCCAGCGCTCGTTTTTGTCTCAAGTTGCGCAAGAAGGCGAAGATAGTCCCTGCCGATCGCGCTGCCGCCTCTTTCAAATTACACGGCAAAACAATTGAGGATCCTTATCAATGGCTCGAAGATGTTGACGCACCGGCAGTAATGGAATGGTCGCGCCGCGAAAATGATTATGCCGAGCTGTTTCTCTGCGCACTGGACAACAAAGCGAAAGTTCAAGCAGCCATCGAGAGCAGCGTCATACGCCACAAGCCCTCTGTGCCTGTTTCTATCAAGAAAAACTATTACTTTGTCGCGGAGTTGCAAGACTCATCAGAAAAAGCGCTCTGGACGTGCACGCCGTCGGGCAAGAAGAAGAAAATCCTGATACATCCTTTGCAATTGCTCAAACAAAACGAAGGCGGTATCACCAATTTCGTCATGAGTTCCAACGGGCGCCATGTCGCCTACGGCATCACTCAGGGTGGCTCGGAATGGCAGACCTGGCGGATTTTCGATTTGAAAACAAAAAAGCCGCTCCGAGATGTTCTCACCGGGTTGATTCACGAATACGTCCTCTGGCTGCCGGGCGGCAAAGCATTTCTCTATATAAGGCACAAGCAGCCGAAGCAGAAAAGCAAGCGCGGTGAACTGCTCAGATTCCCGTCTATCTACATGCATCGCGTCGGAACGCTGCAGTCCAGCGACAAACTCATCTACAGGCGGCTGGATAAGCCCGACTGGTACATCGGTCCATCCATAGCGATGGGCGGCAAAATTACGGTGCTTACCAACTGGACCGAGGAGGCGGACAAATGCATCGTTCTTGCCAAAAAGGAAAAGAGCAAGCGACTGCTTTCAATCTTTCCAAAAGCAGATGCGGCGTACCGCTACTTCACATCGAGAAAAGGTCATCTCTACTTCATCACCGACAAAGATGCGGACAGAGGTCGAGTGATCTCAGTGGCCGCTGACGCGGCAAGAGGGACATTTTCTAAGGCGAAAGAGGTCATTGCGGAAAAGAAATTTCTTCTAGATTCTGCATACGAGGGGACAGACCATCTGCTTCTTCATTATCTGGAAAACGGATTTTCACGCATACGCAAATATGATTGGAACACGATGGAAGCCGATGGCGAGCTAAAGCTGCCGTTTGCGGGAACTGTTTCCGATTTGCGCTGGGTGGATGACGGCAATACCTATCTGATTGCGGCGACGTCTTATCTGCACCCCGAAACAGTCTTCAAATTCTCGCCGAAAAAACGAAAACCGACGGTGTTTTTCCAGAGTGAAAAACCCGGCATCGGCAAAGGATTTACAACCACTCTTGTGAAATACAAGAGCAAGGACGGCACGGAGATTCCGATGCATATCGTCCACAAGAAAGGACTGAAGCTGGACGGCAACCAGCCTCTATTGCTCTATGTCTATGGCGGTTTTGGACGTTCTCTCACGCCGGAATACACCTACGATGTGATGGCTTGGCTCAAACTCGGTGGAGTCTACGCGGCGCCCCTCTTGCGCGGTGGCGGCGAACTGGGGACGAAGTGGCACACCGACGCCATTCTCGAAGGAAAGGAGAAAACCATCGAAGACATTGCCGCAGCGGCAAACTGGCTCAAGAAGAACGGTTGGACAAACTCGAAGCGCATGGCGGTTTACGGCGGAAGCAATGGTGGGCTTATGGCTGCGGCAACTCTCGTGCGGCATCCCAAGCTGTTTGCCGCCGGTGTGATCGTCAATGGACTTTACGACATGCTGCGCTATCATCGCTCGACACTTGCCTGGACATGGCTGCCCGAATACGGTTGCGCCGACAACAAAGACCAGTTTCAGTATTTGCTCAAATACTCGCCCTTGCACAATTTGAAAGAAGGCACGAAGTATCCGGCAGTGTTTATCTCGGCAGCCCGAGGGGACGACAGGGTGATGCCGTGGCACAGTTTCAAATTAGCAGCAGCGTTGCGCCATGCGCAAAACAACAAAGGTCAGATTCTCTTGCGTGTCGAAGAAGAGGCTGGCCATGCCTGGAGCCGCCCATCCGACCGTGTGAAAGATCAGCTTCTTTTCTTGATGCACGCGTTGAAAATGTGAGGTCAGCGCGGCTGCAGAATAAAGTGTCGCAACATGAATGGTCCGCGATACTTGACCGGATCTCCGCTTTTAATAAGCGTGAAGGCCGGTTCCATGAACGGCAGAACCTTCTCCATTGCCATCGATCCTGTGAGGATAGGATCGCGCACGATAATTGTTGCATTGGGACGTGCGGTGGCGCGAATGCGCTTCATCACGTCTTTGCGCTGCGGGACGAACGGTCCAAAGTAAACGGCGTCGAAGAAGGAAAAGTCCAGATTTGCAGCGTCGGACTCGATTACTCTTACTCTTTCCAGATTGAACTTGCGAAGCAGAGTATTCGAATCTTCGACAGCCTGAGCCGTACCGTTGATGCCAACGATGGCCGGAATAGCGGTCTGATCGTACAAATAGAACAATCCTGAAGGCACCTTGCCGCATCCGAGCACAACGATGCTGCGGAATTGATTCATGTTGACCAGCGAAGTCAATTCGTCCATCTGCGCATATGCGCCCCGAACATGGTCGCTCATCAGGTCTTTTAGCCGCTGACCGGGCTCCAGCGATGCTTCGATGATTTCAGCAAAAGCTCTGTCTTCCAGATTGCGCACGAACTCGAGCGAAGCCCGCTTGAACAACTCGTGATACTCGGGAAATGCCGGTCCTATCTCGAATGCATCGTAAGCAACCGAATCGCCATATGTATGGACAAAATCAAAAAACTCGTTCATTGCAGAAGTGAGAGCTGCGCTGCCCCCTGACTCCAGCGCCGGTTCCATGCGCTGCCTGAAACTTTCAAGGCGGCTCAACAGCCACTTCACGCGCTTTTTCAGCGAGTCGGTCGTAGCCGGCGGCATCGTTATTTTAGCCGTGGACTTCGCTTTGCCTGCGACCTTGGACCCGGAGGATCTGGCGCCGCTTTTGCGCGCCGCAGATGCGGACTCCGAATCGCCGCCTTTAACTTGACTCTCGATTGGATTTTGCTCGCCTGGCGTTACGGCGCCACTCTGTGCCGCAACATCCTTGGCTCCGAATCCGAAAATATTCAGGCGCATGCCATTGCCCCCTCAGCAGTTTAAAAGGACGGTAACCGTCCAACTGAGAATGGTACAGACTTCTTTGCATCCCTAAAACGCAAGCCGTCTCAGGTTAGCGATTTTTAACACCCCTGGCTCCACCCGGGCGAGTTTTACACGGGACTGAAATTCACGAACTTCACTAAACTGGTATGCATTAGCCAATCGGATAAATCTTTGGAAGACGAAAATTTATCTCAAAAAGATCTGGACTCGACGCTCCAAAATGCAAGCACTACAGTTGTTTGTCCGACGTGCGGTCTGGCGCTCGCTGAAGGTGGCGTTATCTGCCCTGCCGATGGAACGATAGTCGACAGCGCAGATTCGACCTTACAGCGGATACGAGACTCTTACGACATTACCGGCGTCATTGCGTCCGGCGGAATGGGTGTCGTGTACAAAGCGACGCATCGCATTTTGCAGAAAACAGTCGCAATCAAGATGCTGAAGCCCGGGCAATTCAATGAGACCGCGCTGCTGAGATTTCAACGCGAAGGAAAAATCGCCAGCACACTTGCTCACCCAAACATAGTCGGGGTCAACGATTTCGGAGTTACGGAATTCGGTCAGCCTTTTATGATCATGGAGTATGTTGATGGAGTCAGTCTGGCTCAAACAATAAAAGAATCAGGCTCTCTGTCTGTTGAAGAAACATTCAAAATTGCCACTAAAGCAGGCGAAGCTCTTAAATTCGCACACGAAAGAGGCGTCCTTCATCGAGATATAAAGCCGACAAACATAATGCTGGCAAATGGCAGCGGGGAAGTTAAGATTGTCGATTTCGGCATCGCCAAGCAAATCGAGCCTTCCAGCGATGAAATGTCTTTGACTGAATCCGGGGCATCCCTGGGAAGCCCGCTGTACATGAGCCCTGAGCAGAGCAAAGGAAAGAAACTCGACGGCCGCTGCGATCTCTATTCTCTCGGCTGCGTCATATTTGAGTGTCTGACGGGAGCGCCACCGTTTGTCGGCAAATCCGCAGTCGAAACGATTCTCTTGCACCTGAGCGAAGACCCGCCCACATTGCGCGAAGCCTCTCTCGGTCGGACTTATCCTGAACAGCTTGAAGAAGTGGTCTCTCGCCTGTTGGCAAAAGATCCGGAGAAAAGATTTCAGACCGCTGATGAACTTCTGCAGGCGCTGAGCAGGCAAGGGAGTGAAACTGTTTCAACCGCTCCAACCACATCAAGTGCAGGAAGCAAATTCGACAACAAACTTGTAGCCATCGCTGCCGGGCTGGTTCTGGTTTTAATTGCAGGCGTGGTTGTGAGTGTTTTCTTGAAATCAGATATGAAATCAGATTTGAAAACAGAAAAGAATGCCGCCGAAAAAGTTTTACGCCCAATAATCCCGCTGGACGTGCAAAAGAACTCGCCGCAATCGACTGTTCCGGCAGCTAAGCGTACCGATTTGAATAGGTATGACAGGGACGTTTCAAAAGCGATCTTTATGCAGCGCATAGATTCGTCATCATTGATTATCAATGCTTCCGGGTTCGATTTGAGAGATGAAGATCTGAAACATCTGAAGCAGGACGCCAGATTGCAAGCAATAGTGATAAGCGACACCGGCATTACGGATAGTGGACTGGCCATTCTGGCAGAGCTTAAAAACCTCCTGTGCATCAGCGCCAATCGCACCAAAATTACAGATGCCGGAATTGCCAAATTAACTGGAATGCCCAAATTGCACACCTTGCATTTGAGCGAAACACGGCTGACAGACGCCTGCACCGGGTCGCTGGCTCGCATAGTGAATTTGAGAGAGGTAGACCTTTGCGACACATCTGTCTCAGATAAGGGAATCGACAAACTAGCTCGCTTAAAACAGATGAAGTCGATCCATGTCAATCGCACGCTTGTGACCGATCGAGGCATTGAAGCAATCGTCAAAAACTTCCCTGCGCTGGAAGAACTGCATGCGCGCTCCAATCCGGGAATAACAGCTAAATCATTGAAATATCTCGGCAATGCTCACAGTCTGCGCAGGCTCACTCTTTCCGGTTGCCCGATCAGTGCAACTGAGATGCGAAACTTCTTTGCCCGTCACCCGCAAATCAAAGAAGTGGCGAGTGTTCAGGAAAAAATGTTTCTAGACTTCATCGCCCCATAAGGCGGGCCGAAAACAAAAAGTAAGCAACCCCGCTTCCTTTTGCTTTGTTGCAGATACAACTCTGCAGGGTTTGGAGCGGGGTCACTTGTGTTGTTGATATAGGCGGCGCGAAAGGCTAAAAGTTCCAACTTTTCCAAAAAAAATTCGTGAATTCAAATATTTTTCGGGCTGGAAATTGTCGGTTTTGAACACTTACAAACCGCGATTGCGGTCCATGAATTCTCTCGGATTCCAGCTCGGAGTGATGCAACCCAGGTGCGTGTATTGGGTGCGCGGATTGTCGGTTTGAATCAGGCACAGCAAGCGCTGTCCGGTGATGAGAAAACGTCTGGAGTTCGTCTCGATTATGTCGAGAACCGCCTGGGCCCTTTCAGGCAGCGCCGAATAAAACTGGTCGAAGTGCAAGATTGCAATTACAAATCCGCCGCTTTTGCCGATTTCGATATCACCAAGGCAATCATTGAAAGCATTGATGTTGTTTCCGTAATACCCGGGAAACTCCAGAATTCGTTTCACATCATCATGAAAAGCGGCTTCTGTCGTCCAGTTGGACGCATCGAGACCGCGCACTTTGTAGCCATGCTTCTTCAACCAGGCACAATCTTCTTGCAGAATGTCCTGGCTAAAGTACAAACTGACGGCACCGTGCTGCAGCAACTGGTAGTCCAGCCTGTTCCACATATCAACGGCATTGAAAGTGTCCGCCAAGGGAGTCTTCTTTATTTCTTGCCGCCGGCAACTGCAGCCATTTCTTTTGTTGCTGAAGCAGGCAGGGTCTTATTCTCCAACACATACTGGAAGATGAGCGGAGCGATGATGGTCGCATCAGACTCGATGACAAAACGCGGAGTTGTTTCTTCCAATTTGCCCCAGGTGATCTTCTCGTTCGGCACAGCGCCGCTGTACGAACCATAAGAAGTCGTGCTGTCCGAAATCTGGCAGAAATAGCTCCAGAAGGGGCAGGGCTTTTGCAAATCTTGCTGAATCAAAGGAACAACGCAGATAGGGAAGTCGCCGGCGATGCCGCCGCCAATCTGGAAGAAGCCGATGCCGGCGTCTTTTGAACTGGCGCTGTCGTACCACTTGATCAACTCTTGCATATACTCCAGCCCGCCGCGGATGATCTGGCACGATGACAATTCACCAGTAACGACGTGCGAGACGAAGATATTTCCGAGGGTGCTGTCTTCCCAGCCTGGAACAAAGATAGGCAAGTTCTTTTCAGACGCTGCCAATATCCATGAGTCTTTCGGGTCGATTTGATATTCGCTTTTCAAAACTCCGGATTTAACGAGGCGATACATCACTTCGTGAGGAAACAGTCTTTCATTGGCTTTGTCGGCGGCTTCCCAAATATCCAGTACATGCTTTTCGATTTTGCGAATCGCAGTGTCTTCGGGAATGCAGGTATCGGTTACGCGATTCAAACCGCGCTCACGCAGCGCTGTTTCTTGCTGCGGTGTCAATTCGCGATAATTGGGGATGCGCTCATAGTGGTCGTGTGCAACCAGGTTGAATACGTCTTCTTCCAGGTTGGCGCCGGTGCAGGTGATGGCTTGCACCTTATCGTTGCGAATCATCTCGGCAAGCGACAGCCCGAGCTCGGCAGTGCTCATCGCGCCCGCCAAAGTGATCATCATTTTCTTGCCCGTGCGCAAATGCTCAACATATGCGCGTGCAGCATCTTTTACAGTCGCTGCATTGAAGTGGCGAAAGTGATGCTCAATGAAATTCGTGATGTTAGACTCTGACATCGCACCATCCCCTATCTATAAATCGTTTCCGGCGTGGAAATTTAACACGTAAGAGCCCGAAAGTGCCGTTTACAGCAGAAGAAAGTTAATACTGTTACGTTTTGACTTCGCCGGCTGCGGGTTGTCTAATGAGTTAGGCAAGCTTTGCAGGCAATCAAGGCGGTTTTCAAGCGAGGCTGAAGGATGCGGGAATGAAACTCCTGATTTTGGGCGGAACTGTATTTCTCGGGCGGCACATTGTGACAGCGGCGCTGGAAGCCGGTCATACAGTGACGACTTTCAACCGGGGGACGCATGCTCCGCAAGAACAGAAAACCGTCGAGAAGCTGCACGGAGACAGGGAAAAGAGCCTGGACGAATTGGCAAACAGAACCTGGGACGCCGTCATAGACACGTGCGGATACGATCCCGATGTCGTTGAGAAGTCGGCTGAGACGCTGAAAAACTGCGCGAACAACTATGTTTTCATATCGAGCATATCTGCTTACAAAAGCTTTCCGATTCAAGGAATGGACGAGTCAGCGACCTTAAAATCAATCGAAGACGGCGACGAAATCGAATACGGGTCTCTAAAAGTTGCTTGCGAGAAGTCCATCGAGAAAGTCTTCGGCAATCGTGCCACGATTATTCGCCCGGGTCTCATTGTCGGTCCATACGATCCCACCGATCGATTCACTTACTGGCCCTGGCGTGTTTCCAAAGGTGGGCGCTTGATTGCACCGGGAGATCCTGAGCGCCGCGTTCAATTCATCGATGCACGCGATCTTGCCGAGTGGACGGTGCGCATGATCGAAAATAAAACCACAGGAACTTTCAACGCGACAGGACCCGAAAACCAGCTCTCCATGCGGCAATTTTTAAACGAGTGCAATGCAGTGGGAGGCAATTTTGCTCAGTTCGTTTGGTTAAATGATGATGCACTGGCAGAAGCAAAAGTCGACCCATGGATGGAAATGCCGCTCTGGATTCCCGCCGCCGATGAAGAGCATGGCGGCTTTCTTAGCATGGATTGCAGCAAGGCGCAGAACGCCGGTTTGAAATACTCCGCATTAGCACGAACCATCAAAGATACGCTGATTTGGTCTTCGAAACGCGACCAATCACACAAGTGGAAAGCGGGACTGGCAGCAGAAAAAGAAAATCAATTGCTGGCCGCATCTGCAAAACAATCCTAATTCTTTTGCGCCATCACTTTGTCGAACACACTTCCAAGTTTCACAAAGGGGAAAGAGTTTTTCTCATTTGCCTCTTGCGTTGACGCGAATTTGATGTCGCCAACCTTCATCACCATGTCATACTCGCCGAGCGCTTGTTGAAGCATGACCAGGGCCAAATTGTCCTGTGATTCCTGCTTATTGTAGCCCTTGATGAAAACAGTGATGCGTGCTTTATCGCCCGTGCGCTCTATGGCAGCACGCATGTCCCTTACAGCTATCTCAACGCCCTCTTCTTTAGCGGTCTCTTTCGAAAGATTTACGGGAGCCCCCTTAATCGCCAGTTCCTTCAGGTTCGCTTCCGCAACGCGCTGCCGAAAAGCCACGACTTTCCACTTTTCCATTTTGGGCGCCGCTTTGACAATCTTCTCTACAAGAGGAAACAGCTCGAGAATGCCATCTGCACTGACTGCCATCTCGCGCTTACCATTTTCTACGCGCCCAATTTCATAAGTAAGATCGTCTTCTATTCGCTTCAGCTTCTCGCCCAGACTGACATGTTCCATGTCACCCGGATTGTCCGACGAGAAGAGCGCTTGTTGATTGGTTTGAAACCAACTCCAAAAGAATGGAATCTGGTCAACACGCTCCTGCCGCTGCGCTTGAGAACAAGCGGTCACGCAAATAGCGCAAACCGCAGCCAGCAAAAGTATTCCGGAAATACGCATGACACTCCTGAGATCGGGTTCTGCCTTTGCCAACAAACTATGATGCATAAGATACCTTTTTAGCCCTGAGAATGTTATGTCCTGTTAAAATCAGAGCATGTCAAACCCTAGAGGTCCTCTGTATGCGACACCAATCGCCGTATTTCGTTGCCGCCACATCAATTATCGTTTTGGTTGCCGGTGCTGCTCCGGCTTTTGCAGATGCCTATAGCGACGGAACTGCAAGCTATGCTGCCGGAAATTTCGCCAAAGCGAAAGAGCAGTTTGCCAAAGCGATTGTTGCTAAGCCCAAATCGTGGCAGGCACACTATCAGCTCGCGAACACGTACATGCAGTTGAAAGATTCCGCCAATGCGAAAAAGAGTTACGCGAAATGCCTCACCTGCTCTCCGCCCGCGGACATAAAAGGCAATTGCGTGACGGCGATTGCTTACATCGCGACCAATCCGACGCTCGCGGCGCCGGCAGCCGCAGCTCCTCGACCGCAACCATACACGCCCAAGTCCAGCTCATCAGCCGAAACTGCATCCGGTAGCGGCGGTGGTGACTCTGGTGTAGAAGCCAGGCGTGCCGCCATTTTGCAACAAGGTGAAGCTGAGATTGCGAAAATGAGAGAGCATGAGAATGAGAAATTGAAAGAAGCAGAAGCCAGCGGCAATCAGCGCTACCTCACCCACGACGGACAAGAGGTTATGGGATTGACGCGGGAAGACAGAGCCGCAATGGAAAAAGAAATCGAGCGCAAAGCGGCGGAAATCCGTGACCTCTACAAGCGAAAAGCCCAATCGGTCAGGTAATCCGGCTGAAGGCCGGATATCAGTTCCGGAAGCGTTAAGATGGATGCACCCACACAACGGTTTCCAAAGCTGAACACAAAAAAGATTATCAAGTTCGTCGTTATTTTCTGCGTCGCTCTTATTTTCACCGAGTTGGTCGCTGTGTATTGTTTCGTCGCAAAGGCGATGGGTGATTTCGACTTCTTAAGTAGAGCCGTACTGCATCCGCGATCCGTCGCCAAAGAAGCCTACGAAATCGAACCTGTTGCAGGCATTAGGAAGAACTCGTTTTTCATCCCCTGCAGTGACGGATCTAAAATGCACGCCTGGTATTTCAAAAAGCCGGATTCGGACATGTTGCTGATAGCTAATCATGGCGCCGGTGGAAACATCATTACGCGCACGTACATTGCGCAGAGCGCTGCAAAATCAAACTATTCGACCTTGCTGTACGATTATCGCGGATACGCCTGGAGCACCGGCAAGTGCAATCTTGACTCTATCCTGGATGATGGACTCACCGTTTACGATTATGCGCGAAAAGAATTAGGCTACTCTGCGGACAAGATAGTGGAGTGCGGCGAATCAATTGGTACAGCAGTAGCCTGTCAAACGGCTGCGTCACGACCGTGCGCCGGACTTATCATGTTGTCCGGACTAACTCAACTTCCTACGCCTGTGCGGCATATTTTTCCCATTTTCTCGATTTTTCCCGATATGTTTTACGCGAAGAACCGAATCGACAACATCGCAACCATCAAGGGTATTCACGTCCCCGTCCTCTTTGTTCATGGCAAAAAAGATGAACAAGTTCCCTATCAATGCTCTCAACAGATGTATGCTGTCGCTCCCGAACCAAAGAAACTCGTTCTCCTGCCCAACAGCGCGCATGATGACGTTGGCAGAAAGGACGCCGACCAGTTTCAAGAAGCAATAACCTCATTTTTATCGCTGTGCCGGAAGCAATGAATTATGCGCGCTGACGGCTTTGCCGTGGCAGAAGGGGCTCGCTTTGTCCTTGCCGAAACGCTCAACACGTTTACGGAAGAAACAGATTCGTAACTGTTTCTCTCGGCGCCCTTTTGGTTTCTCGGCATTGTAATTTGATAGCACGTGCTGAGCCCGGAGAAATCAGGGCAGGATTTGCTTTGGAGATATTGTGATGACTTCCGCATATAACACCTCTGACGAGCCTTTGAAGAAACCAGAAGGAAACGCAGCCGAGCCCGGCAGCGCCAACAGTCTCGAGGTGTGGCTAGGGACACACCTCAACAAAATAGGTGTTGTTTTTCTTGTTTGCGGTCTTGCCCTGCTGATCGTCAACCAGTTTCAACACTTCACTGCGCTAATAAAAATAATCACTGGCCTCATATCAGGAGGCTCGCTGATTGCCGCCGGATTGTGGTTCGAAAAAAAATCGAAACTGCCTGTCTATGGTTATGCACTCTCGGCGGGGGGCTGGGCACTTTCTTACTTCACTGCATATGCGGCGCATCACATCGAGTCGGTACGCATTATCAATAGCCCAGTCATCGGGCTGCTCTTGCTGCTGTCAATTTCTTTTGGCGCAGTGCTTCATTTTCTGCGTTTGCGCTCTGAAATTATCACAACCATAAGTCTTTCGCTGGCTTTCATGACGACTTGCTTCAGCACCGTTTCACTCTTCACTCTGATTTCCAGCGTCGTACTCGTGGGCAGCCTTGTTTTCATCGTGGCAAAAATGAGGTGGTACGGACTTTTCGCGGCTGGTGCAGTCGCTTCCTATGCAATCTATTGCTTCTTTCTTCTGCCCAACGTCGTCCACGATCCATGGATTCAGTCATTGGGATATTCGGCAGCACAATCGAAATTCTGGCTGACAATCGGCTTCTCGAGTTTGTTGTGGGGAGCGTTTATGGCTGCTCTATTCGCTTTGGATGAAACTACAAAAAGCAAGAAGGTTGTTCTAATTTCAGCGACAACAGTGAATTGCGTTGCTTACACAACAGCGGTGTTGGGAGCCATGGACGTTGTATATCCAGAGAAGCGATTTGCTTTCGTCCTATCTTTGGCTCTTGCATACTTGATCTCCGCATCACGCGGCATGCGCGCCGTCCTGCCCGGCGTTTCCACAATTCACACGCTCTTTGCACTTTTTCTATTTTCGCTCGCCGTTCCCCTGCACTTCACGCAGCAATGGATAAGCTCAATCTGGCTCATGGAAGTGCCCTTGCTCGCCTGGATAGGCATCAAGCACGGCCTGCCCGCCTACACAAGATTCGCCGGAGTTCTGGCTGCCGCTTCATTCGTGCCTCTTGCCTGTCACGACATCTGGAGAAACACGGTTATAGACAACTCGCTGCCGGGGCTCGAAATCGGCACGATTATCGGCATTCTGGGGACTGCTGCATATGCGGCCGCCTTCGCTTGTCACCGCATTTTGCAAAAGGCAAACGGACTGTGTTCGCGATCGTATTTCTTGATGGCCTCTCTAACCTCCGCCTGTTTAGTCATGCGATATTGCGATACCGACTGGATGCCTCTGGCTTTCATCGCCGGTGGTGGCATGGTGGCGCTAACTGGGATCAAAATCGGTGATGTTTTCACTCGACGCCTGGGCGAATTTTCCATAGCTTGTGCCGGCATTCCGCTGGCGTATCTAAGCGGCAACACTGTGCTGAATTTGCTTGCCGCCGCGGCAATACTGGTAATTGATCGCGGCTACCGGTCCTATAATGGCGACCGCATCTCCTATGTCCGGATCTGGTTTGTCGTGCAGTCATTGCTAGTTATTGGAGTTCAGACCAACCGATTGCTCGACACGGCCGGAGTTGCGGCACCATGGGCAGTGGCGGTTCCGCTCATTCTCAGGATCGGTTTCAAATCGCAAGACAAGGTCTACAGAATTGCCGGTTTGACACTAGGTGCATTGGCTGGTGTAGCTTATCTTGCCATGCCTTCGTTTTTTGCGAAAACCAGTTTTCTCGATCTTCCATATAAAGAAGTGAGCGCATTGCTGCTGATAGCAGGCTCTGCGGTGGGCGCTTCAAGCTATTACAATAAAGACAATCGCGAAATGGTCGGACGCCTCTGGACAGCCGGATTTATAGGTTGCACGACTTGCGGCTATCTAATTTTGCAGAATTTATTTTCCTTCACGATGCCGCACGCTTTCTTGCCTGCAACATATGCAGCAGCAGCGCTGATCCCCCTCTCGATTGGAATCGTCACATCCCATCCTTCATTGCGTGCGCTGGGCTGGTTTTCAGCTTTGACTCTGCCTTTCTTGTCGCTGGGGCTGCCGCTTGCCGACTGGAATTTAGGTGGAACACTTCTCTTGTCGATCGTTCTTTACGGTTTCTACTATCTTTTCAAACACCTTCCGCAGCGAGACCAGCTAGAAGAGAACTTGGAGCATGGATTTTCAGCGCTGGCGACGCTTCTGGTTGCTGCCGCTATCGCACAACATGGCGGGAAATTCATGACTTTGCTCTGGGCTTTGCAGGGTCTAACTGTTCTGACCACAGGCTTCGCATCCAAAGACAAACCTTTCAGAATATATGGATTGTCGCTTCTGGCCTTGGTCTGCGGCAAGTTGATTCTAGTCGACATGGCCAGTATGCAGATGGGTTATCGCATCATGTCATTCATCGCCGCCGGAATTGTCTTGCTGATTACGTCTTACTTCTATGCGCGCTTTCCGGGTCGCGCTGACGGCGCAGAGCGCGGCAAGGGAGATTGCGAGCCGCAGCCGGATATTACAGAGGCAAGATGGAGCGACGCGCGCTGACAGGTTAACAACCTAACGAAACGGGCGACGCAGATGCATCGCCCGTTCGGTTTCTCTTTCGTGGTGGATTAAATGTGGTGTTGCGGCAATGATGCAACGTGGTCCCTGGTTACGAGGTTAGCAAGAACCCGAGCCAATCCTTGCTTTTTGATCTCGGCGAATGACTTCACTTCTACGATGTCGTATTTCGCATTTTGATTGACCAGTCCTTCATCGAGATCAGCCAGGAATTTGGGCGCGCGACGGTCGTTTCCAACTTGCAGGATAGCAATCAAAATTTCATCCGAACGCTTCATGTTTTTAGTGGCGCGAATGATTGCTTCTTTGGTCTTCATGCCGTCTTCCGGCGCACCGTCAGTGATCATCGCCAGCAGCAGCGGTTTGATTTTGTCGCCGCCGGCATCGCGATGAGCAAAATATTCATCGAGGTGGTGAGACAAAACGCGGCTTACATGCGTGCCGCCGCTGGGCTCGACTTCATTGAAAAGAGCTTCGACTTTCTCGCCATCTACATTGGCGTATGAGTCATAGTTGTTCGAAAACATGCTCAATTTCAAGCCGGACGGCAACACTTTTTTGATTTGTTCGGCCAAATTGCGGGCTTGATTCTTGCACCAATCCCAGCGAGTGATTGAATCACCCGGGTCAGCAGCAACCGGCAGCGGGCGATCGAGACCATCTTCAATTTCCGCCGGCCTTTGCGGAGCATTGCGCTGATTGAGGCGGTAGGTCATAGAGGCGGATTTGTCGATGACGAGCGCCAGATCGTAGGTTCCTAATTTCTGGATTTCCGGCTCACGAAGAACTGCTTGCTGAGGCAAAAATGGACTGTATTCGACAAAGCTCGTCGCAAACGACGGTATCGCCGTGCCGATTGTCATCGCCAAAGCACACTGCCCGACAATGAATTTGCTCAATCCTCTCTTGATCGTTTTTTTCCGGCCCACATTCGCTTCCATGTCCCTGACTCCCAATAAAACAGCCTGCGCGAAACTATCCAGCATTCCGCCTTCCGCCATCGAAAGGTTGCTGTTCTTCGCTTTGTTGCCGGTATCGACGGGTTGAGCAGGCGGTAGTTCCCGGTCATGCGAAATTTTGTTTCCATCGATGTTGCAGGCGGGTGAACAAGGGTATATAGAAGCAATGCAGCGCGGAGCTTCGCCAGCATATGAATGAAACCCGGCGAACAAAAGACTGGATCACTCCAGAGATTCTCGAGCAATCGCATCAAAAGCACCTGATGGTGTCTCGCGAAGCGATAGATACGAGCGACAACGTCGGCGCGCCACTGGCAGAAGCTCAGAACATTCTTTCTACGTTCGCTCCGAACGTGAACGACATTGTCTCGCTCGGCAGCCTATTCGACAGGCGATTCTTCAAGCTGTTTTTGGTGGGCATTGCCTTGAGCGGATTGCTGTCGCTGTGCACAATCGGCTCCCAGCAGTTCTTTAGCGCCAATAAATACGATTGGGTTTCGCTCAATAGCTCGGGACGCAGCCTGATGTGGACGAGACGCTATGACGAGGCGGAAAAGTGTTTCAAAACAGCCCTGGCATTGCCTAATTTGGACTCGGCCGAAAAGGCTTGTCTTTACGGGGAATTGGCGAATCTCGCCGAAAAGAGGGGTGACCCAAGCGCCGCAAGAGAGTACAGCCTCAAGGAAAAGGAATTCAGTCAGGTCGGCTTCGGCGTGGGCTCCATGATTTTGGCAGCGGTACTCTTGTTTGCAATGGGATTGAGCGCGATGTTCACCTTCAAAAGCGACAAGGATAAGGTCGCTGTCGGCTGGCATCAACCGGTAGTTGTAGCCCTGGCGACGTTTGCTTTTTCAAACGGTTTGCACAACATCGCCCCATATATTCCCTGGCTTCTGGTGGTCATGGTCGGCAGCGCGATTACGTTGGCAGTGCTCATATTTTCGGCGGCGTGCGACAGCAGCAGGCACGGGCAATTTGTCACTCCGAGTCGTTAGCCTGTTTCGAAAATAAATTGGTGATCTGGAGCGTGAACTCTAAGGCTTATCGCCTTGCGGGTCCGCAACCGGCTTGTGATTGTTCTTTTTCAAAACGCTCTTGGCGAATTGACTGACCTGAACTAATTGTGTGTAGAACATAGACTCTTGCTGGTGCGGGAAAATGCCTTTGTCAGCAAACCACTGCGTGCGACCAAGGACACCATCGACTTGCCTCGGTGTCAGACCCAGACTTTCCAGTTGCGCACGCCCGTCAGCCGTGCTGTAGCGCTCGTAGAGACTGCGTACTTCGGTTCGGGCTTCAGGCGCAAGCGGCTTGCCGGAAATCTCGCCGTAGAGCCCCTGGCTCATCGTCTCGAAGGCTTTGCGCGCTTGCGGCAGGGGCGTGAACTCGAGCGTTGTTTTCGGCACCCTAAACGAATAGCCCAGATCGATATTGTGCACTTTGTTGTTTGAGACGGACATGTTCATCGCATGGTTGTCCCACTCTGCCATGATCATTCGATGCGTGAAAGCGTCTCTGTAGCTGGTCGAGAGCGGTGCTGAGGCGCGGAAATGTTCGAGAGTTTTGCTGAAGGCCGAGCTTTCTGAATGAGGCACGGCGGCGCGGAAGTGTTCCACAAGATTGGGTCCGCTCATCTCCTGAATGTATCCGGAATAGGGCTTGCCGTTCAGCTCTACGACTCGGGCAACGGTGGCCGGAACATTGGTTTTGAAGCCCAATCCGTTCATGCCGTACCCCGCTATTTCAGCCTGCATACGAGCAGCAAACGCTTCGGTTTTATCATTTGGGCGAAAAACTGCCGGGATCATTTCGCCGTTTTCTGTTTTCACTCGCCCAAACCAGGTCTCTGTGTGCAAACCGGTCGCCTGCCGATCGGCAATGAAGGTGCCGTCGCGCAAGGACGTCTGTCTCTCATCGGCAACAAGACCGCGCTGGTAGGGTGTGGAACGCGCTTTTTCCATGGCGCCGGGGGCGTCGGGCTGCAAATGTGTTCCGCGAGTAGCCTGCCAGGCGCCGACTCGTCCGCCCGCCGCATCGAAAACACCTTGCAGGAAGGCTCTGCGAGCCAGTTGAGTGGGGTCCAGTTGCTTGTCTTCGCGCAGTTGTCTTTCCAATTCCTGACCAAAACCACTGGTCAAGCCCATCGTACCGGCGGACATCGTGTAAGTAACTGACGGTCTGTATGCCACCATACCGCGCGTTTTGTTGAACATGGTCGCAAACATCATGTCGTTGACGCCGAAAGTCAGCGCATCTACGGCAAGTGCGCCCGGATTGCCGACCACCGAAGCAGTTCGCTTTAGTCCTTGATTGAAACTAAACTCTCCTCTGGCATCGTAATAGTTATTGCGCGTGAGAAGCGTCTCAGAGCCGCGATTGATGATGCCCAGACCCATCCCGGTAGAGGCCGGAGTCATGCTGCGACCGTGAAATACGCTGAGACTAGTCTTGAGAATAGCGCCTTTGCCAAGGCCGAGGCCGGCATCCATTGCCTGGTTCTGAGCCGTGTCTCCAAGCTTTGCTTCATCGGACATGTAGGTGATCGCCAGAAGCGGCAGTGAGGTTCTGCCTTTAAGAAACAAGGGGACAGTTTTGATAAATCCGCGCAGGTAGCCGGACATTTCGTCAGAGGCTTTATCCGACGAAGTGACGGCATCGGCGAGCGGATGAACCGCATGGTCCAAATACGAGCGCAGGCGGGCAGTGGAAGATTGCCCTGAATTGGCCGGTCTTTCGCCATAACCGGGAATCGCCGCCAGCATGAAGTTGGTCAGTCCAACTTTCTCCAAGGTGACTTCGGGCTTTTCGCCTTCATTAACCTCAGGTGCGACCTTTTGACTATTGGATATTTCCTGACCGGCCATGCTAGGGGGACTCCAGGCGGCTCTTGCGCCGGAAAACCAGCGGGTGCTGTTTCCTTCAATATATGTGCCCGAAATCCGGCGCCTCTAAAGCCAGGCAATCCTAGAAACTCGAGGCATTCGGGACGACTCGATTCTCGTCACAGTTTCGCAACTTTTTAGTAGCCAGTCCGAAACAAGAGCGACCTAAATTGGGTTCATGAGCGGCGCTGCCGTTCCTTCCCCCAAAACGCAATTCCGCAAATACGGCTGATTTCAAACAGCCGACTTTCAAAGGAGCTTAATATGTCGAACATGGAAGCTGTTACCAGAATACAGGCCGCTGCACAGTTTCAAGGCATTGAAAGTGCGTATGATGTTCTAAAAACTGAGGTTGAGCTTATTTCTTCCACGGTTCCGGCAAACATGCAGACTCTGCAGAAGGCGGAATTAGCTCACCTACTGCGAGAGAATAATCTTCTGCCGGATTTGGCTATCGTGTTTGCCAGTGAGGAGAGGACCAGAATTGAAGAAGACGGCACATTTGACCGTAGCGATTTGCGCAGATTCAAAAAAGATGCCAACCCGGTAGAAGTGGCTTTGACTAATGTCCTACTCAGAGACTTTAATGTTCTGGAAGCCAAACATGTCGACTGGTTCGGTGATGAACTCAGTGAAAACGATCTGAATAACGCTTTGGAAGACGTAGAGGGCAAGGAATATAGCTTTGGTATAACTCTTGATTCCGATGGCAAATACCAACGCACTGAAGGCGCAGGTGAGAGAAATCTTGCGACTATAGTTGGCGAAACAGTAGATGAGTGGTCGAAGGTGTTCACGCGCGACCGGCAGGTTCAGGAAAAAGTTGCAGAGGTGAAGAGCGGTGACGGTTTCGATAGCGTAGCCCGACGCGAGCTCATGCTGCTGCAAAAAAATGTGACCAATTCTGAAGTAATCGAATATTCGCGACGTATTGCCGAATACAACAAAATGGACCGAGACACAAGCATACTTCATCCCGGCGACCGCCTGCGTCTGCCCTACATTGAAAGTCTTCGCACAGACAATTAGTGCAATTCAAACAACTAACCAAAAGGATTTCTGCGCACGGGAAGAAAGGGGAGTCCGCGTTTCACGCAAGTGAGATGCGGATTCTCACTTTGAAGATGAAATTGAAAACAGTTTAGTCACAGTTTGGAAACACTTCGGTAACCACATTGACACATCATAAAAGTATCGTGGAACTGTTAGACCTCCCCGCGCCCCTTATACACTTTCACTCCAGGAGTGTCCGCATGAATGAATTGCATGGTTCAGGAGCAAATGCCTTTTCCAGTTCTTTTGCATCGAGCGTTATGGGCGCCATCAGCAGCCGCTCTCTGAACAATATGCAACCAGCTTGCCCACCATCGTCCGTCACTCCGGATGGAAGCAAATTCTTTACCGATGATTCCGGCGCTATTGTTTATGCGCAATACGCATCCGGCGCGATCGTTATAAAACAACCCAAAGTCGTCGCAGTCCGCACCGCTGATGGTGACTACTGGATGGGTCATTCGAATTGCGGCTGGTACAGAGTCGACTGAATTTTGTAGTCCTCTGGTCAGATTTTGTTTTGTCCGAATTGACTGAATTTTCTGTTGCCAACAATAGCTCTGGGCAGATCCTGGTGCCATAATCGGAGCATGAAGACCCGGTCGACAATAAGGCTGCAAATTCTGGCGCTGGTCATCCTTCCGCTCATTATAGAGATCGGATTATTGGTCTGGCTTTCCAACCTGCTCAAACAAGCTGATGCGGAACTGGAAAAATCTATACGCGCACAAAAAATCGAATCGAGTATCAATTCGATATCCAGACAGATGTACGACGCGTTCTTCATGTACAGCACCGAAAAGGATGAGCAGTTGATTTCGAAGGAATCACTGGCTCCAGTGATCGCCAGGTTTCGCCAAACATATGATGAACTGGAAAAACTGACTGCCGGTGATGAGCACGCTTATACGATAATTAAGAACTCTGACCGCGCGGCGACGCGAAGCGTCGAATTGATGGAGACTTTGCGAGCGGCTCTGGAGCGGGACGGCAGAACTACGCTTGGGCGAGCCTATAGACGACCTTACTGGTTCGAGCTGAGAAAGCAGACAAAGCTCGTGCTCACGCCTGAGTTTTTGAGTTTACGCCGGGACCAAGCACAAGTGGCGGAAGCCGCGCCGCTGATCCAGAGGGACCTTAGGCAGCAGATTCAGTATCTGATCTGGGGCGGAGTGCTGATTTTGGCAGGTATGGTGTGCGCAGTCGCGTTCTATCTGACGCACAACATCGCCGGAAAAATTTCCAGGCTGCGCGATAACACAATGCGCCTGGCCAGCAACATGCCGCTCAATCCGATAATGCAAGGCCATGACGATTTATCCCAGCTCGATCGAGTTTTTCACCAAATGGCGCAAGAACTGCAAGCGGCAGCCAGGAAAGAACGAGCATTGCTGGACAATGTCAGGGATCTGATCTGCTCGATCGATCGCACCGGCAAATTCGTCGAAGTAAATCAGGCATCCTTCCTGCTTCTCGGATATAAGCCTGATGAATTGCTCGGCTCGCATTTAATAGATTTCCTCGGCGGCAATGATGTGAGTGAGGTTCTTGCTTATTTCGACAAGATCCAGATGCAGAGCGAATCGGATCCGCCGGCAGCGCCGCTGGAAACACAACTGGTTCATAAAAACGGCACCGTTATCGACGTTACCTGCTCCGCGCAATTCGCCGGCCAAGAAAACCTGAGCTTCTGCGTCTTCCACGACATCACCGAAAGGCGGCAGGCAGAAAGAATGAAACAAGAGGTGGTGGCGATGGTCACACACGATTTGCGAACGCCGCTCGGCACGGTCAACAATGTCTTCGATTTTCTCAATCAGGGGCAGTTGGGCGACCTGACCGAAAAAGGCAAAAAGTTCGTCAATAGCGGTTTGCGCAATACAGGGCGCATGATGAGCTTGATCAATGACTTGCTGGACATCGAAAAAATCAAGTCCGGCAATTTCGAAATTGATTGCGAAGATGTTGAAGTTAACACGCTTTTCAAAGGATGCATCGACTTGCACTCGACTTTTGCCTCGGCGCAAGGTGTGGAATTATCCGTGCACGAGTCCGATGCCCATGTCTGGGGAGACCAGGACAAGCTTTTGAGATTGCTGTCGAACCTGGTCGCCAATGCGGTGAAATTCACACCGCAAGGAGGCCGGGTTTCGCTTTCAGCATCCGAGAATAATGGAACCGTGAGAATCTGCGTGCAAGACTCCGGTCCGGGCATAGCAAAGGACAAGCTGGCAAGGGTTTTTGAGCGTTTTCATCAAATCGAAGGTGAACACAAGGCGGCAGGATCTGGACTCGGACTTGCCATTTGCAAATTGATCGCCGAAGTGCACGACGGGCGCATCTGGGCGGAGAGCGAACTGGGCAAAGGGTGCGAATTTATTGTCGCCCTTCCTGCCAGCAAGCCGGACTGAGCGTTTTATCAGCTCCATCTGCCCGGCGCTTTGAGCTAAAATTGTCCCGTAGTTGTAGGGTTGAAGTCCGCATGGCAAAAATTCTGGTAGTCGAAGATGATGTCGATTTCGCGCTCACCGTAGAACACGCGCTGCAGACGGCGAATCACACAGTCGAGATGGTGCATGATGGCGCCTCTGCTATGGAATATCTCAGACAGAGTCAATATGACATCATCATTTTAGACTGGCAGCTTCCCGACATGGAAGGCATCGACATTTTGAGCAAGTTCCGCTCAAGAGGCGGCGCCACGCCCGTCTTGATGTTGACCGGCAAAAGCCAGATACGCGACAAAGAAATTGGTCTGGACGGCGGCGCCGATGATTATTTAACGAAGCCTTTCGATGCAAGAGAGCTGGTGGCGCGTATCCGCGCATTGCTCAGGCGGCAAAGCGTGGCGCCTACCAATACGCTTTCGGCAGGGGATCTGGTGCTCGACCCGACCAAGCATCGACTGACGAAAGCCGGCAAAGAAGTGCATTTACAGCCGAGAGACTTTTCGCTGCTGGAGTTCTTGATGAGACATCCTGATGAAATTTTTTCAGCAGAAGCGCTGCTCACAAGAGTTTGGCACCAGGATTCCGACGCTTCCTCTGCCGGTTTGAGAGCAGCAATCGTGCGCATCCGCAAAGTCATCGACAGCGACGGCGATGATGCCAAATCGCTGATTGAAAACGTTGCGCGTGTCGGATACCGCATGCGCGGTTGAAATCCGATCAGCTTACCGATTGGGATCGATGGCGAAAAGGTGCCATTTGGCTCTTTTCTCCAATAGTGTCCACATTGGCGGCGGTTCTTTCATCTGCTCCATAACATCGGTCGTAACCAGCAGATAATGCGGTTTCCTGCCGGTCTCGACATACTGTTTATAATCGAGCAATGTTTTTATTTCTTTGATCGGTCTGCGCAAGTAGAAATTTACCGCCGGCGAATCGCGCATGTACAGCGCAACTTGCGCCTTATCCCGGACTACGCGGCGCAGCATTTGAAAGAGATGATAGTCGCTCTGAAGATAATGCGATTGCAGTCCGGTCGGCACAAAAGTGCCACAGGCAAACGCGCAGGCGCAGACTATAGCGGTGATCGCCACTTCAATCTTCTTGCGGAATGCCGCCCAAGTTGCCAGAGTCAAAAAACACCAGGCAAAGAATCCGAAGCCCATGAATGCGTAAAGGGTATTGATGTCGAACTTGAATTTGTAGCAAAGCGTCGGTGCGCAGACTGCCACCAGAGGCAGAATTACAAATACAATCGTCAGCAAAATCCACTTGAGTCGAGGCGCTTTCATGCGCACGGCACGGTCGAGCAGACTGCCGGAAAGTATCGCCAATGGCGGCGCAATCGGCAAAATATATGTCGCTAGTTTTGTTTTTAAAACAGTGAATATGCCAAGGATAAGCAGGAGCCAGAGAATAGAGAACAGCTCGAGATTAGCTCTTTTACTCGGGATCCAGGCGCCGGGCTTCCACTGCTTTTTGAGAAGGCCGAAATAACGGCGGATATCTAAAAGGGCGATTACAGACCAGGGAAAAAATCCGGCAAAATAAATGGGAATGTAGAACCAGAAAGGATTCTGGTGATTGACTGTGCCCATAGCGCGGCCGAAATTTTGCTTGATGAAGAACTCCTGATAGAAGGCACCTTTGGTGGCGAGACCTTCGGCAATGTACCAGGGGGCGGCAATCGAAAGCATAACGGCAGTGCCTAAAAGAGGATGCAGAAGCACAGCCTTCTGCCACCACCAGCGATATCGCCCTTCAGAACCTCTGGGCCCTGTCCAAAAAAGATAAACGACGATGAGCAGCGCGACCAGCGCGACTGGCACCGGTCCTTTGATTAAGAGAGCCAAGCCAAGGGCGCCGTAGGCGAAGGCGAGGGAACACCAGTGCGCGCCATGAAGGCGCGAAAACAGTCCCAGCGCACCGACGGTCATGAAGAGAGTGAGCGGCACATCGGTTATGGCAACTCGTCCAACCGTGACGAAAAGCGGTGTGGACAAAAGGCAGATGGAGGAAAAAAGTGCAGCGCGCGCGCCCAGGAAGGGACGCACAAAGAGCAAGAGAGCCAGAGAAGACAAAATGCCGCACAATGCTACAGGCAATCGGGCGGCGAATTCGTGCACTCCCAGAAGCTTGTAGGAAGCAATAATCATCCAATAGATGAGAATCGGTTTTTCATAAAATGGCTGGTAATTGGAAGAAGGGCTGACCCAGTCCGAACGCTCCAGCATCTCTCGGGCGCCTTCCGCGTAAAGCCCGTCACTGGGATCGATGATGCCGTAATGCTGAAGCCCCGGCAGGAAAACGACCAGAGCGGCGAGAAAAACGATAATCAGGTGGACCCAGACACCGCCTTTCGGCTTGCGTTTAGGGCCGGGCGCCGGAACGACGGCGCCGGAGTCGTTTTGCGGGGATGCTGGAAGAGACAAGGAGGCGGACTCCAAATTTGCATGGACATCCGATATTTTGCCAGGATTTATAGCTTGTAACTTGGCGTGATCTTAATAAAAATAGCGAAAAGCCTCGGCAGGCGATGCTTTAGGACGGAAATTAAGTTGCCCGCTGTGAGGTTGATTGTCTGGCTACTCACTAAGGGGGCGACTTTCGATATGATTTATGAACCTCCTATATGGGAATATCCAGTCAAAGGTTTCCGCTAGCCAGTATCCGGCTTTTAAAAAGATCAGAATGTCAAGCGCGCCACGAAGTGGAAAAAATCCCAATACATCGCAAGCCGGCGGCAATTCGCAACCGCCCAGCCAAAGCCCGGCCGAGCCCAGAAAGCGCCGCGACATCAACCGCACTCTGGAGCTGGAGCCGATAAAGATTGACATCCTCTCCGAGCAACTGGGGCGGTTGACGGATAACTTTCGTTTTCAAGACATTTTTCCACAGCCTCCCGATATCGAAAAATCGCTGGAATCTTTGAAAGCCGACCTGCTCGATGTGCCGGTACGCGGTGCCGACGGTAAGGTCACAAATGTCTTCAATAAGATTGAAGCGGACGAAGTCCTGACGCGAGAAGACAAGGACTTGATCTGGTGCTGCTTGTCGATGGTGCGTGACTCGTTCGAGCGCCTTGATCGCTCGACTAGTGCGGCAGCGCCCGGCTCCAGCTATCAGTGGAATATGAATTGGAAACATACGCGCTCTGAAGTGGGCGAAGTTTTGGAGGCGGCCAAGCTGCTGCAGCTCAACGCCACGGAAACGCGCGATGCGATTCTGGCTTCGATATTTTCCGACAGCGTCAAAAACAGAAAGAATTTCATTATTCACAATGTCCATGGTGCCTATGGTGCGGCTCAAGCGCTGTCGTATTTCATGGATTTCACCAAGCCGGATGTAATTAAAAGTGTCGAGCGCATCACGCGCGCGGTCAAAGAACACCAGATAGCGCCTCCGCAATTCATGGCCAATGTCGTTGCAATTTTGCTGAGCAAAAAAATGTCGCTGGGGCCGTTTTCGCCTGCAGGCCCTTTGCCTCAAAATGCCAGCAGCAGCGCCCTTCAAGTTATGGAAGTGGTGCGTTCGATTTGGCGGAAAATAAATGATCCTTTCAACAAAGAATATCTGACTCAGGATTTGAGCACGATTGACTTTTCTCCTGCGGAACGGCAGTTGCTGGTCAATATCGGCGTGGATGACTGGTTTGTGCCGCACCCGGAAACGCAAGATTCCAAAGTTGCGCACGCAGTAATCGCCGGTGATCATTCAATCAATTACAACCATCCTGAAGGTTTCGCAAAGATTGCTTTGCTCAGAGGCCCTGATACAGAGGCTATCTTTGAAGACCCAACTATCCATAACTCTCTGGATTCAGCGGTCAACAGTTTTGCCGATTCTTTCAGAGTTATTCGTCCCGAAGTTCAAAAACTGGCTGTTGAAGGGCTTCGACGCACGAAGTCAGCGATGGAAAGAGTAGTCGCAATCATGACTTACCTATTTTCCGGCATCGTCATCGGACCGAAAGATACTTGCGTGACAGGGCATGCAAAAATCGAACAAGCCATGCTGCGCGCGGCTGAAAAGTATCCGCACCTTTTCGAGGCATCATCGTCAAAGCTTACGGATGAAGGCGCCGATTACATGAAAAAAACAGTCGAGAGAATCGGAGACATACTTCAAGACTGGTTGGACAGCTATCACGAGATTCCGTTTTCGCCTAAAGATTCCAGACAAGTCGAGCCCGGACCGGGCAAACTGCCTTTCTGGAACGCCCCTTTGAAATATCCAACTAGAAACGAGCATGGCATGCTCAATCTTCATGAGTTGAATGAACTCGAACTCAAGCAGTTTCTCTTTGCCGGCAAGATTCGCGAAATTGCCGTCGAACTCTTGCGCGCGGAGCAGTGGATTTTTTAGGCACCGGCGGCAAAACGGAGCCCGCCCGGCGATCGACTATTGAAGGAATTGTCCTTCCATCATCACTATTCCCGAGCCCCCAACAAAGACTTTGACTTCATCTTTGGATCGTACTGCTCGGGTGTGGATAACAGACGGCCTATCGACTATGTTGCCTTGTTCGATACGCAAGGTGAAATCATTGTCGGCATATCGATAGTAGCGGCTGAGATAGGCAGTCAGAGCGCCATTGCCTACTCCGCAAGCCGGATCTTCCAGTCCTTCGCGCGGACACAGATTGCGGGTATGAATTTGGCACGTTTTGTCGAATGTTTCGAAGCAAAAGAGCTGCGCTTCCCTGACTCCATTCTTTCGGCATAGCTCTTTCAGAGGCTCAATACGCCGCTTAGCAGACATCAAAACATCAAGCGTGCGCACCGGGATTACCAAATGCCCCAAGCCTGTATCCACTGCTTGAATCGGCAGTCGATCATCGATTGAGTCTTTGCCGATCTCCAATACTTCTGATGCTTGCTCGGCAGTGCAGCCGGTTTCGAGAAACCGTGCTGCAGGCTGTTTCATTGTCACAACCGGTTTGCCCTTTTTAGAGCGTTCAACCTTAATCTCCTGCACGCCGGCCTGATTTGCTTGAGTGTATATGTTTCTCTCGTCGGTGCTAACAATTCCCTCATGCAATAGCGCGCACCAAGCCGCAATCGTCGGATGTCCAGCGACAGGCAGCTCCGTTTTTGGAGTGAAATATCGAAGGCGAAAGTCGACATTCGTTTCAGGAGTGACGAAGACCGTCTCGACGAGATTCAATTGCCTGGCAATAGATTGCATCATCTCCTGAGGCAATCCTTGAGCATTTGGAAAAACAGCCGCGGGGTTGCCACCGAAAGGCATTTCAGCAAAAGCATTCACAACCAAAAAACGCTTGTTCTTTTCGCTCAATCCGAATACCTCATCTGCCTCTTCACAGCCAACGCGCCAGGTTGTCACCAGGTTGATTTCCGGGGAGGTGCGGTTGGAATTTCAATTGATATCAATTGAAATTCCACAGCAACACGCGCTCGAGAACGTCAAGCGCCGAGAATCTAGTCAGTGCAGCCCTTTTCGAGAACTAGAGAGCTTTTACCGCTGCCACAATGTGCTTCGCTGAAATTCCAGCGGCGTCAAGCAATTCTTGAGGAGTGCCGGAACCGGGCATTCCTTGCACGGAAAGTTTGATCACTTTCGGTGTCGCGCAAGTGGCTTTGGCAGTTTTTTCACAGCACGTGAAAGCATCCAAAACAGCATCGCCAAGACCACCTTCAGCCCAGTGATCTTCAACTACTATGAGCGTTCCTGTTTCCTTGGCGGCTTTCTGCAGCGTTTCTTTATCAACCGGCTTAACCGAGTAAAGGTCGACTACGCGCACTTCAATGCCATCCTTTTTCAGCTCTTCGTATGCTTTCAAAGATTCATGCAGTGTAATGCCGGCAGCGATGAGAGTTGCTTTGTCTTTGCCGGAGCTGCGCAGCGTTTTACTGCCGCCAACTGGAAAATTGTCATCACTCTTGTAGAGAATCGGTGTCTTTTCTCTTGTCGTGCGCATGTATGAAATGCCTTTTGTCTCAGCCATGGTATTTACCAGGTGGGCTGCGCAAACTGCATCGGATGGATAAAGCACGGTGCTGCCGTGAATCGCTCGCATCATAGCGATGTCTTCCAGAGCCATTTGGGACGGTCCGTCTTGTCCGATGGAAACACCAGCATGCGAACCGCACAATCTGATGTTGGCGCGGCAAATCGCACCCATGCGGATGAAGTCGTAAGCCCGACTCAAGAAAGCGGCAAAAGTAGAGGCAAAGGCAATCTTGTTGCGATTAGCAAGTCCGATTGCCACTCCGACCATACACTGTTCTGCAATGTACATCTCGAAGAATCGCTCCAAGAACGAATGAGCGAATTTGTCGGCGTAAGTGGAGTTGGAAACCTCGGCATCAACAACAACGACGTTGTCATTGGCAGCACCCAGTGCTTTCAGAGCATCACCGTATGCCTCACGAGTAGCGACTGCAGATTCATATTTCGGCAATTCGAATTTCTTGACGGCGCGATCTGCGTTGGCTGGCTGTTTGTCTTCCGGTTTCTTCACTTCGATGACAGTATTTTGAACACCGCCCAATTGCTCAATGGCTTCTGCTGCTTGCTCAGGGCTGAGCGGCTTGCCATGCCAGTTGTCCTTGTTAGCAGTAAGAGGAATGCCGTGACCTTTTTCCGTTTTAGCAATGATCAAGGTTGGCTTGCCTTGGGTAGCAATCGCTTCTTTGTATGC
>Ga0268299_1001759_pt1 | contig 32951 bp, 32 predicted proteins | sample NOBtaG_FD_193484 | JGI IMG/M metagenome (GOLD analysis project Ga0268299, IMG submission 193484) | Activated sludge microbial communities from bioreactor in Nijmegen, Gelderland, Netherland - NOB reactor | ecosystem: Engineered > Bioreactor > Aerobic > Activated sludge | place: Netherlands... | reverse complement strand
ATTATGGCGGGCACACGGCGTCCTACGTATTCGAGAATGGCTTCACGATCGATGAGGGTCCCCATGTGTCATTCACCAAGGTCGAACGAATGCAGAAGCTGCTGGCTGACAGCGTCAATCAGAAATTCGAGCGGCTGCGGACCAAAGTCAACAATCACTGGAAAGGACACTGGATTAAGCACCCGGCTCAGTGCAATCTCTACGGGCTTCCACAAGACCTCACTATCAACATCTTGAAGGATTTCATCCACGCTCAGCACCATGAATACGGCGAAATCAAGAACTATCGAGACTGGCTCCATGCCAGTTTTGGAAAGACATTCGCTGAAACATTTCCCATGGAGTACACGGTCAAGTATCACACAACGACGGCCGACAATATGAGTACCGACTGGGTTGGACCACGTCTGTATCGAGCCAACATCGAAGAGGTGTTGCGGGGCGCACTCTCACCGTCAACCCCTGACGTCCATTACATCGACCAGTTTCGGTATCCTTCGTACGGAGGCTTTGTATCGTATCTTCAGAGGTTCATGGAGCAGGCAAATCTTCATCTCGATCACGAATTGGTGGAGATTCATCCTTCACGAAAAGAACTTCGGTTCAAGAACGGGAAAGTCGCCCCCTACGACCATGTGGTCTCGTCAGTGCCACTTCCTGATTTGATCAAGATGATCGTCGGTGTCCCAGCCGACGTGTTCCAAGCGTCTCAGAAATTGTCCTGCAGCACGGTTGTCATCGTCAGCATAGGAGTCAACCGAGCTGATCTCATCGATGCCCATTGGACCTACTTCTACGACCGCGACTACTTCTTTACTCGTTTGAGCACTCCACATTTACAGTCTCCCCACAATGTACCTCCTGGGTGCGGGAGTATTCAGGCTGAGTGTTACTATTCTGCCAAATATCGTCCACTCGATAGAACGCCGGATGAGTGCATTGAACCGGTGATCCAAGACTTGAAGCGTTGCGGAGTCCTTCGAGAGGAGGACTCCATTCTTTTCAAACATTCAATGCTCGTGCCGTACGCCAACGTCATTTTTGATTTAGAGCGCGCACCGGCACTCAAGATCGTTCATGGCTACTTGGACGACATCGGGGTAGCCTACTGCGGCCGTTACGGCGATTGGGCCTATATCTGGACTGACGAATCCTTCATGAGCGGTGAAAATGCGGCGCAAAAAGTGTTGGATCGCTTGGGAAGTGGCACCGCGAAGCGCTAACCTCTTGACAGCCATCAAGTGAGGCACACATGAAAGTCGTGTTGTTTTGCGGAGGATTGGGCATGCGGTTGCGGGAATTTTCTGAATCGATTCCTAAACCGATGGTTCCCATTGGATATCGCCCCATCATGTGGCACGTGATGAAGTACTACGCGCACTTCGGACATAAGGACTTCATTCTTTGCCTGGGACATGGTGCGGACGCCGTGAAGCGCTATTTCCTGCAATACGACGAATGTCTGTCGAACGACTTCGTGTTATCCCAGGGCGGCAAGCAAATCGACCTCATCAGCTCGGACATCCAGGACTGGAACATCACATTCGCCTACACCGGGGTCAATTCAAACATCGGCCAGCGTTTGAAGGCTGTGGAAAAATATTTGGAAGGGGAGGAAGTCTTTCTCGCGAACTACAGCGACGGCCTGACCGACATGCATTTGCCGTCGCAGATTGACCATTTTCTGGCATTCGACAAGATGGCCAGCTGCATCTGTGTGACGCCGCCACTCAGTTATCACATCGTGTCCTTCGGGAACGATGATTATATAGAGAAGATCGAGGGAATGAGCAGAACGAACATGCGAGTCAATGGTGGGTATTTTATCTTCAAGAAAGATATCTTTCGATACATCAACCCGGAAGAAGAGCTCGTCGTCGAGCCATTTCAACGCTTGATTAAGGAAGGCCTGCTGGTTGGGTACAAACATGATGGGTATTGGGAGTGCATGGATACCTTTAAAGATAAGCAGCGACTGGATGAAATGTATGCGCGAGGCGAAGCGCCCTGGGAAATTTGGAAATCTCACTCCGAGAGAAGGGGCGCCTCTTCCTGACCGTGTGATTCCTTTCCTCCGCCTGTTGATGACTGTGAAAACTAGCGCCCATCTCAGATTTGATCGTGGCCAGTTGAAGATACTCTGTATTGGTGCGCACTCCGACGACATAGAAATAGGATGCGGAGGTACCATCCTCAAGCTTTTGCGGAGTCACCCCGAAAGTCACGTCATCTGGGTCGTTTTAACTGCAAGTGGGGAACGTAAGAAAGAAGCGGTTAAAAGTGCGACGGTGTTTTTACAAGGAGCTGGGTCTAAGAGAATTATTACCAAAGCGTTTCGAGAAAGCTACCTTCCGTCTCAGTGGGAGAATGTCAAGGAGTACCTCGAAGATCTAAAGCGTTTAATGGAGCCTGATTTGATCTTTACTCATAGCCGTCAGGATCTTCATCAAGATCATCGTGTTGTTTGCGAATTGACCTGGAATACCTATCGAAGGCATCAAATTCTTGAATACGAGATTCCTAAGTATGATGGAGATTTAGGTCAGCCGAATCTTTTTGTGCCTTTGTCAGACGAAATCGCCGAGAGAAAAGTCAGATTGCTGATCGAGGGGTTCGCAACACAACGCAGCAAAGGTTGGTTCACGGAGGAGACTTTCTACGGGCTCCTCAGAATTCGAGGCATCGAATGTCCCGCAACATCGAAGTATAGTGAGGCTTTCTATGCAAGGAAGGTCGTGTTGGAATAGGTCTGAAACGCAGGGAGGCAGATGAAGTTAAGAGTCGGAGATTGGGTCGAAATTAAGAGCAAGGAGGAAATTCTTGCCACGCTCGACAAGAATGGACGATTGAAAGAACTTCCGTTCATGCCGCAGATGTTTGAATACTGTGGGCAGAAATTCCAGGTTTACAAGAGAGCTCACAAGACTTGTGACACGGTGTATCCGATTAGAGGGAGACGCTTGTCGGATGCGATCCATCTAGATTTGCGGTGCAATGGGGCGGCGTATGGGGGGTGCCAGGCTGCCTGCCTTATTTTTTGGAAGACGGCATGGATAAAACCCGTCGGTACAAAAGAGACCGATATACATCCTGCTTCGGAAGGAGAGCGACTGGTGTCTATTCCCCCAGCGCGTACGACAGAGGCGGATGTTAACGCTGGGACAGGCGCCGAAGATCTGTGCGCTCCCGATGGGCGGAGATACATCTGTCAGGCGACGCAGTTACCTAGTTTCACAACTGATTTAGACTGGTGGGATGTTCGCCAGTATGTGGAAGACTATCTGTCAGGAAATATAACGCTGGGAAGAGTGTTTAGCGGGCTACTCTATGCGATTCATAAAAAAGTAAGTTGGTCGGGGCTGGGAATAGGCCGTCCAATTCTGACTCGCCCTCTTTGCTGGCTCTATGACAAGTTTCAAGCAATTAGAGGGGGGGTTCCGTATCCTGAGAAGAAGGGTACGATTCCAATAGATCACAGCACTCCCACAGAGAAGCTGGACCTAAAGTCTGGTGACCTTGTTCAGATAAAATCCTATAAGGAAATTCTTGCAACGCTCAATACGGAGAACAAAAATCGAGGCCTCTCATGGAACGCTGAGATGGTGCCATATTGTGATGGTGTTTATAAGGTCAGAGCGAGTATTAATAAGTTTATTGACGAGAGATCAGGAAAGTTAGTGACATTGAAAAATCCATCGATAATTCTTGAAGATGTTTGGTGTCGTTCCCATTATAGCGATTGCCGCATGTTCTGCCCAAGAAGTATTTATTCATGGTGGCGTGAAATTTGGTTGAGACGGTTGCCCCAAAGCCATTCCCGACCGACCGCGGACTCGCGCGCTGAGGATTCCGTGATAAACCTCACCTCGACAAACATCAGTTGACGGCTTTCAAGTTGGAGAGGCCGCTTCTGTCACCGTTGTTCGCCAGTGTTTGAAAAGGCCACTCCTTCTCGTGGTTTTGTTCTGCGTTGCGGCCACCCGGCTCAGATCCATAGTAGCAACTCTCCGAGTTCAATAACGATGCCGCTATTGCGAAAATATGTTCGACCTGCTCGATAAGGATTTCTAGAACAGGTGGGTGCTGCGTGAAGTTACCCCTGTTTGTTGGACAGGTCGTGAAGCCAAGATTGTGGTAGAACGACCGACTCACAAACCGGGAGAGACCGATGGCTCAGAAGCGGAAGACACATGCGGAGGAGTTCAAAGCGCGAGTGGCGGTGGAGGCAATCAAAGGGGTGCGGACGCTGAGTGAGTTGAGTGCGACCCATGGTGTGCATCCGACGGTGATTGCCCATTGGAAGCGGCAGCTACTAGACGGGGCGCCGGACGTGTTCCGGCGAGGGCTGGCGGGGACGGGTCGGAGCGAGGAGGTCATCACCGCCCCGCTGTACCAGGAAATCGGCCGCCTGAAGATGGAGCTGGAGTGGCTGAAAAAAAAGCTCTGAGCGTGTCGCGGGCAGACCGACGCCGCTGGCTGCACGCGGAATGCACGACGCTGTCGCTTGTCCAACGGTGTGCGTTGGTGGGGCTGGCCCGCTCCACGCACTATTATGACCCGGTCCCCGAGCGGGACGAGAATCTGATGTTGATGCGAGTAATCGATGAGCTGTATCTGCAGCGCCCCTTCTATGGGGTGCCGCGGATGACGGATTGGTTGCGCACTCTGGGCGATGTGGTCAACCACAAGCGCGTCGCGCGCCTGATGCGCCGCATGAATCTCCAGGCGGTGGTGCCGGGGCCGCACACCAGTCAGCCACATCCGACACACGTGGTGTATCCGTATTTGCTGCGGGATCTGGTGGTGGACCGGCCCAACTACGTGTGGTGTGCCGATATCACCTATGTGCCGATGCGGCGGGGATTCTTGTATCTGGTGGCCGTCTTGGACTGGTACAGTCGGTACGTATTGGCCTGGGCGTTGTCGAACACGCTGGAGACGCGGTTCTGCCTGGAAGCCGTGGACCAGGCGTTGGCGAGCGGCCAGCCCCAGATCTTCAACACGGACCAAGGCGCGCAATTTACCGGCGCCGCGTTCACGGGGCGACTAACCGAGGCCAAGATCCGGATCAGCATGGATGGGCGCGGCCGAGCGCTGGACAACGTCTTTGTGGAGCGGCTCTGGCGGAGTGTGAAGTACGAGGAGGTCTATCTACGGGACTACGCCGACGGGACGGAGGCCTGGCAGGGATTGGATCGCTACTTCGCGTTTTATAACACGGCACGCCGACACCAGAGTCTGGACCGACGGACCCCGGCAGAGGTGCATTTCGGATGAACGGGGGGGATACTAGGGGATGGACCGACCGACGATCGCGTCCTATAACCGATTCTGGAGCGTCGTGCTGCGCTGCCGCTGCGTCTACATCACGACATGCGGTGCGTGGCCCACGCCCACGAGGAACACGCGGTCAAGAAGGTGTTGGCAGAAAGGAGGGCACAGGGAAAGAATTCATAAGCTTCTTTCAGCTAAAAACCTGCCCAAACAATGGGGGGAACCTCAGCGTCCAAGGTTCATAGGTATGCCTGATGAAGGATTTAAAAGAACAAACGCTTCAAGGGGGTGTTGTCAAGATTGTTTCACAGGGCGCAAATTTTTTCATTCGTGTTAGCTTTTTGGTGATTCTTGCCAGATTGTTGGATCAAAAAGACTTTGGCCTGGTGGGGATGGTTACTGCTGTCACCGGTGTATTTAGCTTATTTAAAGATGCCGGGTTATCGATGATTACCATTCAACGCTCGGTAATTACCAATGAGCAGATTTCTACATTATTCTGGTTGAACATTCTCGTTGGAGCACTGTTGACAGTCTTGTCACTGGCGATCGCCCCTATTCTAGTCAGCTTATATCATGAGCCACAGCTATTTGGGATAACGGTCGTGTTGGCAATGGGGTTTATTCTGAACGCTGCAGGGGTACAGCATTCCGCCATTCTTCAGAGGAATATGCGATTTGGTGTCTTGTCGATACTGGACATTCTCTCACAAGTGGGAAGTGCTGCTGTTGGGATTGGTCTGGCAATGAGCGGGTTTGGGTATTGGGCGCTCGTTGGATCGGCAATTGCGTTACCAGGAATCACTACAATTGGCGTATGGTTGACTGCGGGATGGGTTCCAGGGGCTCCTCGTCTTGGTGTAGGGGTTGGGTCCATGATGCAGTTCGGAGGGCTAGTCACATTGAACGGACTTGTGGTTTATGTGGCGTATAACCTTGAGAAAATCTTATTGGGCCGCTACTGGGGAGCTGAATCTCTGGGGATCTATGGAAGGGCATACCAACTGATTAATATCCCTACAGACAATATTAATACAGCAAGCGGCAGCGTCGCATTATCGGCTTTGTCAAAACTTCAAAACGAGCCGGACCGCCTCAAGAACTACTTCCTGAAAGGCTATGCAGTAGTCTTAACAATTACACTTCCTATTACCGTTGCATGCGTCTTGTTTGCTAATGAGATCATCGTCACTGTGCTCGGAGCGAAGTGGGGTGAGGCGGTGCCTATTTTCCAGCTGTTGGCTCCTACGATCTTGATCTTTGCCATGATCAATCCTTTGACATGGCTCCTCTTCTCAATTGGTTTGGTAGCGAGAAGCATGAAGATTGCTCTTGTCCTCGCGCCGTTGGTAATCACCTCTTATCTGATAGGTCTACCGTATGGCCCAATTGGAGTCGCACTCGCATTTTCTTCGGCCATGACCCTCTGGCTGATTCCACATATCGCATGGTGCATTCATGGAACCATGATTTCTCTGCGAGACATAGTGGTAACCATTAGTCGCCCACTTATTTCAGCAATAGTGGCAGGAGCTATGACTTTTGGGATCCAATTTTCAATCGATGGACCCTTGTCTCCAATTCTTCGATTAATATTGGGCATGTGCATTTTACTGTCAGTTTATATATGGATGATCATGTTTGTCATGGGGAAGAAAGCATTTTACATGGACCTTCTACAGAGTCTGAGAGGGCGCAGGTACATGGCATAAAGAAGCCAAGGGGTTACCTGTCAGCACCGCTGAAGTTTAATCTTTGTTTTCAGAAAAGTTATGGGAGCACGAACGTCCGTGTTTCGATCCGGACTGAACAGGATCCATCTTGTTATACGAACACCTGCATCAGGTGAGCCAAGACCCCATGCCAGCAGTTCTTGGCACCAAATGGGTGGCCACGACTACGTAAACTCGCACAACCGAGCATTTGGTTGTACTTCTGTATCGTGCTGGGTCAATTTGCGGACAGCGCAGCAGTCGATCAGGTTTGTTGGTGTGCTTAAACGGAAAGAGGTGAACCGCAAGTACTACTGGATCAAAGTCAGCAGCGAGAGCGGAGATCTTCAACTATTTCTAGCGCTGGCACAATCCTCTGCGGCAGTGGCGACTTGATCTGTAGTACTAGGGGGGGACAATTCTTAAGTCCATTGTCTGAGTAAATGAGTTAGAACCTGAGAGTCTGGTCCAGTGTCTCGAGGGTGCAAAGGTAATATGAGAAGAGGTCTCTGGTACATTAAACAAAAGGTGGAGGGATAATGAAAACACTCTTGGTGACAGGCTCCAATGGGCTGATCGGATCCGAGATGGTGGCCCATTTTCACAGGCTGGAGTGGCGCGTTTATGGCATAGATAACAATATGCGCGCTGAATTCTTCGGACCAGAGGGAGACACGCGGTGGAACCAATCCCGGCTGTTGGAACAGTGCTCTGGGTTCACTCATCACGAGCTCGATATGCGTGACCGTGCGAAACTCCTTGCGCTAGTGGAACATCTCCGGCCTGATGCCGTTATCCATACGGCGGCCCAACCGAGTCACGATCTCGCCGCTAAGCGGCCGTTCGAGGATTTTGATGTGAATGCAGTGGGCACCATGAATCTTCTGGAGGCCATGCGTCGGTATTGCCCAGAATCACCACTGGTACATTTATCTACGAACAAAGTGTACGGGGATGCCCCCAACAGGATTAAATTGAAGGAGCTGGTTACTCGGTGGGATTATGATGATCCCTGTTACGTGCGAGGGATTTCAGAAGACTTCCCAATCGATCAGTCAAAACATTCCTTATTTGGAGCATCGAAGGTTGCCGGTGACATCATGGTTCAGGAATATGGCCGGTACTTTGGGATGCCGACCTGCTGCCTGCGTGGTGGGTGCTTGACGGGTCCCGCACATTCCGGGGTGGAACTGCACGGATTCTTAAGCTACCTAGTGCGAGTCAACGCTAGGGGCGGAACCTATACTGTGTATGGATACAAGGGAAAGCAGGTGAGGGACAACATTCATTCGTTTGACGTGGCACGATTTGCTGAGGAGTTCATCAAATCACCCAGGTGCGCTGAGGTGTACAACTTGGGAGGAGGACGGGACAACTCGTGCTCAATTTTGGAAGCCTTCACCAGGGTTGAAGCTCTGACAGGTAGCCCGATGAATTGGCAGTACGTTGACAAGGCTCGTGAAGGAGACCACATCTGCTATATCAGCGACCTCAGGAAAATGCGGCAGCATTACCCGAACTGGAACATTACGAAAAGCCTTGACGAGATTTTCAATGAGGTTGTAGCAGCCTGGAAAATCCGCAAGCCGTCGGGCCACACTACCCATGGTGAGGAGTCTTTGTTGTCCACCAATTCATAGAGATCACTGACCTGCTCATGACAGGTTGGCGGTTCAAGTGTTTGAAGACGACCGACCCCTGCTCCAAAGAGGTGTCGGTGATCGTGGTTGATGTCTCAATTGGTGGGGCGCAGGTCTGCCGGATTCTTGACCGTCTGTCCACTACGCTGCTCATGCCATACACCTTGGTGCTAGACAACGGCCCTGGATTTGCCCGGATGACCTTGTAAGCTGGACAGCTCAGCACGGCATCCACCGGCACTTCATTGAACCGGGCAAACCCGTGCCGTATGTGTTTATCGAGAGCTTTGATCGCGAGTGCCAAGACGAATATTTGAAAGAACACTGAATCTTGGCGTTACGGAAGCGCAGCTCCTGCTCGAATCCTGGTGCCGGAAATACAATGAGGACCAGGCGCACAGTGCCATTGAGGCAATACATTCCTGGAACTCATCCACAACTATTCGTCGTGATTTCTGCTAAAGCGGACCCTGAATTGGAGGAACGAATTGTAATCGGATTGGGAGGGTTGCTGAAGTGATTGGGGAGAACTTAGTTAGTGTGTTAACGCCTGTCTATAACGGGGAACAATACTTGGGTGAATGCATAGAAAGTGTACTGGCCCAAGATTACAAGAATTGGGAGTACCACGTAGTTAATAATTGCAGCACGGACCGCACATTGGAAATTGCCGAGCGATATGCAAGAAAAGACCCTCGGATTAAAGTCTTTACCAATAAGCAATTTGTGGGTATGTATGAAAATCACAATATCGCACTTCGCTCAATTAGTCCGCACGGAAAGTATACTAAGATAGTGTGTGCGGACGATTGGATTATGCCAGATTGCCTGAGCAAGATGGTTCAGTTTGCCGAAGAGCATCCAGCTGTTGGAATTATAGGCTGCTACCAACGCAGCGGTGATCATATTAGATGGCAGGAGTTGCCGCGTACAATCACAGTGCTATCGGGACGTGATGTGTGCCGGTTGGCGCTATTGAAGGGTGTCCAAGTATTTGGTGCGCAAACTGCATTTCTCTATCGATCAGACATAGTAAGAATGACACAGACTTTTTTTCCTCATTTGCGTCCTCATGCAGATACCTCAGCATGTTATGAACATCTTCAATATTGTGACTTTGGTATTGTGCATGAAGTGCTTGCTGTAGAACGACTTCATAATGATCAGGTCAGTTCGTCAGTAAATAGTCTGGGCGGAGGTAACCTTGCATACTTGGAAGGTCTTTTGGAGTATGGCCCTCGATACTTAAACGAGGGGGAGCTCTCGGCTCGAAAAGCAGAGGCATTTCAGGAGTATTATCGGTTTCTTGGTGGCTCTGTTCTGAAGCTAAGAGATCGGAGTTTCTGGAGTTTTCAAGTGGATAGATTGCGGGAAATTGGATGCCCTATCAATTGGAGGATGATTGGGATGGCTGTAATTCGAGAGGTTCTAGATGAAAGTAAGAGGCCTGTCACTGCATGTCAAAAAGCTATCCAGGTTATACGCAATAAGTGCGGAGTAGCCTAGTGCTTGATGTCGGTGAGGCGCTGACGAGTCAAACAGTTTTCACGAAACCTTAACGAAATTAGTCCTGCATAGATAAGCCATGAGAGTAGCATATATTGCGCCGTATCAAGGTGTTGAGCTTCTCAAACGCCGGCCGTCCATGCGGAATCTTGCCCTTGCCGGCAATGCCAAAATAGAATTGGTCGCCGACCTCATGCAGCGATATGGCCACGAGGTGACTATTATCTCGCAGGGCGAGGTAGTTGAGAACAGCCTTGCGTACTATCCTGCCTTCGTGGAATCAACGACATCGAGCAGCCGCATACCTGTCCACTACGCCTCAGCATTTCCGGTGAAATTCATCAATGGATTCTGGTCAAGCCAGAAACTATTGACGATATTCAAGAGGCTTCATCGTGCTGCTCCCTTTGACATAGTCCTTATCTACAACCTTAAGCTTCCTCAAATGACCTGCGGCCAGTATGCGCTGGATAAGTTGTGCCTGCCGGTTATCCTGGAGCACGAAGACGATGCATTTGTCGATGTCAGCGGATCAATGTCATCCTCACGTAGGGTGGGTTGGCAGTTGCATCGCGCGGGCCGGATTCTGCAGCAGATTAGCGGCGGTATCGGTGTTTCCCCCCATCTCATCGCAAAGTTTCCGGGGAAAGTTCCTACGCTGCTTTTGCGCGGTGTAGTCAGCGACGAACTTTTGAGTTGTGCGCGCCGTCCAAACTTGGAAAAGAAGAATTGGGTTGCCTTCTCGGGAACGTTCGCGAGCAGCAAAGGACTTATCCCTCTTATCGAGGCTTGGAAGACGATCGACCTGCCAGGCTGGGAATTGCACATTGCCGGTGATGGTGTGCTCGCAGAGCAAGTGCGGTCCATGTCCGAAGGCTGCGCCAACATCGTTCTTCGAGGCCTGCTGAATCGAGAGGAGAATGCCCGCTTTTTGGGCGAGGCGAAGATCGGCATAAACCCGCATGACCTCAGCCTGACGCCGGGAAACGTTTTTGCTTTTAAGATCATTGAATACATTGCAGCAGGTGCCCATGTGATTACGACGCCGATGGGGCCTCTGGAGCGTGAACTCGAACAAGCTGTGACGTATCTTGCGGACAACAGGCCGGCGACGATTGCGGCGTCCCTCGAAAGAGTGATTAAGGATCGTCATTATGAGCGTACTGCTGCTCAGGCTGCTGAGATCAACTATGGTCCTGCCTCGGTTGCGAAATCACTCCATCTACTGCTGACTGAAGTCCTTGACCGCTTCGGCAGGGCCGACAAGTAGGGTTGAACCAAGTTTTGTGCGAAATAGTGAATCAGTCGCGCCTACTGGTATACGCAAGGGTGATTGAAGAGGGGTCTTACCCCGATGCTAAGGACAAATTGAGGGGAGAGTCGTTCCGGCTGTTGTGGCATGTCCAGTCACTGGCCTGTGCCATGACCCCCTCTCGCCCATTATGAGTTATGGCCAGCTGTCCGAAAATGTAGGATAGATCCCACCAATTTCTAAAGAATACTCATGACCGCAATGATTGGCATAGTGTGTGTCCGTGGACAGGAGCGAGTGGTTTCGGAATTATTTGAGCTATTTAAGGTGCCATGGGAATGGTATGTCGAAGCGAAGCAGTACGACGTCGTCATCGTGACAGGCGATGTGAATGTTTTTCCGCAGGCAAAGCTCCTCGTCGTTTGCGGTTCTGAAAGAAAGTCTTGCGACCTTGGTCCAGTCACCAGGTTGACTGCAAAGCCAGAGGCTATGCTTGTGGAACATGGCGACTGCCAATTGCCTATTTATGGAAGGCTTGCGTGTTTTGAGCAGTGCCAGGAGGCGATTGCAAGAGTTAGAGGAACAGCCCAATTGGTAGGCATCAGGTATAGCTATCAAGGACAAAGCGTTATCCGGTTGGGGTACGATTTATTTGACGAAGTACAGTATCTACTCGAAAAGGGGCAGCCCGCTGACCAAGCATTAGTACCAACAGTAGATCTTCACATCGGATTTCTTCGGCAATGGATAGTTGGCGAAGGGATGTACCTCGTTGAGATTCCTCCGGTGCCCAGCGGATATGGTTTTATTGCATGTCTTACCCACGATGTTGACTTTATTAATATGGGAGACCATAAGCCATTCGATCGATCTGTTCTTGGTTTCATCGCAAGGTCGCTGTTCCCAAGAAATCTGCGTGATTCGCGCTCAGAAATCGTATGGTCGAGGATCCTGAGAAACTGGAGAGCGCTTCTTTCCCTTCCGGCTGCCTATCTCGGTTTGTCCAGAGATATCTGGTTTGACATTGACAGATATATGGTGCTTGAGCGCGGCTTAGCGTCGACGTTTTACTTTATCCCTCTGAAGGGCCACGCCGGAGAGTCGAGGGATCCTACCATTCCATCCTGGCGCGCTGCCAGTTACGATGTGAAAGAGTATCGGTCGCTTGTTAAGGACCTGAAACATGAGGGCGCTGAAATTGGAGTGCATGGTATTGACGCATGGCAGGATATTGATTTGGGTGCAAGAGAAGGGGCAATTCTACGATCACTCTGTGCGGAGGAGAGGGTAGGGATTCGAATGCATTGGTTGTACTTTTCACAGCAGTCCCCGAAGATGCTGGAAGAAGCAGGATACGAATATGATTCAACGAGTGGATACAACGAAGCGAATGGGTTTCGGAACGGTACGACGCAGGTATTCTGTTTGCCTGGTAGTTCAAAGTTATTAGAACTGCCTCTCATAGTGATGGATACGGCATTATTTTACTCCGGCAGGATGGGGCTTTCCGAAGCAGAGGCGATGAAACAGTGCAAGGGGCTAATCGCTACCCTTCGAACTCATGGAGGCGTGCTCACAATTAATTGGCACACAAGGAGCCTCAGCCCTGAGCGGAACTGGGACTCATTTTATATAGAGTTGCTTGGTCAACTTGAGATCGAGAACGTCTGGTTTGCCACAGCTAAGTCAGCTGTTGAGTGGTTCAGGAGAAGAAGGCGGATCCGTTTTGAAGAAGTAGAGAGGACACCTCGTGGCGTGAAAGTGAGGCTTCATGGAGCAAATTCCAGGGACTTGCCTGACTTCAGGCTTAGGGTGCATCGACCGGCGGGGGAAGGAAATACGGGAGGAGGCAGCCAAAGCGTGAAGGGGGATTGGATCGAGGTGCCTGTAAGTGATCGGGTAAAAGTGGAAGTTACTGTGTAGGCTGTCACGTATTGGAGCGTAGATGGCGAAACATATCTGGATGATCGCATATACAAACTACTCCATCGATGCTCGTGTGAGGCGAGAAGCAGAGGCGATTGCCTCACTGCAGGAGTATTATGTTCATCTCTTGACGCTCAAGGAAGTGAAACAGCCAAGGGTATACGTTCTTGATGGTGTTGAAGTTCATGAGCTAAATGTAACCAAATATAGAGGTGGGGGGAATTTCCAATATCTATTCTCATATATAAAGTTTCTCATCCTGGCTTTTCTTAAATGCTCAGGGCTGGCCTTAAGTGGTGCGATTGATTTGGTCCATGTGCACAATATGCCTAACTTTCTTGTCTTTGCAGCGATACTTCCTCGATGCCTGGGCAAGAAGATCGTACTCGATATTCACGATACGCTGATTGAGACCTATGCCACCAAATTCAAGGGGTTCGCAAGCGAGCTAATCAAGATGGCGCTTGTTCTAGAAGAAGCAATCTGTTGCAAGCTGGCGAGTACCATAATTTGTGTCAATGATATGCAACGAGACGCGATTGTGGGCAGAGGGGTACCGAGAGAGAAGACGTGTATGCTTATGAACTTGCCTGACCCGAGACGATTTCACCTTGGCAAGAGGTGTATAAGTAATGCCGACGACAGGGATTTTAAGATTGTCTACTTTGGGACCATCTCGCATCGACTAGGTCTTGACCTGGCCCTGCGGGCCATTTCTGTAATGCGTGCGACTGTTCCCAATCTCCACTTCTACGTCTATGGGGATGGTGATGGCCGAGCGGAATGTGTAGAGATGTGCAGAGAGTTGGACATCGAGGGCATTGTGCAATTTTCTGAAACGGCCGTCCCTCTCGATGAGTTAATTCAGAAAGTCAGAATGATGGATCTTGTGGTTGTGCCAAATAGAAGAAATGTGGCGACTGACCTGATGTTGCCTGTCAAGATGTTGGAAGGAATCGCAATGGGGATTCCGGTCGTGGTGCCAAGGTTACGAACGATAGAGCATTACTTCTCTGCTGACCAGGTATTCTATTTCGAGCCAGAAAACGTAGGGTCTCTTGCGGGAGCAATCGTTACTGCATGCCAAGATAAGAATGGCAGGAAACGCAAAGCAGAAAATGCCGGCAGGTTTTTCGAAAGATATTCTTGGGATAACCAAAGGCAGGACCTCTTTCATCTTTATAGCGCGCTGGTATAGGGATGCAATGTGTCGATTGGGAAATAGGCCCATTGATCGAGCGGCAAGGATTCTAGGTGCGCTCGAGGCCTGGATAGGAAGTTGCTCAAAGGAGAATCTCAATGATCACTGTCGCTCAAATCGGAGTTGGCTATTGGGGTCCAAATCTCCTCAGGAATCTTGTGGCGAACAAAAGGTGCAAGGTTACGCGAGTGGTAGACTTGTCAATGGAACGGCAGGAATACGTCCGGGGCCTTTATCCCGCAGTTAATGTCACGGACAAGGTCGAGGATGTACTTGAAGATCCTGAGATCGAAGCCGTCGTCATTGCGACTCCAGTGGCGACACACTACGACATGGCTATGAAAGCATTGTCTTTGGGGAAACACATTCTCGTTGAAAAACCGATGGCCAGGAGCGTCGCAGAAGTCGGCGAGATCGGCCGGCTCGCCGGAGAAAAGAATCGTGTGGCGATGGTGGGGCATACCTTCTTGTTTAATAGTGCAGTCCGGTACGTAAAGAAACTCATTGACGGTGGTGAAATTGGCGATGTCAGGTATATCTATAGCCAGAGGCTTAATCTCGGCCGGATACGGTCCGATGTTGACGCGCTATGGAATTTTGCACCTCATGACATCAGTATCATTCAGTATTGGTTAGGCAACCCAGCGCCACTGTCGGTGGTAAGGCGCGGAGTGGGTTATATACAAGACGCTGTTGATGATGTGGTGTTTCTCAATATCTTTTATCCCAACAAGGTCATGGCCAACATCCATGTCAGTTGGCTGGACCCGCTTAAGATTCGCGCGATGGTTGTCGTTGGTAGCAAGAAAATGGTCGTATATGATGACGTTGCCGATAACAAAATCTCGATCTATGACAAAGGGATAGATGCAACCGCGGTGCTTGGGCAACGCATGGACTATGACAATCAGCACTTTCAGACATTCAGTCATCGTTCAGGGGACGTACTTATCCCCAAGATCGATTTCAAGGAACCGCTCAAGGTGGAGATTGATCATTTTCTTGACTGCATTGAAAAAGGGACCGAGTGCATAACGGGAGCTGATCATGCTCAGAAAGTGGTTCAGATTCTTGAAATGTAACGCGGGTATTGCAATCAATCGGCTTGTCGGCTTGATTGGGGCGAGGTGGATGCTAATGGACGAGGGGCCTACCGGGGTGGATACATATTATTGGGCTCAGATTTGTATTCAAGAGTGAGCCATGCCGTAGATGTGTAATTGGTTGGTTAACTTGACGCCCTTGCTATCCTGTAACGGGCGGGTCTTGGGAAACTCAAGCAAGCAAAAAGGCGTGGTATTCGATTGCCTGTCCGCGGGTAATGGTGTTGCCTGCTGAGTCGATTCAATTATCGCACTTTACGCAGATAGAAGTCTTGTCACTAGGTGTGTAAATGGAATCAGGCGGCAACCTCCTGTTGGATGACGGTGGGTGCCTGCTTCCTGCCATCGACAAACGGGACCCCGGCAGAGACCAGGGGCAATAATTCCGGTGCATTCAAGTGCCGGAAACTCTGCTCCGCGACCTGTATAGTGGACCCCGGTTTTTAGACCAGGCGCTAAGGTAGGATTCCCCTTCTCGATAAGAGGAGGAGCGAGTCATGACCGAGCGGGGCAAGCGGCGGCGGTTCAACGGCGCGGTGAAGGCGCGGGTGGCGATCGAAGCGTTGCGGGAGCAGAAGACGGTGGCGCAGCTCGCCAGCGAATTTGAGTGCCACGCGAGCCAGGTAGCGAAATGGAAGAAGGAGGCGATGGACCGCCTGCCCTCGTTGTTTGCGTCACCGGTGGGGGCGCGGGCGGAAGATCGACTGCTGGCCGAGCTATACGAGCAGATCGGCCGGCTCAAGATGGAATTGGAGTGGTTTAAAAAAAGTTTGGCGCTTCCGCATGATGTGCGCGTGGGCTGGGTGGAGCAAGACGGGAGGCTGAGCGTGACGCGCCAATGCGAGCTGGTCGATCTGAATCGCTCCACTCTCTACTACGTACCGACTGAGGAGGAGCCGCTGAACCTGCTCCTGATGCGGCTGATCGACGAGCAGTTTACGCGGACCCTTCTATGGATCGAGACGGCTCACGGCTTGGCTGCGCCGGATGGGGCATGCGGTGAACCGCAAGCGGGTGCAGCGGCTGATGGGCCGGATGGGGCTGGAGGCGATTTACCCGAAACCCTATCTGAGCCAGGGGGACTCCACGCACGAGAAGTATCCGTACTTGCTTGGGGCGGTGACCATCGTGCGCCCCAACCAGGTCTGGGCGACAGAAATTACGTACATTCGGCTGCGGGCTGGCTTTGTGTACCTGGTGGCAATCATGGACTGGTTCAGTCGGTATGTGCTGGCCTGGCGGGTCTCGAACACGATGGAGGTCTCGTTCTGTCTGGAGGCCCTGGACGAGGCGCTCACGCAGGGTCGGCCGGAAATCTTCAATAGTGACCAGGGTAGTCAATTTACGAGCCATGAGTTTACGGGGCGACTGAAACAAACGGCGGTACGCATCAGCATGGATGGGAAGGGGCGAGTGTACGACAACATTTTTGTGGAACGTTTGTGGCGGAGTGTGAAGTACGAAGAAGTGTATCTGAAAGAGTATGGGGCCGTTCCGGACGTCATCGTGGGGATTGGGGACTACTTCCGGTTCTACAATCACGAGCGGCTTCATCAGGCCCTGCAGTACCGGACGCCTGCAGAGGTCCATTTTCATCGAGGGGAAAAGTCTACCTTAACGTGACCAAATTTCTGTCTTGACATTGGGGTCCACTTCACGAGTCGGGGGCAGCGTCGCTCCGGGAAGCGTTCGAGGAACTCTTGACCCTCCATCGTCTGAAGGTGCCAGCGTTGCTGCGCAAGACGCTCCTGTCCACTAATCCGATCGAGAGCATGTTCTCGTTGGTTCGGCACAGTGAGCGGAACATCAAACGGACACAAGGCAGCCGCATGTTGCAGCGATGGCTCGGGACGGTGTTGCTCGGCTGTGAGCAGCACTTCCGGCGCGTGAAGGGCTATATCGAGATTGCGCAGGTCCTCACAACGATCGAGACCGAACAAGGGGAGCCGCAGACGGCTACGACCAAGAAGGCAGCATGACATCAACCATGGAGCCGCTCAGGAAATTGCAACGGACTTATTGACAACTCCGCCGCTGCACGAACTGCTGGATATGTCCACGCACAAACTCCTCCAGGTGGTCCCAGAGATTCCTTGACTCGATTCCGAGTCCTGTGCTCTGCTCCTTCACGGCGGTGTCTCCTTTCTTGGCCGGGCCTCGGCCCGGTGGGTTTGGTCACCCGAAAGGTTGCCACCGCCTTCTTCCTATTTCCACACTTCTTGTTTATACCTCCGCAGATACTGTTTGTGTTCGAATTGATAACAACTGTCGTCATTAGTGGAGCGGGTGAAGAAGGGCCAGGCTGTTCAAGGGCCTGTGGCCAGCCGTAGGGAAGTTCTGTAGGAGGGAGAATGGAAGAAGCGCCCATCATCCGTAAGGGAGTCGACCTTGGCCACAATTCACTGGTAGAGGAGTACTGCATTCTAGGTGTTCCTCCGAGAGGAAAAGATGAGGGTGACCTGAGGACTGTAATCGGGGCTGGCGCGCATGTGCGGTCTCACACCGTCATTTATGCGGGCAATACTATCGGGAAAAACTTTCAGACCGGTAACAAGGTTAATATTAGAGAATTGAACCAGATAGGAGACGATGTGAGTATTGGCACGCTCTCAGTCATCGAGCATCATGTCACAATCGGCGACAAGGTTAGAATTCACACGCAGGTATTCATCCCGGAATATTCAGTAATAGAAGAGGGCGCATGGATAGGGCCACACGTTGTATTGACAAATGCGAAGTATCCGCACTCGCCTGATGCAAAGAGCAACCTAGTTGGGCCCACGGTCAAGAAAGGTGCAAAAATAGGGGCAAATGCTACAATTCTCCCTGGAGTCGTCATTGGCGAATATGCTCTTGTCGGTGCAGGGTCGGTTGTCGTCGATGATGTGCCGGATAAGGCAGTCGTGGTTGGCAACCCGGCAAGAGTGATTAAGCAGATTTCAGAATTACCATACTGAGGAGGGGAATAAGATGAACGTCGCATTCGTTGACCTGCAAGCTCAATATGCATCGATAAAGAGCGAAATCGACAAAGTGATGGCAGATGTAATTGCTCAAGCGGCCTTTATTGGAGGACCGTATCTCCAACCTTTTGAAGCTGCATTCGCACAGTTCTGCAGCGTCAAACATTGTGTCGGGGTTGGAAATGGAACAGACGCCATATTTATAGCGCTCAAAGCTCTCGGCATTGGCCAGGGCGATGAGGTGATCACCGTTGCGAATAGCTTTATCGCGACATCAGAAGCAATTACACAAACGGGCGCTCGTGTCGTGTTCGTCGATATAGATCCCAAAACGTACAACATCGACATCAGCCAGATCGAGAGTAAAATTACATCGAAAACAAAGGCGATTATCCCCGTCCATCTCTACGGGCAGCCTGTGGACATGGATGCCATATTGGCAATCGCTAAGAGACATAGATTGAAAGTGATCGAGGATGCAGCGCAAGCGCACGGAGCCATGTATAAAGGTCGCCGAGTTGGATCGCTGGGAGACGTGGCTTGTTTTAGTTTCTATCCGGGTAAGAACTTGGGTGCATATGGGGATGCTGGGGCGATTGTTACAGACAATGATGAACTTGCCAAGAAGACGAGGATGTTTGCAAATCATGGGCGGATTGACAAGTACGACCATGAATTGGAAGGTATCAATAGCCGAATGGATGGGCTTCAGGCAGCTATCTTAGGAGTGAAGCTTAAGTATCTCAAAGAGTGGACTGAAAAGAGAAGGAAGAACGCGCGTCTATACAATGAATTGCTCAAAGGGGTAGATGTGGTTACGCCCTGTGAGATAGACAATATTGAAGCTGTCTATCATTTGTATGTCGTGAGGGTGAAGAAGGAGCTGCGACAAGATTTCCAGGCCTACTTAAAGGCGCAGGGTATCGCAACAGGGATTCACTATCCAATCGCCCTACCGAATCTCAAAGCGTATTCCTATATGAAATGCAAAGAAACGGATTTCCCCGAAGCCACACGAGCATCCTTTGAGATTGTATCGCTGCCAATGTATCCGGAATTGAAAGAGGCGGAAGTACGGTTCGTTGCTGACAACATAAAGAAATTTCTGGATGGAAAAGCAAGTCCGTCCACAAGGTAGACAAGTTTGTCTGCGGGGAGAAAATGGTGTCATGCTACCATCGCATCGGTGAGCAGTGAACGATTAGGGACTTGAGCAAGTTGGCGACCCTCTCTGTTCTGCGCGCTGCCTTCCCAGCGCTTGTTTTGCGATCTGCTGAAACCCTCTAAGCGAATATCAGTCGATACTGCTCTCTCAGAGAGTAATATCGAGCGAGGGGCAAGGATGTGCGTTGATGGAAAGTAAGGACTATGTAATTGGCTACGACGACGAAATTCTCATAACCGGGGCCAGCGGTTTCATTGGGTCCAAGGTAGTTGAGAAGCTCGTGTCATACGGTTTCACGAATTTGCGATGTCTTGTACGTTCTACCACAGTACCACGTTCGCTGAAGAAGACCGTCGAATCCTCTCCTGATACCAAAATTGCAATAGTCAACGGGGATCTTCTCTCAATCGAAGACTGTAAGAGAGTGGTGGCGGGAGTCAAGGTAATTTATCATCTAGCGGCCTCGACCCAAGACAAATCGTTCTCCGAAGCCTGCAAACATTCAGTCGATATAACGAGGAATTTGCTTAATGCTGTATTGGGAGCAACTAAGTTGGTCCGCTTCGTCAATGTAAGTTCTTTCTCGGTATATTCCAACCTGAAATTACAGCCTGGTGCACTACTGGATGAATCGTGTCCGATAGAGGATGAACCTGAGCTGAGAGGTGAAGCCTACAGCTATGGGAAGATCAAGCAAGAGGACCTCATTCGGGAATATGGAAAGAAGAATGAGATTCCTTACGTTATTATTCGACCTGGTGCTGTTTATGGGCCGGGAAATCGGGCGATTACCGGAAGAGTAGGCATTCCTTTGTCTGGGGTTTTCCTGCATTTGGGGGGATCGAACGTCATTCCATTCACCTATGTCGATAACTGCTCTGAGGCGATCATCCTAGCCGGGTTAACGAGGGGCGTTGACGGTGAGGTCATCAACGTCGTCGATGACGGCGTGCTGACAAGCGGGGAGTTTCTGAAGCTTTACAAGAGCAATGTGATGAATATGAGGTCTGTCTCTCTGCCGAAGGCGGTCAGTTATTCAGCATATTGCTTGTTAGGAACCGCCTTGACACTTCTAAGAGGAGGCGCACCAACTAGATACAACCGCAGGAGATGGTCTGCGTATTGGAAAGGTAACACATACACCAATAAGAAGTTGAAGAAATTGTTAGGGTGGACACCAAGGGTCTCCATGGAAGAGGGGATGAGCCGGTATTTAGCCTATTGCAAGCGATCGGGAGAACATGATGCGTAGAGTTGGGATCGCTATTGTTGGATGTGGAAATATCGCCTCTTTCTACCTCAATGCTCTTCCTCAGCACCCAATACTTAATATCTTAGGCATTATGGATAGGGACGAGGTTCGTGCCACGAAATATGCTCAGTACTATTCGGTCCGGTGTTATCCGTCACTTAATGCAATTCTTGATGACCACCGGGTGGAGCTGGTCATCAATTTGACGAATCCAAGAAGTCACTATGCGGTCTCCAGAGCTTGCCTGGAGGCAGGGAAGCATGTGTATTCGGAAAAGCCTCTCGCAATGATATTTTCTGAGGCCGAGCATTTAGTGCGAACGGCTGAACAGAAGGGCCTCTTGATCGCTTCGGCCCCTTCTCGCATCCTTGCGGAAACGGCACAGACAATGTGGAAGGCTCTTAGGGACGAAGCCATCGGAGCTGTTCACGCAGTATACGCGGAAATGGACGGTGGGTTGATTTATCGGGCGGGATACAAAGAATGGAAGAACGAACTAGACATGCCGTGGCCGTATAAAGATGAATTTGAGGTTGGATGCACGATAGAGCATGCGGGATATCCTGTGTCCTGGTTGACCGCGTATTTCGGGCAGGTCGAGACGGTTACGGCGTTTGCAACGTGCCAAATCACTGATCTGCAGACCGATATTCCCCTTGAAGTCACTACCCCCGACCTAACGGTCGCCTGTATTAAGTTTAAGTCAGGTCTCGTGGCGCGGTTGACTTCCAGTTGGATAGCCCCCCCTGACCATTCCATCCGGATCTTTGGTGATACAGGTGTCCTCAGTACAAAGGACATCTGGGAACCGCGTTCTCCAGTTCACATCACACAGTGGCGCAACTTTCGTATCGGTCCAAAGTCCATATCTGTTCCTTGGAAAAAGAGGTATCCTATGGCGGCCCCTCCAGGAGCCTCATCCTTGACGAGGTTGGTACGAACCTTCGCGCACCCACCGCGCGATATCCTTCGCGCTTTCCGTGCGCGCATCCTTCATCTCAGGAAGAGAGTGGATTTTTGCCTTGGACCATCTGAAGTCGCGGCATCTATCTGTGAACAGAGACCCTGCCGGCTCACCGCGAGGAATTGCCTTCACAATACGGAAGTTGTCCTCGCTATCCACAATGCATTCGAACGCACGCTCGACGCTCGTCCTACCTACAAGGTGAAAACGTCCTTTGAACCTATGACTCCAATGCCGTGGGCGCTGTCGTAGAAAGCTTACCAAAGAGAAATAACTGTTCAGTATTACGAGCCTGCTGTGGGCATGCTAACTTGGAAGTGCTCATAGGCCCGTACGAAGTGAAAAGCAGAGGGAACAGTCGTAGACTCATGAAATATTGCAATGTTCATGAATAGAATAACCGGGATGATTCTGAAATGACCAACCAACTTCTAGACCGAACGCATGCTTCACTCAGGCGCTTCCTTGGTTGGCTTGAGGGCTATGGCGAAACGTCGTTCGATCATCAGAGCTTTTTTGCCGGTCCTATAGGGGGCAGAGCGAAGGCACTGTATTACAAAAACCCTCTATTAGGAATACCAGCCGTTGCTCCAATGATATTGTTTGAGGCGTTGGCTCCCGCTGCGCGGCAATTCTTTTGGAAGCAACAACGATTTCCTATTGCCGATGCACATTATGCCATGGGTTTTATGTTTCTTTCCGAGACCCTTGCTGAGAGAAAGTACTACACGAAATCCCTACACTTCTTGGATATCTTGGAGCAAACTCGGTCTCGCGGTTATGAATATTTCTGTTGGGGATATCCCTTTGATTGGGTGACGGCGGCGAATGGGATTATCGCAGCAGGGACGCCACTCATCACCACAACCCCGTATGTGTTTGAAGCCTTCTCGCAAGCCTATCGGATGGACAAAAACGAGAAGTGGCTCGCGGTAATGCGATCGATCGCCGAGCATGCTATTCAGGACATCAAAGATTTTTCCACGTCTTCCAGTGCGAGTAGCTGCTCCTATACTCCATTTGATCAGGGAGGGGTCATTAATGCGAGTGCGTATCGAGCGTTCATGCTGACAAGCGCGTCCGTTCAATTATCCGATGAAAGATACTGGAAGGTGGCTGAGCGCAATATAGAATTTGTGTTGCAATCGCAGCAGCAAAACGGCTCCTGGTATTATTCAATGGATGGGAAAAGAGATTTCGTTGATCACTTCCATACCTGTTTTGTCCTGAAGGCGTTAGCAAAAATAGATCATCTGACAGGGCATCAAGGGGTACGCGATGGAATTGCAAAGGGAGTTTCATACTATGTTGATAACTTATTTGATGAGGAGGGATTGCCAAAGCCGTTCTCGAAGGCTCCAAGGCTAACGGTATATAAGCGCGAACTCTATGATTATGCGGAATGCATCAATCTGTGCGTCTTGCTGAAAAACCAGTTTCATGAGCTCGATAACGTGTTGACAACTGTTGTGGAAGACTTGTTGGCGAATTGGCAGAAGGCGGACGGTTCATTTCGCGCACGCAAACTGTTTCTTGGGTGGGACAATGTTCCGATGCACCGCTGGGCTCAATCACAAGTGTTTAGAAGTTTGAGCTTTTTACTGTCCGCTGAAAACGCAAAAAGGTAAAGAGCAATGTGTGGAATTTGCGGACAATATAACTTTAAAAGCGATGCACCTGTTAAGCCTGATGATATTGAGAAGATGGCGAGAGCCTTAGCGCACAGAGGGCCTGACGATGAGGGATACTATGTGTCAGGAGACCTTGGATTAGGATTTAGACGCCTCTCTATTATAGATCTCGAGGGCGGTCATCAGCCCATGTCGGATCAGCAGAAATCTGTGTGGGTGGTATTTAACGGAGAAATCTACAATTTCCATGAGTTGCGCCGTGAGCTGGAGGGGCTCGGTCACGAGTTTCGTACGCGATCCGATACCGAGGTAATCATCCATGGATACAAGCAGTGGGGATCCGACGTCCTGAATCGTCTGAATGGCATGTTTGGCCTCGCGATCTGGGACGAGAACCGCAAGAAACTCTTTCTTGCCCGAGACGCCACCGGTATCAAGCTCGTGTACTACCGTGTCGAATCCGGCACCGTGCTGTTCGGTTCCGAGTTGAGAGCAATCTTGGCCACACTTCCGGAGCGGCCAGAAGTGGATATGACGGCGCTGAATCTCTTTCTGCGTTACCGCTACACGCCCTCCCCTCTCACACTTTACAAGGGCATCCGCAAGTTGGCACCAGGTACGATGGCGGTTTTCGAGAATGGATCGTGGCGTGAAGAACGCTGGTACCGTATCTCACCGCGTCCTTTTCCTGCACCCAAGTCAGATTCTGAGATGACGGAGGAACTGCTTGATGTCTACAAGCGGGCAGTCAAAAGGCATCTTATTAGTGACGTGCCGGTTGGCCTGCTGCTGAGCGGAGGGATTGATTCCGGGCTGCTGCTCGGGCTGATGAGCTTGTATGGTGAGTCGTGGCCCACATACACCGTGGGTTACGGGAAGTCCACGTATGAGGACGATGAGCTTTCCGACGCAGCAGAGACAGCCAAGATTTTCTCCGCCAGCAACGTGCCGGTGGAGCTGACCCGTGAGACCTTTGAACGATCACTTTCCAAGGTCGTCTCCGTTCTGGAAGAACCGATTGCTGCATCATCCATAGTGCCGATGTACTTCGTCTGCGAGCGAGCGCGCCAGGATGTGAAAGTGGCGCTGGTGGGACAAGGCCCGGATGAGCTATGGGGAGGTTACACTCGGCATCTCGGCGTCCAGTACGGTGACTACTGGAGGCGTGTCCCGATCTGGCTGAGGAGAGGCGTTGAGATCGGCATCGACCGCCTGCCGCGCAACGAAACCCTCAAGCGGGGCCTTTACTCCTTGAACATCGAGAGTCGGATGCAGCGGTATCAGAATGTATTCTCGATAATGCCCGCCAGCGTTGTCGACGGTCTATTCAGAGAGGATATGTTGCCGCAAGGCGCTGGTGACCGAATCTGTGAGTCTTGGCGAGATCTGGAACCGGAGATGCAGGGCACCGATGAGCTGGGTGGTTTTCAGGTTCTGGAGATCAGGTCTTCCCTGCCGGATGAACTGCTGATGTACGCGGACAAGCTTTCCATGGCTCACAGCCTCGAAGTGCGCGTGCCGTATCTAGATAAGGAAATCGTCGAGTATGCTCAGGGTCTTCCGGCCTCTTTCAAGATCCGTCTGGGTCAGAGAAAGTGGTTGCACCGGAGAGTCTGCGAGAAGTTTCTTCCGCCTGTAATCCTCAGAAGAAAGAAGCGAGGATTCGCAGTGAATGTCGTCGATCAATGGTTCGACGGATCGCTCAGAAGCAGGATGAGCAGTTATCTGCTAGACAACAAGTCGTTGATGTATCAGTTTCTAAAGCCGCAAGCCGTAGGGCATCTCCTTGACGACCACTGCTCCGGCAAGAGCGATAATCACAAGATGCTCTTTAGCCTGATCGTATTTGAAGAGTGGTTGCGGATGAATCAACCGGCGAGCTGTTATGCGGAAACGTAGGGATCATACGACACACAGGCCTCGATGTTTCGAGCAGAGGCTTGATCGGCTGGTGTAGTGCTGTGCTCTCCCCTGAACGCGGCTTGGGTAGGCTCCGGCTGGAATCCAGGCTGGGGAGACACTTCTAGATTGCCCCCTCTCCGGGGATGACGCATGAGCAGATAGTGCCTAAGCGACAAACTGGTATCGGAGCGTCTGAAACATGACCTACGAGTACGTTCTTATCACGCCGGCTCGAAACGAAGCCGAGCTCATTGAAAAGACCATTCAGTCGGTGATCGCACAAACGGTGTTACCCAAGCGCTGGGTCATCGTCAGCGATGGCTCAACCGATGGCACAGATCAGATTGTTGAGAAGTATAGACCAGGTAGAAAATGGCTCGAGTTGGTCCGGCTTCCCGAGCGTCGGGAGCGTAACTTTGCAGGCAAAGTACAGGCTTTCAACGCCGGTTACGAGCGTGCCAAGCACCTGAGTTTCGAGGTGATCGGCAACCTGGACGCCGACGTCTCGTTCGGTGAGGACTATTTCGCATATCTGCTCGGAAAATTCGAGGAAATGCCCGATCTCGGCGTTGCCGGAACCCACTACATCGAAGGAGATTTTCACTCCTTCCGGGATAGTTATATTAATATCCACCACGTTTCCGGCCATTGCCAACTCTTCCGAAGAAGGTGTTTTGAGGAAATAGGTGGATATGTACCAATTAAGGGCGGAGGAATTGATTGGGTAGCCGTCACGACCGCTCGCATGAAAGGTTGGAAGACATATTCATTTTCTGAGCGCGACTCATACCACCATCGCAAAATAGGGACTGCTGAAAGCAGTGAGTTAAAGGCTCGCTTCCACTACGGGAAGAAGGACTATTTCTTAGGCGGGCACCCGCTCTGGCAGGTGTTCCGAAGCACATTCCAGATGGCCAAGCGGCCGTATGTCCTCGGTGGCCTGTGCCTCTTTCTTGGTTATGTATGGTGTTGGGTGAGTCGTCATGAAAGGGCTGTCTCTCCGGAGCTCATGCAGTTTCATAGAAGGGAGCAGCTCGACAGGCTAAAACATTCGTTTGCCGACTGGTTGGGCTCTGGGCGTTAGGGGACAATGCATAAGGCTAGTGGATTAACTATGGATGACGTGAATGCGAACTCTGTTGTAGTGGCAGGCATGATCTTATGTGAGAGAATGCTGATTATCAAAGTCAATCACGAAAGCCAATTTGTGCCGAGGTTCTGCAGGGGATGCTGATGCCTCAACCTTCCAGTTACGGATTCATACCAGGCCAGCTCTTTGTGAAAGAGACGTTGATCAAGGGGCAACCGGCCCAAATCAATTGTACGGAGATTGATGGGCAGATCTTTTCGGTCAACAGCGGTGCGCTCACAATCGTTAGCCTTGAAGACGAATGGTATGAGGATCTTGCCAATCCAGAGGCGGTAGTTGCTGCCTTGCGGGACAACCTAGGATTCAAGGCAGATCTGCTGACGTTTTGGCAGCGAATGCCAGAGGTGGATCCCAAGTATTCATATCGGCTGGATTGGGAAGAAATCGCTGTGCTTCCGATTACATCGTACGAAGACTGGTGGAAAACTCAGATCAAGTCCAGAGTTCGAAATCAAATCCGGAAGGCTGAGAAAGAAGGAGTAGTCGTAAGGGAAGCTCAGTACGACGACGATTTTGTGCGAGGCATGACAGCGATCTTCAATGAAGCACCGATACGGCAGGGTCGGAGATTCTGGCACTATGGCAAGGATTTTGAAACTGTCAAGCGCCAGTTTTCTCGGTTTGTGTTTCGAGAGCGCATGATCGGTGCGTATTACAAGGGAGAGATGATCGGTTTCGTGATGTTGGGCAATGCGGGAAGGTTTGGCATAACCGGACAGATCATATCCAGCATCAAGCATCGGGATAAGTCACCGAACAACGCATTGATTGCCAAGGCCGTGGAAATCTGTGCTAGCCAGGGACTCGCATATCTCATATATCTCTTTTGGACCGATGATTCACTGGCCGAGTTTAAGCGGCGCTGTGGATTCGACAAGGTCCGAGTTCCCAGGTATTACGTTCCATTAAGCTGGAAGGGGGAACTCGCATTGAGGTGTGGCGCTCATCACGGATGGAAAGCAATGCTGCCGAAGTGGTTGATAGGCTTGCTGAAAAAGATGAGGGGAATGTGGTTTGGGTTTCGTGCAGAGTGAATGATTCTGCCTCTGTGCGGCGACTGAAGCTACTGCGGCGAGTCTCCAGGTATGGGAGAGGCGTACAGTATTTGCTCACGGTCCTGTGAACACGTTTGGTTGGCTGCCGACTTACTCAGTAGTCAATAAGTAAGGCAACAACAGCGCAAACGAAACCTGCATAAAACAAGCGCAACGATGACATTGTGTTCTGCAACTTACCGTCTTGTGAGTAAATCGAAACTGAAATCACGATGCCAGGAATTGCCGGAATCATAGACGCAGGTTCACGGAAGAAAAACAGGGAAGACCTGCATGCGATGCTCAAATGCATGATGCATGAGCCATTCTATGATTCGGAGGATTTCGTTGATGAGGCAATTGGCGTCTATGCTGGATTGGTGTCTCATCGAAGAAATTCACACGCAGAAAATATGCCGATATTTAACGAGAAAAAGAACGTCGCACTCATTCTCTCTGGTGAGAATTTTCACAGCTCCGAAAACGGTGTGGGAGTGAGGAGGGGAGGGGCTGGGTATTCGGAACGCAATCTCGATTCTCTCATCCATATGTACGATGATGATCCCAATGGGCTATTGAGGCAATTGAATGGTTGGTTCTCCGGCTTGTTAGTCGATTTTCGGGAGAAGAAGGTGGTCCTTTTTAATGACCGGTATGGCATGGGGAGGATCTATTATCACGAGAGCCATGATTTATTCTGTTTTTCTTCAGAGGCAAAGTCGTTACTCAAGATTAAGCCAGATTTGAGGGAAATTGACTTGAAAGGTTTGGGGGAAGTATTCGCCGGCGGATGTGTCTTGGAAAACAGGACAGTATTCAGAAATATTCGGATGCTTCCGGGAGGATCTGCCTGGACATTTCGCAATGGCAAGTGTGTCAAAAAGGATCACTACTTTAGTCCTGCTTCTTGGGAGGAAAGACCAGTTCTAGACAAGGAGGTCTATTATCGAAAACTCAAGGAAACGGTAGCAGAAGTAATGCCGCGCTATTTCGTCGCAAAAGATCCAGTGGCATTGTCGTTAACAGGTGGGTTGGACACGCGGCTGATAATGGCTTACAGGCAAGACTTACAGAGAACTCTTCCCTGCTATACGTTTGGAGGGCAGCATGATGATGCTCTCGATATTCGTATTGCCCGTGAAATCGCAACAGCACAGCACCAAGCATATAGCGTCGTTAGGCTGGATCCAAAGTTCTTTTCAAACTTTCAAGAAGTAGCGGAACGCTCGATATACATTACCGATGGCGCACTCGATGTCTGCGGATCGCACGAGTTATATCTTAATAAATTGGCAAGAACAATAGCTCCAATAAGACTCACAGGTAATTACGGCAGCGAAGTACTGAGAAGCATGAGTACCTTCAAGGCCGGCGCTATATGTGATGAACTATTTCATCCAGATTTTGATCAATATATCAGCCAGGCAAGAAGGACTTTCAGTGAAGTGAGAGGAGGCAATAGGCTCACTGTTACCGCGTTTAAAGAAGTACCCTGGTCCCTGTATGGTTCTCTGGCTGCGGCACAATCTCAGGTGACCGTGCGTACTCCCTATATGGATAATGATCTAGTAGAGTTGGCCTATCAGGCTCCAAAGGATCCAAAGATCTGTAGAGAACTATTCGTGCAGCTCATTATGGGTATTGATAAGGAGTTCATGAATATCAGAACGGATCGAGGTGTTGGAGGAGGATCGCACGTTGCGTTCTCAAGGCTGATCGAGATCCTGTATGCTTTGTGGTTCAAACTGGAATGGTATTACAACGAGGGCATGCCTCATTGGCTGTCGAAGACTGACGCCATGTTGTCATTGTTCCGTCCGGAGAGACTGATATTGGGGCACCATAAGTATCTTCATTATAGATTGTGGTTTCGAAATGAATTGTCCGACTATGTGAGGGGAATGCTTTTAGACAGACAAACGGAAAACAGACCATATTTCAACAAGAAATTCGTCAAACATATGGCAGATGAGCATTTGCGGGGGAATGGTAACTATACGAACGAGATAAACAAAGTAATTACAACAGAACTATTGCATAGGGTATTGATGGAGAACTGACTCGGCAGTGATTTCTGAGAGAGTAATACTAAGACACTTATTCGTAGAGTAGGAACTCATGCCGTCCGATCTTGCACTTTTCATTTGTCTCATTTTCATTGCCTACCTCTTGTGGACGGATGCAAGGCGAACGGCCAAGGTGTCACACGCGCTTTGGATTCCGCTTATTTGGATAATGATTCTGGGATCGAAGTTCGTATCACAGTGGCTTGATGCAGGGTCTATTTCAGGATCGTTAGAAGAAGGCAATCCTCTCGACGCCAGTGTGTTTTCCCTGCTGATGGTTGCCGGGATGTTCATCTTGGCCAGAAGGAGAGTCGCCGTATCGCAGATAATTCATGACAACCCGTGGCTCGCAATATTTTTCATATATTGTGGGGTTAGCATAGGATGGTCTGATTTTCCATTTGTGGCCTTCAAGCGGTGGGTGAAGGAACTAGGTCATCTCGTGATGATCTTGGTCGTTCTCACCGAAGTCACTCCAGTGGAAGCTGCAAAAGCGCTTCTGAGACGGTTTGCGTATGTGCTCATCCCGACCTCTGTCGTGTTGATTAAGTATTATCCGCAGATAGGAAGACAGTTTTCTCATTGGACCGGAGAGGCATTTAACGTGGGCGTCACAACCAGTAAGAATATGCTCGGGAATCTATGCCTGGTGACTGGATTTTTTTTCTGTTGGAGTTTGTTCACTACGTGGCGGAACAAGACCGAATCAATGAATAAATACGATCTATTCATTCATGTGTTGTTCCTCGCCATGATTTGGTGGTTGCTGATTTTGTCTAGTAGCGCGACTTCACTGATGTGTTTTGGTATCGGTATTTGTATTATCGTCTTGTTCGAGTTGCCAGCTATAAAGAAGAACCCAAAAGCAGGCACTCTCGTCATTGTTAGTAGCGCAGTCCTATTTTTCCTGTTGGAACAAGCATTTGACCTCAGTGAGGTCATCATAGCAAGTTTGGGACGCGATCCTACGCTAACAGGTCGAAGCGAGATATGGGATGAAGTTCTTAGTATGGTCCCAAATGAATTGGTTGGTACAGGGTACGATAGTTTTTGGTTGGGCGATAGGCTGAAACTGCTGTGGGCCAAGCATTGGTGGAAACCAACTGGCTCTCATAATGGTTACTTGGAAACATATATCAATCTGGGATGGATAGGGGTCACGTTGCTCTGCGCCCTCATAGTGGCTATCTTTAGGAAAATTCAAGTGGAGCTACTGTCCAATTATGATTATGGAAGATTCGAGATGGCCGTGCTAATTATGGCTTTAGTCTACAATCTCACAGAGGCTGCCTTCAAGGGTACGATACTTGTTTGGTTCATGCTCCTCCTTATTACGGTCAAGGTGCATGCAAGATCGCAACTGCCGGAAGCGGTTTGAACTGTTCCGTCGTCACCAGGTATGCCCTAACGATCCCCCCATGCATGTGCGTTTCCTAGGTCTCAGTATGGCCTAGTCAGTCTCTTTCCGCCGCACTAAAAATGGATGCAATTTTGTAAATTTGAGGTGTCGCTTTGTCGAAAGTTGAACTGGTACTCGACAGGAGAATGAAAGTTTCACTTCTAACGGGGGGCGGTGACCCCACATACGCATTACCTTTATGTTCGGCGCTTACATCGATGGGAGTGTACGTCGATTTCATAGCGGGTGATGCCATGGCGAACGCCGATGCGGTCAAGGTTAAAAATTGTCAATATTTCAATCTGCGAGGGGATCAAAATCCTCGCGCACCGATTTATCGTAAAGTTCTTCGCATACTCATGTCCTACTATAAGTTGATTAAGTACAGTGCCATGACAGACTCGAGGCTATTTCACATTCTATGGCTAACCAAAATATGGCCAAGCAGGTTCGTCTATTTTGATAGGACAATATTAATCATTATCTACAAGGCACTTGGGATAGAGGTCGTATATACGGCCCATAACATAAATGAGGGGGAAAGAGATAACAATGATACGCTACTTAATAGACTGACCTTAAAAGTCCTCTACAAATTTGTCGATCACATTTTTGTTCATACGGGCAAGATGAAGTCGCAACTAATTGAGGATTTTCAGATAAGCGACAGTAAGGTCACAGTGATCCCTTTCGGGATCAATAATGTTCTTCCAAACTCTGGAATGACGGAAATGGAAGCGAAGAGGTTGCTAAACATAGTGGATCACCACAAGACTCTTTTATGTTTTGGCCAAATTGCGCCCTATAAGGGGTTAGACATTCTCATCTACGCATTGCAAATATTACGATGCAAGGGGAATGATTGGCGCTTAATAATCGCCGGCAACATCAAGGTAGGCCACCATGAATATTGGGCTAACATCAAAAAATTGATTGAACAACATGGCTTAGGCGGTAACATATTAAAAATAATCGAATTTATACCCGATCAAGATGTTGAATGGTATTTTAAGGCAGCGGATGTTGCCATACTTCCTTATCGGCATATCTTCCAAAGCGGAGTCTTGTCGCTGGCATATAACTTTGGCCTTCCTGTCATAGCCACGGATGTGGGTGCTTTTAGGGAAGATATTGTTGAAGGGAAAACAGGGTATGTGGTTCGGCCAGAAAGTCCTGAAGATCTTGCCGATAAGATTTTCCAATATTTTGAGAGCGACCTCTATAAGAATTTGCAGGTGAATAGAAAGAAGATAATGGACCACGCAAACGAGCGATATTCATGGCACACAGTCGGAGAGATTACACAGGATGTCTATAGCAGCCTGCTTAAAGCGTGATGCACATTTATCTGGTTCGGCTCACCCACGGAAGGCACTCTTTTTTACAACATTAGAACCTGCAATTGGAAGGCACGTGGATGTCCTATCTCCTTGATGCAAAACAATTTGAGCAGAGTAATGTCCTTGTCCTCGGGGATTTAATGCTCGATCGCTATCTGTGGGGCGATGTCGAACGAATCTCTCCAGAAGCCCCTGTGCCTATATTTCATGTAAGAAGGCAATCGGAAATACCAGGAGGCGCAGGAAACGTTGTTTCAAATCTGGTCGGCCTTGGTGCCACTGTCACTGTTATAGGGACCTGTGGGCGTGACACAGCAGGCGATCGACTAATCAAGCTATTAGAAAATGAGGGTCTTCGTAAAGTCGTGTGGGTCAGTTTTCATGTTTTTTAGATCGCGGGGAGGATGCAGGTGAGGACTTTCAACCGCAGGTACTCTTCATCCTTCAGTCCATACGCCCTGCGCTGGATGA
>Ga0268299_1001758_pt1 | contig 32959 bp, 31 predicted proteins | sample NOBtaG_FD_193484 | JGI IMG/M metagenome (GOLD analysis project Ga0268299, IMG submission 193484) | Activated sludge microbial communities from bioreactor in Nijmegen, Gelderland, Netherland - NOB reactor | ecosystem: Engineered > Bioreactor > Aerobic > Activated sludge | place: Netherlands... | reverse complement strand
CCATCGTGATCGCCGCCGTCAGCGTCGTCTTGCCGTGGTCAACGTGACCGATCGTGCCGATGTTGCAGTGCGGCTTGGTCCGCTCAAATTTCGCCTTGGCCATTCCGAATCCTCGTGGGCGACGCCCCGTTCTCGGACGCCTTCTTGCAAGGCGCCGGTGTTTATCCCCGTCGCCCTGTGCGTCAACCCCCAAAGGGGCCCGGCAGGGCTCCGATTCCGCACAGCGCTTGGGTTTTGGAGCGGGTGACGGGAATCGAACCCGTGTCTTTAGCTTGGAAGGCTATGGCTCTACCATTGAGCTACACCCGCGGCGGGCGATGCTCTAACGGGTCGAAGGCCGCACGTCGAGGCGGCCGCTCAGGGGAGGCGTGTATGATCGATCGGCGGCATCTGGTGCTCGGCGGGGCCAGCGCCCTCCTCGCGGCCCCTGCTTTTGCGCAAACTGGCGGCGCCTTTGGGTTCAGCTTTTCTGCGCTTGAAGGCGGGCAATTAGCGCTCTCGCAATATGCCGGGCGCGCGCTGATCGTCGTCAACACGGCCTCCGGCTGCGGCTTCACTGGGCAATATTCGGGCTTGCGGGATATCGACGTGCGCTTCCGCAGCGCGCCTCTCACGATCATTGGCGTGCCGTGCAACCAATTCGGCGAACAGGAGCCCGGCAGTTCCGAGGACATCCGGCAATTGTGCGACGGCTACCGTGTCGAATTCCCAATGGCCGCCAAGACCGACGTGATCGGCCCAACGCGTCATCCCTTCTATGCCTGGGCCGAAAGCCAGATCGGCGACACCGCGATTCCGCGTTGGAACTTCCACAAGATCTTCGTCGGCCGTGACGGCACGGCGCGCGAAGCGCTCCGTTCGCAAGTCGATCCGATCTCCCCGGAATTCGTCGCCGCCGTGGAGCGCGCTTTAGCGTAACGCGGCGACTCCGCCGGCGAGTTCGGGAAACACCTTCGAGACCTTGCCGATCAGGTAGTCGCCATACGTGCCCTCGAACGCCTGCAAGTCCGCGCCATCCCACCGGGCGTGCCCGCTTGCGCCCTCTTGCGCGCGGGCCGGCAGCGGCGCGATGCACGCATCGAACGCGGGATCGAAAAAGAACTGATACGAAAACCGCTCTCGCCCGCTGACATTGCGCACGCGGTGCGGTGTCGACCGATAATAGCCGCCCGTTAGCCGATCGAGCATGTCGCCAAGATTGCACACCAACGTCCCGGGGATCGGCGGCGCCTCGATCCATCCATCGCGCGTCTTCACTTGCAGGCCGCCAATGTCGTCCTGCGCGAGCAACGTCAGCAGACCGTAATCGGTGTGCTCGCCCACGCCCCATTGGCTGTCATCGCCCGGCGGGTAGCGGAAAATGCGAAAGAGCATCGTCGGCCGCGCAGTGTAGGCGTCAGCGAAATAGCGTGCATCAAGCCCGAGACTGAGCGCGACCCCTTCCATCAACGCATGGGCAGCGCGCGCGCACGCGGCCATGTAAGCGCGCACCGCGGGCAAGAGCTCAGGCGCATGCAGCGAAGAGAGATTGGCGCCATGCATCGGCCAGCCAGCCGCAACGCGCGCGTCATCGGGCCCAAGCTCTTCACCGAAATAGACGCCCTCCTTCAGATCGGGTTTGCCAGACGTGAGTTCGCCGCCAACTGGAAAGTATCCCCGCCAAGCGCGCCCGCCGCGCGCCATCGCGATCTCCATCTTCTGAGCTTCAGGCAAAGCGAAGAACCGCGTCGCCGCGCGCGCAAGCGGCGCGATGTCAACGCCGTGTCCCGATACGTAGAAGAACCCAAGATCGGCGCAGGCGCGTCCGATTTCAGCCGCCGTCGATGCCCGGGCGGCCTCGTCCCGCCCAAACAGCGGCGTCATGCAGATCACGGGAAGGCGGCTCTCGGTCATAGCGCCACCATAGCCCCGATTTGCGCCCGCTTTGCGTTTGACTATAAGACGGCGCCCCGGGCCCAAGCTGAGATGCCGGTCCGGTCTGGAAGGGTGGCCGAGTGGTTAATGGCAGCAGACTGTAAATCTGCCCGCGAGAGCGTACGCTGGTTCGAATCCAGCCCCTTCCACCACTCCCCTTCGGCCTGATGGCCAAGCCTCCATTCCAACGCCGCGCCGCCGGACGGCCGTCGACTGGGCAAGCACCCCAGTTCGACCGCTTGCCGCGCCGCCAATTCGAGGAAGAGACTGGCGGACCAAGCTGGATCTGGGGCGTGCACGCTTGTCTTGCTGCGCTAGCAAACCCATCGCGCCAGATCGAACGCATCGTCGCGACACGCAACGGCGCCGGGCATCTGCCGGATGGAACTGACGGCGTTCAAATCCTCGACCCGGATGCGATCGACGGGATGTTGCCGCCCGGAGCCGTTCACCAAGGCCTCGCCGTGCGCGCTTCGCCGCTGGCGCCGGTCGAACTGCATCAGGCGTGCAACCCGCCAGACGGGCGCGCGGTGCTGGTCTTGGACGGCGTGACGGATCCTCAAAACGTCGGCGCGGCGTTTCGCGTCGCCGCCGCGTTTGGCGCACGCGCTTTGGTCTTACAGGATCGCAAATCGCCGCCACTGACGGGAACACTCGCAAAAGCCGCGGCCGGCGCGGTTGAAATCGTGCCGCACGTGCGGGTGAGCAACCTCTCGCGCGCGCTCGAAGAACTCACGGCGATGGGCTACGCGACGGTCGGTCTAGATGGCGCCGCAAGCGACGAGCTGTCCGCCGTGCTCGGCTCGCGCCCGCTCGCGCTCGTCGTCGGCGCCGAAGGCAAAGGCATGCGCCCCGCCGTTGCAAGCTCATGCGAGCGCTTGGCGCGCATTCCGATCGCGCCGACGATGGAAAGTCTCAATGTGTCCGTGGCGGCGGCCGTCGCGCTCTATGAGGCGCGCCGGCGCGCCTAGTGCGCGGCCGCGGCCCGGCCGCGGAAGATCACGCGTTTGATCGCAAAGAAGATGCCGATCACGATCAGATAACCGACAAACCGTGCGATCGATTGCTGCCAGAACGGCGCATCAAACAGCGGCGGCAAGCGAAACTCGCCCACGCCCGCAAGCACCGGCACGATCACATCGATGATCGCATGCACGACGACCGCGAGCAGCGCGATCCCGAACCATTGCCGCCAAGACTGCATGAAGATCGTCGCCGCGAGCGCGATCAAGATGGCGTTGAGCTGGTTGGCCTCGTTGAACCCGGTGCGCATGAACGCCAGCACGGAATCAAAGAACGGTTGCACGCTTTCCATCTCGCCCCTCTCGCACTTCCGGGGCCCCAGAGGGCCCCTCCCCGGTCGGCGCGGCCAGCTTCACGCCAGACACTTGGCCATTTCAAGCCCGACATAGCCGCGCCCCGCCACCACGATGCTGGCAGGCTCGCGGCCATAGGCCTCGTAGCCGCGCCGTTCGTAGAACCGGCGCGCCCGGTGATTGTCTTCCCTGCAAACGAGCTTGCAGAAAGTGACGCCGGTCACACGCGCTTCGGCCTCGAGCGCATCGAGCAGCGCATCGGATATGCCCGCGCCGCGCGCGGCCGGCGTGACGTACATCGCGTTGATCCACCCATTGTGCCGGAGTTTTGCGCCTTCGGGCACGCGCAGAGAAACACAGCCCAAAAGACGTTCGCGCTCCTCGGCCCCAAACCAGCGCAGCGCGCGGATCGAATCCACCGTGCGCGCAAGAGGCCAAGCGGCCTCGTCCTCATAGGCCGCGCCGAAGTCTTCGGGATTTTCCGCAAGCCCCTGAAGCCGCAGCACGCGCAACGCGGCCGCATCCGCTTCAACGAGCCGCCGAACCGAGTTCACGCGGTTTCCGGCCCGCCGAAGCGCTCGCGCCACACAGCGACATCGGCGTCCTCGATCTTGCGGAAGAGCACATCCGGCGCCGCGATCTTCGCCCCGCGCGGCAAACGGTCCAGCAATTGCGCCGCTGGAGCGGCCGGCCACTTGGGCGCGCCAGTCAGCGCGAAGGCGCCGCGGATCGTTTGCGCTGTTGTCGGCATGATGGGCGCGGCGATCTCGGCGAACAGCACACAGAGATTGAGGCCAACGCGCACGCCGACGGCCGCGGCGTCACGATCTGTTTTGATTGCCGTCCAAGGTGCGGCGTTTTGCAAATATTCGTTGCCCAGCGCCCAGAGCGCGCGCGTCTCCGCGGCGGCTTTGCGAAACTCCATCGCTTCGTGGTGCGCCGTCAGCTCTTTGAGCCGCGCATCGATGTCCCCGAAAAGCTTCTGCTCAATCGGGCCAGGCGCGCCGCCCTCAGGCACCACGCCGTCAAAACGCGCTTCACAGAACCTCGTGATACGGTTCACGAAGTTGCCGAAGACGTTCGCGAGGTCGGCGTTCACGCCGAGTTGGAAGTCTTCCCACGTAAACGTCGCGTCCGAACTTTCGGGCGTGTTGGCGATAAGGCGCCAACGCCATACGTCGATCGGGAGCAACTCCAGCGCGTGGTCGATAAACACGCCGCGCTTGCTCGATGTCGAGAACTTGCCACCGTAATAGTTGAGCCAGTTGAAGCCCTTCAGCCGGTCGACAAGCTTCCACGGCGCATTCGAAGCCGCGCCCTTGTTGAGCCCAAACAGCGTGCAGGGAAAACCGACCGTGTGGAACGGCACGTTGTCCTTGCCCATAAACTCCACATAGGTGACGTCGCCGGCGTCCGGCGCGCGCCACCAGCGCTCCCAGTCGGCGTCATCCGCTTTTGGCTTGCCAGCCGCGCGCGCTCGCGCATCGGCCCACTCCCAGGTCGCGCCGATGTAACCAATCGGCGCATCGAACCACACGTAGAACACCTTGCCGGCCAGCGCGGCTGTGTTCGGACGCTTGCCTTCGGGATTTGGGCCCCACGTTTCGGCGTTTACGGGCACGCCCCATTCAAGATCGCGCGTGATGCCGCGGTCCTGCAGGCCCTCGTCCAGCCATTTGTGCGCGATCGACGTCACCAGGATCGGCCAGTCGGTTTTGCCGCCGATCCATTCGCGAATTTGCCCAGCGAACGCGCTCTGCTTGAGGAAGAGGTGCGTCGAGTCGCGAATTTCGATGTCCGGCGATCCGGACACTGCAGAGCGCGGATTGATGAGGTCCGGCGGATCGAGCACCCGCGTGCAGTTCTCGCACTGGTCGCCGCGCGCGCGATCGTATCCGCAATGCGGGCACGTGCCGATGACATAGCGATCCGGCAGGAAGCGCTTGTCGGCATGTGAATAGACCTGCTTGGTGACGCGCTCTTCGATGAAACCCGCTTCCCAAAGCTCGCGCGCAAAGCGCTGCGTCAGCGCGTGGTTCTGCGGGCTCGACGTGCGCCCGAAGTGATCGAACGAAAGATCGCAGCGCGCGTAGAGGTCCTTCTGGATGTCGTGCCACTTGGCGCAGAACGCCGCAGGCGTCACGCCCTCTTCCAGCGCAGAAAGTTCCGTCGGGGTGCCATGCTCATCCGTTGCACAGATGAAGAGCACGTCATGCCCCTGCATCCGGCGGAACCGCGCGTGCACATCTGCAGGCAGCATCGACCCAATGAGATTGCCGAGATGCTTGACGCCGTTCACGTAAGGGAGCGCCGACGTGATTAGAATGCGAGCCATGTGGAGACTTTACCGAGGGTGATCGAAGACAAGCGGCCGCGCCCCGCCGCTTGGGCGGGCAAGAGGAGCGTCACATTCGCCGAACGTCACTGTCTCGCATAACGCCCGAGATATAGCCGCGCCCGCGCCAAACGCCAAGTTTCGCTAGGCCATCCGCGTCATTGGGCTAGTCTCTCCCAAAAGGAGACGCCCATGAACGCCGCCGATTATCTCGCCCACGATGCGCTCGGCCTTGCCGACCTCGTCCGCAAGAAAGAGGCGAGTCCCGATGAGCTGCTCGACGCCGCGCTCGCACGGCTTGAAGCGGTGAACCCCAAGATCAATGCGGTCGCCCACCGCTTCGAACATTTGGCCCGCGCCGAGATCAAAGCGGGCTTGCCCGAGGGCCCGTTCCGCGGCGTGCCGTTCATGACCAAGGACCTCAACGTCATGGTCAAGGACGCCCCGCTGACCAACGGCTCGCGCGCCTGGATCGGCAACGTCTCTAAGGAAGACGGCCGCTTGGCGCAGCGCCTCAAAAAGGCAGGCCTTGCGATCTTCGGCTCCACGACGTCGCCCGAACTTGGTCTGACGACGACGACGGAAAACAATCTCACCGGCAAAACCTGCAATCCCTGGGCGCTCGATCGCATCGCGGGCGGATCCTCCGGCGGCGCCTCGGCGGTGGTTGCGGCCGGAATTATCCCGCTCGCACAAGCTTCGGACGGGGGCGGCTCGATCCGCATCCCCGCAGCGATGTGCGGCCTTTTCGGTTTGAAGCCGTCACGCGGGCGCGTGCCGATGGGCCCCAAGGTCACCGATGGCTGGCTCGGAATGTCGACTGTGTTTGCTGTCTCGCGCTCGATCCGCGACAGCGCCGCCTTGCTCGATTGCGTGCAAGGCGCGGAGCCCGGCATGCGTTTTGGCGCGCCGCCGACGCCCGAAGGCGGATTCTACAACGACTTCCGCAAGTCGCCCGGCAAGCTGCGGATCGCGTTTTCCGCCAAGCCGGCCAGCGGCGTGCCGATAGATCCGGAAGTCGCAAAAAGCATCGAAGACGCAGCCAAGCTTTGCGAAAGCCTCGGGCACCGTGTTGAGGAAGCTGCGCCGCCCTTCCTGCCGGAAGCAGGCCCCGCCGTGCTTGCGGCGATTGGCTGCTGCGTGGCGCGCGATCTCGATGTCTGGGAAGAAGCGCGCGGCAAGAAGCTGGAAGACGGCGAACTCGAAGCCGTGACGGCGAACTATCGCCAATTCGCGCTGACCCGCACCGGTAAGGACGTCGCCTTCGCTGACCTCGCGATGATGCGCCAAGCGCTCGCGATCGGGCAGTTCATGGAAACCTACGACATCATCTTACAGCCAGTCACAGCCAAACCCCCGGTGAAGCTCGGCCTGCTGTCGCTTGACGATCCGCAGCGCTTCGGCGCCGAGGTCTCGCAATTTTCGCCCTTCACCGCGCTCTACAATCAGACCGGCCAGCCCTCGATGTCTGTGCCGCTGCACTGGACGGCCGACAAGCTACCGGTCGGCGTGATGTTCACGGCGCGCTACGGCGAAGAAGCTTTGCTGTTGCGCCTTGCGGCGCAGCTTGAGGAAGCCAAACCCTGGGCGCGCAATCGCGCGCCGATCTGAGACTAGGCTTCTGCGGCGTAGCGCCGGTACGCGGCTTCGAGGCGGGGCGCGTACACGTCGACCTGGCCGCTGCCGTTGTAGCGCTCGGTCATCACGCGCCAGTTCTTGTCGCGCACGGCCTGCGTAAGCACGCGGTCGTGCAGCACATAGGCTTCGAACGCCGCAAGCTGGCGCGCCATGCTCTTGGACATATCCGCCACGAAGGCCTGCGCAGTCGGGAACCCGCAGCGCTGGTAGTGGAATCCCATCACCTGAAACGCGCCCCAGCTCGCGGACGCGACCGCCGCTTCCGGATCGAGCGCGAAGGCCTCGCGCATCTGCGCCCACCGGCCTGCCTGATCACGTGGATAGCGCGTGCGGTCCCAGCGCGGATAGGAAATGTTGGGATGGCTGCCGTCGAAGCGCCGCTGCGTGCGCTGCGAAAAAATGTGCGGCTCGTACAAGATCGTCGTCTTGCCGTCGGCCTCGAAGCCCGAGCGGCCACCCGTTTCCACTTGGAAATAGGCGCGGATCACCGCCGGTTCACATCCAAGCCGCTGCGCGGACGCGACAAAATCTTCCGCTGAAAGCGGCGCAGTCGTTTCTGCGATCAGCGTATCGAAAAAGTGCCCCGCTGGCGTCGTTGGAAATTGCGGCGGGGCGACCTCCGGCGCGGGTGAGAGCGGCGGCGGCGCGCGCGGCGCTTCCATCTGAGGCGCCGTGCGCGGCGGCGCGGTGCGCACGGGCGGCTCGGCGCGCCGCCGACGCCCAAACAGAAGGCCAAACAGCGAGTCGAGAATTCCCATCGCGCGCGCGTCTCCTACGCAATGCCTTTGATGCGATTGTATGCTTCGCGCATCAGGCGCCCGTAGCGCTCCACCTGGCCGGGGCCATTGTAGGCGCGCGCGAACCCTTCCCAATCGAGGCGCTGCAATTCGTCAGCGAGATTGCCCGAGCGCACGAACGCTTCGAACGCCGCCAACTGGCGCACATGGCTCTTCGACATGTCCGCGACGAACGCGGTGGCGGATGGAAAACCGCAACGCGCATGGTTGGTGCCCAAGATCTGGAAGAGCCCCCAGCTTGCCGACGCAACGGCCGCTTCCGGATCGAGCCCATAGGCTTCACGCAATTGCGCGTAGCGGCCCGATTGTGTGCCGGGATAGCGCGTCCGATCCCATGACGGATACGAGACATTCGGATTCGAGGAATCGAACCGGCGCTGTGTGAGGCGCGAAAAAATGTGCGGCTCGTAGAGAATGATCGGGCGCCCATCCGCGCTAAAGCCGCTCGGCCCCGCCTCGACCTGCACGACCGCTTGGATCGCCTCGACCTCGCATCCCAGACGCTGCGCGGCGGCCGCGAAATCATCGCGTGAAAGCGCCGCGCGCGTTTCGGCGACCAAGCTGTCGAGATAGTTCGCGCCGCCGCCCTGCTGACGCACGACTTGCGCATAGGCATTGGCGAGCGCGGTCGCATATTGGCCGGCGCCAGCTTCGCCTTCGTAGCCACGCGCGAAATTAGCCCAGTCCTTGTTCTTCAGCGCGTCGACGAGGCCCTGGCTGCGCAGGTAGCGATCGAACGCCGCCAATTGGCGCGCCTCCGATTGCGCAATGTCCTGCACGAATGCGTAGACGCTTGGATAGCCGCACGCCGCGAAATAGCGGCCCGGCGTTTGGAACGCGCCCCAGCTCGTTGCGCCGAGCGCTGCTTCCGGTGCGAGCGCATAGGCCTCAGCAACCTTCGCCCAGCGCGCTGCCTGCGTGCCGCCAAGGTCGGCGCGGCGCACAGTCGGTTGTGAGACGTTCGGGTTCGACGCATCGAACCGCCCGCCCGTGCCCTGGGAGAACCAGAACGGTTCGAACAGGATCAGCGGGCGTCCATCGGCAAAACCAGCGCCTGCGCTTTCAACGGCGATCACGGCGCGCAGCGCGGCGCCCTCCACGCCGAGGCTCTGCGCCAACGCATCGATCTGCGCGGAGCTGAGACGACTCGCATCCGTCGCGCGCAGATTTTCGAGCGCAAAACCGGGCGGCGCGCCGGTGTGTTGGGGCGCCTGCGCGGGCGGTGAAAGCGGCGGAGGCGCGGGCGGCGTCGGCAGCGGCTGCGCGGGCGGCAGAGGCGTCGTCGTCACCGGAGGTTCGGGCGGCGGGGCAACTGGCGGCGGCGCCACCGGCGGCGGAACAACTGGCGGCGGCGCGGGGGGCGCTGCAGGCGGCGGCGCTGGGCGCGGCGGCGGAGGCGGCGCGGGCCGTGGCGGCGGAGGGGGTGGCGGGGGCGGCGGCGCGCTGCTGCGGCGACGGCCAAAAATCGCACCGAAAACGCTGTCCCAAAAGCTCATGGCGATCCCCTAGGCCATCCGCCCTAAGCCGTCTGCGACGGCGGTCACTTCGTTAACCTTGAAAGGCTCGCCCTGCCAGTGAGAAAGCCCGCGCCTAGGACCCGTTGGGGCGAGCGTTGAAGAGGCGCGACATAGCCTCGAGCTGGCTGCGTGCGGGACCTGGAGGTGGCCCGGTGAAATGCGGCGGGTCAAAGCGCCCGGGGAACATCAGCGCCTCCCAATCGGGCTCGTCCTTGCGGCGGCGGAAGTAATCCTCGCCCGCGCTGCGGCCGATCTCGTGCAGACAGGCAAGCACCGCCGGATCTTCGGTCGCCATATCCTTGAACGCTTCAAGCGTCGCCTGATCGTAGCTGAGCCCGAGGCGGCGCATCTCGGCGTCATCATCGAGCCGCGCATCGAAGCGCTGGAAGTGCAGCACCGGCACGGGCGAAAGCTGCGCGCCAACCATCTCCTTCAACTCGCTGTTGATCCGCCACGGCTTTGGTGGCGCCGACAGCGCTTGCATCGTGACCAGCGTATTCAGCGAGGCGTCATGGATCATCGCCTTCAGCGCCTCCACGGCCTGGGCCGCCGCGGGCGCGAGCGCATAAAGCTGCGAACGGCGCAGCGCTTCTTGCGTGATGCATGGGCGCCAATAGCCGGTGCCAACAGACGTCATCATCAAGCGATCATCGCCGGACTGCCAGCCGAACCCATATTGCTTGAGCGTCGCCACCTTCAGCAATTGCAAGCTCGGATCGTTCAACGCCGCAACGCCGCCATCGACAAACACGCCGTCAACGTCCGCACCTGGCGGTGTCGGCTCATTCTCCGGCACGAGGCGAATGCGCCGTTCTTCGAAAAACGTCGGGGCCGCCGCGCTCGCGAGAACGAGCTTGCGAATGAGCAGACGTTTATTGGGAAACCCGCCGGGCGGGCCTTCCCAATAAACAGAGCGCGGATTGTTGGTGAGCGTCCACGCCGCACCCGTATCGATCCGCTTGGCGAAAACGGCAAAGCCGGTGCGTAGCGCGGGTGAGCCGAGTTCGTGGTCGCCAAGCTCGCGCTTCAGCGCCGCTTCCAACCGATCGGCGTCGAACCGCGGCTTACGGATGCCGGCGTTCGCGCCCTCGCTCTCGAACACGTTCGGCGCCAGTTCGCGATAGAGTTGCGACACCTCATCGACGGTGCGCCCCATCGCCAGCGCGGCCGCGATGATCGAACCGGTCGAGGTGCCCCCGATCAGGTCGTAATAGTCGCAAAGCCGAAAGTTCTTATCGCCGCTACGGCGCTTCAGCCGCCGCTCGATCTCGCCAAGAATCCCGGAAGCCAGAATGCCCCGCGCGCCCCCGCCATCGATCGAGAGGATGCGCTTCGGGCCCGCGCCGAACAGGTGTTCGTCCAGCTTGCTACGCCCGCCTGCGGCCATCGTTCTCCCTCCCAGCAGCGGCCTCTATATCGGCTCCGCAACGGCGCGCCAGCCCTTGCCTGCACTGCGTTGGCGTGGCGCCTTGGCGAGCCTGCGGCTGGCGCCTTAAGTGCCGCCATGACAACGCTCTCCGTCGCGCTGTGCATCCGCAACGAGGCCGCGAACCTGCCCGCGTGTCTTGCCTCGGCGCGCTTTGCCGATGAAATCGTCGTGCTCCTCGATCGCTCGACCGATGAGAGCGCGGCGATTGCCCGCGCCGCTGGCGCCAAAGTAATCGAAGGCGCATGGGAGATCGAAGGCGACCGGCGCAACGCCGCCATTGAAGCCAGCGCCGGCCCGTTCGTTCTGGAACTCGACGCCGATGAGCGCGTCACCCCCGCCCTGGCGGACGAAATCCGCAGCGCCATCGAAGCGAGCGGCGCGGACGTGTTCGTAATCCCGTTCGACAATCACGTCGGCGGGCGCCGCATCCAGTACGGTTGGGGGGCCTATAACGGCACGCAGGCCAAGGCGTGCCTCTTTCGCAAAGGTGCGAAGTACTGGGGCCGTGAGCGCGTCCATCCCACGATCACGTTCAACGGCGCGCGCAGAACGCTCACGTCGCCGATGCTTCACTACGTCTATGCCGACATCGCCGCCATCGTTGCGAAACTGAACCGCTATTCAGATCTGCGCGGTCAGGACCTAGCCGATGCGGGTGACGCGGGCTCGCGCAGCGCAAACGTGCGGCGCGTGTTCTCGCGATTCTGGAAAGCGTACATGAGCCGGAAGGGCCATCGCGAAGGCGCGATCGGTTTTGCGCTCGCGCTGATGGCGGGACTGTTTCCGCTGCTCTCGCACCTTAAGGCGCAAGAAATATTGGCGCGCCGGTCTCCCAGCGCGCCAACATCTTCAAACTAGAGCCTGAGTGTACTAGTTGCGCGCGCCATGCGCGATCGCGCCGCCAACCGCGCCGATCGCCGCGCCCGTCTTGGCGCCTTCTTCGGCGTCGCCGTCACCCGTGTTGTTGCCAACGGCCGCGCCAACCGCGCCGCCAACCACAGCGCCGCCGGCGGCTGCGCCCAGCGTGCCGCATGCGCTCGTTGCGGCCACCATCGCGGCCACAAGCAGATATTTCCAGCTGTCCATGATCTCTCTCCGGTTCGTGTCCCGTATCGAGCCGCAAACGCGGCGCACGGACGCGGGTTCCCGGAGAAACGTGCCGCCAGAGGGACTCGAACCCCCGACCCCCTGATTACAAATCAGGTGCTCTACCAGCTGAGCTATGGCGGCGCGGGGCCGTTGTGACCGGTTTTCAGGCCGGACGGAAGCGGGCTGGAACCCGTGAGACTATGTCGCGCGAACACCCCTTGCGCGCGGGCGCGCGCGGCGGTGTTGTCGGATCACGTTTTGGGGAACCGCATGATCCGCCGCACGCTTTTCGCCGCCGCCGCCCTCGCCGCACTCGGCGCTTGCTCGCAACCCGCCGCACCGCCGGCCGCAACGGGCGCAAGCCCCGCCTCGGCCGCCGCGCCGGCAAGTCCTGCTGGCCTCACCCCAGAAGAGATCACAACCGCCGTCGCAGCGCTCCCGGCGCCCTACAATCAGGGCGACTACGAAGCAGGCCGGCGCGTCGCCGCGCAGTGCCGCTCGTGCCACACGCTCAACGAGGGCGGCGGCAATCGAGTCGGCCCGAACTTGCATGGCCTGTTTGGCCGCGCGGCAGGCTCAGCCGAAGGCTTCAATTATTCGGACGCGGTTAAGAACTCTGGGATCACCTGGACGGAAGCTGCGCTCGAGCAATGGCTCGCCGGCCCGCGCTCGTTCCTGCCCGGCAACCGCATGAGCTTCCCCGGCGTGCACGACGAAACGCAGCGCCGCGATCTCATCACATTCCTGCACGTGGAAACGGCGCGCTAAACGGCGCGCCTATTCCGCAGCCTGCGCCGCGCCATCTTCGTAAGCTTCGATCTCACGCGCCGTCGTTTCGGGTGAGCGCGTGTAGCGCGCGAGCAGATCGTAGAACACCGGCACAACGAACAGCGTCAGCATCGTCGCGACCACGAGCCCGAAGAAGATCACGATCCCGATCGTCATCCGACTTTCGCCGCCCGCGCCATGCCCCAGGATCAGTGGGATCGCCCCAACGACCGTGGCGATGTTCGTCATCAGAATTGGTCGAATGCGCAGATCGGACGCTTCAAGAATGGCTTCGCGGATTGAGCGTCCCTCGTCGCGCAGCTGATTGGCGAACTCAACGAGCAAGATGCCGTTCTTCGCCGCCAGCGCGATGAGGATGATCAACCCGATCTGGCTGTAGATGTTGAGGGTGTTGTCGAACAGGAAGAGCCCAAACAGCCCGCCTGCCAGCGCAAGAGGCACGGTGACCATGATCACCAGCGGATGCACAAAGCTCTCGAACTGCGCCGCCAGCACCAGGAACACCACCAACAGCGCAAAGCCAAACGCAAACCCAATCGCGCCGGAAGCTTGTTTGAACTGCCGCGCCGCGCCCTGGTAATCGATCGAGACGGGTTGGTCGCCGATCTCCTCGCGCGCGATCCGTTCCATTTGCGCGATCGCGTCACCCATCGCGAAGGATGGCGCGATCGACGCCTGCACCTGGATCGCGGCTTGCCGGTTGAAGCGCCTGCGCTCTGCGGTGTCGCCAACTGTCTCGTAAGAGACGACCGTTGAGAGTGGAATAAGCTCGCCCGTGCGATCGGAGCGCACGTATTTGTTCGTTAGGTCCTGAATGTTGCTGCGCTCGTTCCGTTCAGCCTGAAGATAGACGTAGTACTCCTCGCCCTCTTCGCTGATTGTATTAACGCGGCGTTGGCCCATCGTGGCTTCAAGCGTTCGCCCGATCGATTGCACGGAAACGCCAAGCGCCGCCGCCCGCTCGCGATCGATGTTGACCAGAACACGCGGCGAGTTCGGCTCGTAATTGGAGCGCGGCCGCTGGAAGCGCGGATCTTCGCGCAGCCGTGCAACCAGGCGGTCTGCCACCGGCGCGACCTGATCGTAGCTTGCGCCGAGCAGCGTGATGCCAAGCCCGCCCCCGCCAGGGCCGCCGCCCTGGAAAGCGTTCTGCATCGAAGCCCGGATCACCGCGCCCGGAATCTGCCCGAGCTTTTGATTGAGCTCGCGCTCGACTTCGAGGCCGGAGCGATGCCGCTCCTCCCAAGGCGCCAAGAAGACGCGCGCCATGCCGCTCGAAAAGCGCTGCGTGCCCTGATCGCCAAAGCCGGGCGCCACCACCATCGCGCGCGCGATCTCGCCGGTTTCGACGTAGCTCATCAGCACGTCTTCCACCTGGCCCATGACGCGGCTGGTGTACTCGAAGCCCGAACCTTCTGGCGCTTGCACGTTGACCATCAGGTTGCCGCGGTCTTCCGGCGGCGCAAGCTCCGAGGAAAGCGACATGAAGAGAAAGCCGCCGCCGAGCACGACGACGGCGAACAGCGCAAATACCGGCCGCTTGGTGTCGAGCGCCGCTTCAAGCGAGGTCCGGTACGAAGAGCGCACTTTGTTGAGCACGCCCTCGACAAAGTGGTGGAGCTTGGTCTCCTGCCGCGCCGGGCGCAGCAGCTTCGAGCACATCATCGGCGAAAGCGAGAGCGCGCAGAACGCCGAAATCACAATGACGCCGGCCACCGTGATCGCCAACTCGATGAAGAGCCGCCCGATATAACCGCCGACGAACACCAGCGGCAGGAACACCGCGACCAGCACCGCCGTCGTCGAGACGATCGCGAAGAACACCTGTCTGGTTCCCCGGAGCGCCGCCATCGTTGGCGGCTCCCCGAGCGTGTCGATCCTTCGCTGCGCGTTTTCCAAAACGACAATGGAATCGTCGACCACCAAACCGATCGCGAGCACCAGCGCCATCAGCGTCAGCAAATTGATGGTGAACCCAAAGACCGCGAGCACGGCGAACGCGCCGATCAAGCACACCGGGATCACGGCGGCAGGAATGAACGCCGCGCGCCATGAGCCGAGGAAGAGGTAAATCACGAGAATGACCAGCGCGGACGCTTCGAGCAGCGTCTGGCCCACACGCTGAATTGCGCGATCGATGAACACGGTCGAATCGTACGTGACCGTGATCGCCGTGCCCGGCGGCAGGTTCCGCCCAAGCTCCGCCGCCCGCGCCTTCACTTCCCGCCCAACATCGAGCGCGTTCGATTGCGACTGGCGCACGATGCCGAGCCCGACCTGCTCGACCCCATTCGCGCGGAACAGCCTTCGGGTTTCTTCCGGCGCCATCTCGATGCGCGACACGTCGCCGAGCCGCACGACTGCCGCGCCCGTGCTGCTGGCCGTGCGCAAGGGCAGCCGCGCGAATTCTTCTGGCGTCTGGAAGGCGCGCGCGATCCGCACCTGATAGTCCCGCTCGACGCTTTGCACGTACCCAGCAGGGAGCTCAACGTTTTGCGCCCGCAACGCCGCTTCTACGTCATCGACTGTAAGCCCGCGTGCGGCGAGCGCGTTGGTGTCGAGCCAGATACGCAGGGCCGCCCGCGCCGAGCCAACGTTCACGCTCGCGACGCCATTGATGACCGAAAGCTGGTCGACGATGTAGCGCTCCGCGTAATCCGAGAGCGTCACCGGGTCGAGCGTCGTCGATGTGAGGCTGAGCCAGATGATCGGGTCGGCGTCAGCATCGGCTTTGCGAATAATGGGCTCATCGACATCGAGCGGCAATTGCTGGCGCGCGCGCGACACCGCGTTACGCACGTCGTTTGCCGCAGCCTCGAGGTCGCGGCCCAAATTGAACTCGATATTGACCGAAGCGCGGCCATCCCGGCTGTTGCCCGAAATGGCGTCAATCCCCTCGATCCCCGAGAGCTGATCCTCGATCACGCGCGTGACTTGCGTCTCGACGACCTGCGCGGACGCGCCGCGATACGACACATCCACCGACACGACTGGGCGATCAACGTCCGGCAGTTCGCGAAGCGGCAAACGCGAAAACGAAACCAACCCGAAGGCGATGATGATGAGCGAAAACACCGTCGCGAGGACGGGCCGGCGCACCGAAAGATCGGAGAGCGTCACCGCGCGTTAGCCCGGCCGCGCCGGCGCTTGCGCGCTTTGTGGACCCCGCCCGCGAATTTCGCCACCTGGCGCCTGGCCGTTTGGCGCGCCTGGCTCGGCGACACGCACCGGCGCATCGGGCCGCACGCGTGTGACGCCTTCGGTGATGACGCGGTCTCCCGCCGCCAGCCCCTCGACGATCTCAACGAGCCCGCCAGTGCGTTGCCCCGTGCGCACAGTGCGGCGCTGCGCGATCTGGCGCCCGCCCTCACCGGCGGCGACCACGAACACGTAAGCGCCCGTAGCGTCATCGACGACCGCAGGTTCAGGCGCCGCCAGCGCCTCGCGCGGATTGGATTGGACGATCACCGTCATCAGCATGCCAGGCCGCAACCGCTCACGCGGATTGGGCAGGATCGCGCGCACGCGCATCGTGCGCGTCTCCGCCGAGATACGGCTATCGACTTGCGCGATGCGGCCGGTGAATTGCTCGTTCGGGAACGCGGCCGTGCGCGCCGCGATCGGCACGCCCGCGCGCAAACTGGCGATCTGCGATTCCGGCACGTCGAAATCGAGCTTGATCTCACTCAGATCGTCGAGCGTGCCGATCTGGTCGCCTGGGCGCACCAACTGCCCGGGGCTCGCGAGGCGAAGCCCCATCACGCCGCTGAACGGCGCGCGAATGGTCCGGTCATCCACGCGAGAGCGTCCAGCATCGACGCGTGCTTGCGCGGCGCGCGCCGCCGCTTGCGTCGCCTCCAGGCGGGCTCGCGGCGCAAACCCGCGCTCCGCCAGAGCCTGAAACCGGCGATATTCTTCCTGCGCCGCCGCGTTCGCCGCGACCGCCTCAGCAAGGTCCGCCGCCTGCTCGACGCTGGAGAGCTCCACCAGAACTTGCCCACGGCGCACGCGCTGGCCGCTCTCGAAGCGGAGCGCGCGGATCGCGTCCTGAACCTTGGGCGTGATCACGATGCTCTCGCGCGCCTGAGCGCTGCCGAGGGCCTGGATCGCATCCGTGAACGTTGTTGGCGTGACCTCGGCGACCTGGACGGCCACCATATCGCCGCCGGGGCCGCCGCCGCCTTGCTTGCCGCCAGGCGGGCCGCCGCCTTGCTTGGCGGCCGCCATCGATGGCGCGCCGCCCGCGTCGCCATCGGGCCAAACGCTCTTGATCAGGACAACAGCCGCCATCACGGCGAGCACGGCCGTCACGACCGCCGCGAATCCGTAGCGCCGGATTAGCCCTGGCATACTGTAACTGTCCCTACTTTCGATATTTCGGTATGGGCCGCGCCGCCCCCCAAGTCCAGGCAAGCGCCTGCGCCGCGAAGGCACAGGCGGGGCTTAGCGGCAATGTATGACGCACATTTGTCAGCATCGAATGAACTGGCTGTGTTCGCCGCCCGCCTAGTCGCGCGGACGTCCCCAGAACGCCAGCACCAGCGCGGGCTCGGCGTCCTCCCCGTCCAGGCGCAGCCGTAGCCCGAGTTGCACGCCCGTGCCGCGCTCCGAAAACCGCACGAGCGAAAACTGCGCCTTTACAGCCGCCTCCCGGCCTTCCGGCGCAAACACGAACGTCTCTGCCATGCCCAGCCAGCGCGGGGCCGGCCGGTAGCCAAGCGTCAGATCGACACGCCCCGCCGGACACCCGCCATCATGGAGACGCGCGGCGGTCTCCGCGTTCACGAAGCCGCGCCCTTCCGCGAAGGATACGCCTCCGAGCGCGCGCACCTCACCGGCGCCCTCGCCGCAGCCAAAGTCCGGATCCGAGCGCCAGACAGCGCTCGCTTGTACTGCAAGGGCGGCGTTTGGCGTGCGCAGCACCGCGGCCTTCACGCCGCCCTCTACCTCAGCCCGCCAGCCTTCCTCGCCGACCGTCTCGCCGTTTTCGAGCCACGGCCGCGCGACGAGCGAGACACGTTCGGCCACCGGCGCTTCGAGATAGAGTTGGCTTTCAAGCACCGGTGGGTCGTCCGGCGCGCTGAGCACTTCGGTCTGGATAACCTGCCCGCCCTCGGGCGCGATCCACGCGCCCGCTTCGGCGCGCGCTGCCGCGAACACCAACAAGCCGAGACTGAGACTGGCCCTTATCCGCGCACGCATACGTCCCCGCCGTTCGCCTTATTGGCGCACGGCGTTTCCGCTACGCAAGCGAAACGAGAAGCCTAGGCGTCGTATCCGGGAGATTCTTTGTCGAGACGCCGCAGGAGGCCCGGCCACGCGAGACCACCCGTCGCGCCCGGCCCGCGCGTCACCTGCCCGCGCACAGTTTCCTGCGCTTCGTCCGGCGCGTGCAGCACACGATCGCGGCCAGCCGAAAGCGCCATCACCTGCTGCATGCAGGCGCGTTCAAGATAGAACATCGCCATGAACGCTTGCGCGGCCGTCCCGCCAACGGCCAGCGTGCCATGATTGCGCAACAGCATCAGGTTCTTGTCGCCAAGGTCCTTCACAAGACGCTCGCGCTCATCGAGATCAAGTGCGATGCCCTCATAGTCATGATAGGCAAGCGTCGGCAGCACGATCAGCGCGTGCTGGCTGAGCGGCAAAAGCCCTTCTTTTTGGGCAGAAACCGCAACGCCTTGGTCGGTATGCAGGTGAATGACGCAGAGCGCGTCTTCACGCGCGGCATGCACCGCCGAGTGAATCGTGAAGCCTGCCGGATTGATGAAGTAGCTCGTCGGCGAGACGATCTCGCCTTCAAGATCGACCTTCACCAGCGACGACGCTGTGATCTCGCTGAACAACAAGCCGTACGGATTGATCAGGAAGTGATGCTCGGGCCCGGGCACACGCGCTGAGATGTGCGTGAAGATCATGTCGTCCCAGCCGTAGAGCGCAACGAGACGATAGACCGCCGCGAGATCGACCCGCGCCTGCCATTCCTCCGCGCTCACGCGGCTCTTTACAGAGGTGCTTGCGTCGTCGGCCATGACCGGGCTCCCTTCATTTTTGGGCTGTTGGTGGAAGTTTAAGGCGCGCCGGGCCATTTATCAAAGGCCGTTTCCGGCCCGCCCGTAGGATCTGCCCGCCGCCATGAAGATCGCCTTCACCTCGAGCGCGCGCCCGGAGGCCCAGGAGGCGCTGCGGCGCCTGCGGCACATCTACGGCGAGGCCGGGGAAGCAGATGCCGATGTGATCGTCGCTCTCGGCGGCGATGGCGCGGTGCTCGACGCCCTCCGCCGCCGGCTCACCGACAAGAAGCCCGTCTACGGCATGAACCGGGGCACGATCGGCTTTCTGATGAACGAGTACCGGGAAGATGACCTCGCGGCCCGGCTTGAGAAGGCTGAGCCGGTTCGCATCCGCCCGCTGGTTGCCCGCGCAACAACCACGGACGGCGGTGAAATCGTCGCCCGGGCCATCAACGAGGTGTCATTGCTCCGGCAAACCGCCCAGACCGCACGCCTGCGCATTCTGGTCGACGGCGCCGAGCGGATCGCCGAGCTCTTTTGCGATGGCGCGCTCGTGGCGACGCCCGCTGGCTCCACCGCCTACAATCTCTCAGCGCACGGCCCAATCTTGCCGATCCAGGCGCGCCTGCTTGCGTTGACGCCGATCAGCGCCTTCCGCCCACGCCGTTGGCGCGGCGCGTTGTTGCCGCACAGCGCGAAGGTCCGGATCGAAGTCCTCGAAGCTGAGCGCCGCCCCGTCAGTGCAGCAGCCGACAATCAGGAAATCCGCAACATTCGCGCCGTCGATGTTGAGGAGGACAGTGGCGTCTCACTGACAATGCTGTTCGATGAAGGCCACGCCCTCGACGAGCGCATCTTGCGCGAACAATTCAGCGTGTAGCTTCGTCAACGAATTATTGACCGCCCGCGGCGATCTTCCTGCCCCGGGGATCGCACGACATGTCCGCAGCACCGTTCCGCCGCACCGGCGCAAAACCGTCGTTGTTCGACGAAGCCGCCGTAGCACGCGCCGAGGGCGCACTCAAAGCGTTGAGCGGACACTTCCAGGGCTGGCTGGAAGAGGAAGTCCAGAAAGTTCACGAAGCCCGCGTGCTCGCACGCGATGCGCGCTGGTCGGACGAAGCGCTCGATTGCCTGCTAGCCACGGCGCACGACGTGAAAGGCCTTGGAGCGACCTACGATTATCCGTTCGCAACACGTGCAGCCGCATCGCTCTGCCGCCTCATCGAAACTGCTGAGGGCAAAGCCGCCGCCCGCCGGGAACCGCACCTCGTCGAAGCGCATGTCGACGCGCTGCGCGCTTCCGCGCGCGATAAAATCCGCACGCCGGAACATCCAGCTGGCAAAGCGCTGCTCGCCGCGCTCGAGGGGCGCGTCGAAGCGCTGGGCGTCGCGCCCGTCTAACTACGGCCGATTGCCGTCGAGCGGCTCGGTCGTCACCGAATACCCGGCTTCTTCCGGAATGTTCAGCATCTGCACGCCATCGACGCGTGTGATGCGCGGCAGCACCTCGATGATCTTGCGCGCACGAGACGCTGCAATCGCCGCGTCCGACGTATCCGATCGCCCGAGCAGTTCAAGATTGAGGCGCGTCGGGAAAATGATCGTGCGTTTCTTGGCGCGCATGTCCGTCAGCGCTTGCTCCGGGGTGATCCAGCAAGCATCCACGGTTTCCGAACCATCGCACAACGCTTCCTGCGCATCGGGCGCCTCAGCGATGTAGAAGCGCGTGTCGAACCGCTTTGGCAGCCCCTCCGGCGTGATCCAATGCGCGTAGAACGTGAGCGCATCGAGCGCAAGCACGAGCTTCGCAGCGGCTATCGCATCAAGAAAGCTCGCCTTCCCCGCGGCCACCGCATCGCGAATAGCGAACACGTCGGCGAAATCGTCAGGCGTGGCGAACGGCGCTCCCGCACCGCGCGCGGAAGCACGCCGCGCCAGAAGCAGCCCAGATTCCTCGAACGCCTCGCGGATCGCGGCGATCTGATAGGCGCGGTCTTCGGCGCCCGCGTCGCCGTCGCAATGCGCGGCCCAGCGCGGGTCGGAATCCTCGGCAGCAACTTTGCCGCCCGGAAACACCAGCGCGCCGGATGCAAAATCGATCTGGTGGTGACGCTGCACCATGAGCACTTCCAGGCCCGGGCCATCGCGAACCATCAAGATCGTGGACGCTGGCGCCAGCGGTCGTGCCTCGCTCATGGTTCGCTCCCCTCGTTCATCGCGCGTTTGCTTCTATTGACGCCGCGTTCACCAAGGACGCCCGCCCGTTTCTTAACCGCGCTCGGCTACACCCTGACGCCTAGGTTCGGTTCTGTCGATGACGGTCATTCCCTTTCCCCGCGCGCCCATCCAGCGCGAGCCGGTCAGCTTCACGCTCGGCGCACGCTATGATCTGCGTCTTGGCGCGCCTGTCAGCGGCGTCGTGCGTCCGCTAGGTGACGACGCTAACGGCTTCTCCGCCCTTGCGCGGCTACTGCGCGCCGCGCGCATGACCTGGCGCCAACAATCGGCGATCGGGCAAATATCGCTCGTGCTCGGCGAAGACCTTGCCGACTACGACGCCGAGCTTCTCGAAGCCTCCGCAGTCGAGGCCGGCTGCACCAAGCACGCCCTGACATTCGAGTTCGAGGAAGAAGCCGTCATTGGCGCTGGCCCGGCGCTTCCCGAAGCGCTGCGCGCGCGCGGCTGGGGCGTAGCGCTGCGCGGCGATAGCGCTTGCCCACTGCCCTTCGGCTCGAAAGCACGGGGCCTTTACACCGAGCTCGTGCTCGACGCGACCGATCTCGACGATCCCTTTCTCGGGCTCGACGTGCGCGATCGCGCCCCGCTCTCGCGCCGCCTGCTCGCGGCGAAGGAAGCGGGCATGGTGCTGAGCGCCGAACACATCCGCACGCCCGCGCAAGCAAAGCTTCTAGCGGTGGCCGGTTTTGACCGCGGTTGCGGGCCCTACGCGGATCGCGACTAGAGCGCCGCGGCGAACGTCTGCGGCGCGCCGACAGCGTCGAGCTTATCCAGCAGATAGTCGAGATCGTCCTTCGGGATGCTCTGAAACAGCGTCAGCGAACGCTCGAGCATGCGCGCACGGAATTTGAGGCGGTCTTCCTCAACGCCTTCGCGCTCGATCTGGTGATAGATATCGACCGCCGCGCGGAACGGAGCGAACAAGCGCGGCGGCAGCCCAGCCCGGTCGAACGCGGCTTTGAGCCCAAGCGGCCCGCTATCGTGGATCATCAGCCAAATGCGCTGATGCGTGACGCCCGCAAGCTCCGCCATCGCGTGCTCAACGAACACCATCTGCCCCATGCACACGCCGCGCATCAGCAATGAAGGCGTCAAACGGCCATGCAAGTTCAGCTGCGTGACGAACGTGCCAAGGTCCCGCTGACGCGCGGCCTGCTCGACGATATCCATCGTCGCGCGTTCGCGCGAACCCATCGCAAGCTCGATCGCCAATTGCGGCGGCAGTTCGTGGTTGTTGACCAGGTGGTCAAACAATTCGCCCGTCACGATCGAAACCAGCTTCTCCGTGATTGCCACCGGCAGCACGTTCCGGCGCACCATAGCAGCCGTCACGGTGGAGACGCCCTCGAACCGGTCGAGCGCGCCTTCAAGGCCATGAATGTCGAACTGCGCGTTGTCGTTCGCGAGCGCGCGTTCAACGACCGGCGCCGGCGAAAACTCCGCGATCGCGCCGGTGACGATCACCGATAGCTTCTCACGGCTCGCCACCGCCATCTGCTTGGTCGGCGGCGCGGCGCAAATGATTTCAACAAGGTCAGCATCCGTCAGCGCCGGCGAGTTGAGGATCACCGGCAGCGCGACGCTATCGATGTCCTGCGCCAGCTTCGCGGCGATCTCGCGCGGCAGCTTGGGCGAATTCTTCAGCGCAACCGATAGCGCCCGGCGCACCAGCACGGCCGCGTCCTGCGCCATCACACGCATGATTTCTTCGGCGTACGCGCGTTCCTCGGGCGTGATTTCCGCGTCTTCGATGCAACGGCAGATCTTGTGCGCGGCCTGCGCGCGATCCTCATCCGTCACGCCCTTCACCAGGAGGCGGATGTCGGCGTCGGTGAGCCTCGACCGCATGGTGACGATGGACATTGGGGTATCGTTCCGGCGCCCTAACAGTTTGGGCAGGCTTGCGCCGAGACTTGCGTCAGCCGATTAAGAAAGTCTTGCCGTACCGCAACTTCCGCTTGCGGGCGGCCGCGTTCGGGCAGGGATTTTGCGCATGCTGGAAGGCCTCAAGGTCGTCGAATACGCCACCTACATCGCAGCCCCCGGCGCGGGCGGGATGATGGCCGATTGGGGCGCGGACGTGGTGAAGATCGAGAGCCCTTCTGGCGATCCGATGCGCTTCTTCTTCGACTCGATCGCGACAGAGACCGCAATCAACCCGTGCTTTGAACTCGATAACCGCGGCAAGCGCGCCATCGTTCTCGACACAACAAAGCCCGAAGGGCTCGAAGCGCTGTTGAAGTTGATCGACGGTGCGGACGTGTTCCTCACCAATCTGCGCCCCTCTTCTCTTAAGCGCGCCGGCCTCGACTACGAGACGCTCGCCAAACGCCGCCCCGATCTCATCTACGCCAGTGTCACCGGATACGGCCTTGAAGGCGCTGAAGCCGATCGCGCCGGATTCGATGTCGCAGCGTTCTGGGCGCGCTCGGGCGTGCAAGCGCTCTTCACCCCGAAGAATGCAGAACCCTTCCCACTACGCACCGGCTTTGGCGATCACACGACGTCGATCGCCACCGCAGCCGGCATCCTCGCCGCGCTCTACGAACGCAGCAAAACTGGCAAGGGCCGGCTTGTGGAAGCCTCACTCGTGCGCACCGCCAATTACGTGCTCGGGTCCGACATCGGCATCCAGCACGTGTTCGGAAAAGTCGCGTCCACGCGCTCGCGCGTCGCGCAAGTTTCGCCGCTGCAGAACTACTTCAAAACGAAGGACGGACGCTGGGTGTGCCTGGTGTCGCGCCAAGGCGGGCGCGATTGGGAGCAAGTGTGCAAAGCCGTTGGCCGCCCCGATCTCTTCGCCGATCCGCGCTTCAAATCAGCACGCGGCCGGCGCGACAACGCTGTCGATCTCGTCGCGGCTCTCGATGAAGCGTTTGACGCGCTGACGCTTGAAGAAGCCGGCAAGGGGCTCGATGAGGCGGATATCGTCTGGTCGCCGCTGCAAACGCCCGCCGAGGCCGTCAAAGACGCGCAATTGCTGGCTTCCGGATCAACCGTAGACGTTCCACTCGCGCGCGGCGGCTCGTTCAAAAGCCCCGCCTCGCCCGTGCGCTTTCCCGGCGCTGACGATGGCCCCAAAGGTCCCACGCCGCGTCAGGGCGAACACACGCGCGCGGTGCTTGCAGAGCTCGGCTACTCGAACGATCAGATCGACGCGATGATCGCGGCTGGCGCTGCCCAGCAAGTCTAGATCGCGCCGCCGCGCTGCGCGCGCGCGTATGCGTTCAGCGCCTGCAACGGATCGCTCTGTTCTTCCTGCCTGCCGCGCAGCAGCGGCAGTAGCGCGATCGCAAACAGCGCCTGCGCCAACTCAGGCGACATTTCGCCCACATAGCGCGTCTCGCCCGTCGCAACGCCTTGCTGCGGCGCGCCCATCGCCGCATCGGCGTCGATGGAAAGCCGGTTGAGCAGCGCCTGCGCGCTCACCGGCGCGCCATTGGCGTAGAAGAGCCCACGATTGGCGGCGGCTTCCGCCGGAAAAATCGCCGCTGCGCTCGGCGCGCCCTCTTGCGCCGCATTGATCAGCCGCGCAGCGCCGGCCGGACCCATCACGTGCGCGGCGTAGAGCTCACCCGCGCTCGGCGCGCGGCCGAGGCGCGTTGCAAGATGATTGGCGTTTTCGCGTGCAAGCTCGCCGGCCATGCGCGCACTCGCATCGGGATCGTTGCGCAGCGCCAGAATTTCCGCGCGCGCCGTAGGATCGGCGACGTAGGCGCGCCCATTGCGCAGGCCAATCTGCTGCGCGTACGCGCCGAGCCCATGCTCGCCGCCGTGGCGGCGCACCATGTCGAGCCATGTGCTCTCGATGAACTGAAACAGCCCCGTCGCCGAGGATGTCGCCGCACGCGCGGTCGGGTTCAGCGCGCTTTCGCGCCGCGCCGTCTCCACCAGCAACGAAAAATCGACGCCGGTCGCGGCCGCCGCGCGCTCGATCGCGGCGTGCACATGCGCATGGCGGGAGGGCTGAACTGGATCGGCCATCGCCGCACCGGAAGCACGTTCGGTAAACGCGCCGTTAACTTTCGCGCTAGTCGATGGGCGGCGCCATTGCATCGACCAGCGGCTTCAGCTCAGCCCACACCGCCGCAGGCTTCGTCGCCATCGCGATATGATCGAGGTCGGCGCGGCGCGTCGGCCAGCCCAACCGCAACGCTTCGTCCGCATCGCCATCGCACGCAGCCGAAAGTCGCAGATACGCGCACGCAACCTCAGCCGGCATCGCGACTTGCGGCGCGGGCTCCTCAAAAAACGCCAGCGGCAGGCGCGGCACATCCGCCGCGAAGTGCGCGTAGGCAGCTTCACTCCCGAACAAGCTCCGGATCGCGCCAGGCGGCCACCATTCATGCCAGGGCGCAACGCGGCCATCTTGCACCGTCGCGCGGATGCGGTCGTTGAGCGCGGCCGGCGCCGTATCGAACCAGGCTTTCCCTGGCGCGGGCAGCAACGCGTCCACGAACACCGCGCCGCAGGGCGCATCTTCCGTCGTCGTCGCGGCCGCCGGCACCAGCATGCCCGCTCCGCTATGGGCCACTAAGATCGGGCGCCCGTGCCCGCGCGCTGCGGCCGCGATCGCCTCCGCGCATCGCGCGAAATATGGTGGCCCGCCGAGCATCGGATGCAGCAACGCATCGGTCAGCGAGGGCGTGCGCGCCGCATAGCCGTCACGCTCCGCAAGATCGGCCACCGCCGCCCACGTCTGCGGCGGCGCAACAGGGCTGTGCACGAAAATGAGCGTCGGCATGGCGCGCTCCGATCAATAGCTCTTTGGCAAACCCAAGACGCGTTCGGCGATGAAATTGAGGATCATTTCGCGGCTCACCGGCGCGATCCGCGCGATCATCGCTTCGCGGAAATAACGCTCGACGAAGTATTCCTTGGCGTAGCCCATCCCGCCATGCGCGAGCACGCTGGCCTCGCACGCGCGAAAGCCCGCTTCGGCGCCGAGATACTTGGCTGCATTCGCCTCGGCGCCGCAGTCCTTGCCCGCGTCGTAGAGGGCGGCGGCCTTGAACGCCATCAAGTTCGCGGCTTCGAGTTCAGCCCAGCACTTCGCGAGCGGATGCGCCACGCCTTGGTTCTGCCCAATCGGACGGCCGAACACGATGCGCTCCTTGGCGTACTGCGCTGCACGCGCCAGCGCTGCGCGCCCAAGCCCAACAGCTTCTGCTCCAAACAACACGCGCTCGGGATTGAGGCCCGTCAGCAGAATGCGGAAGCCCGCGCCCTCTTCACCGATCAGATCTTCCTTCGGCACATCGAGCCCATCGATGAAGAGCGTGTTGCACTCCACGGCCTTGCGGCCCATTTTCGGTATCGGGTTGGCCTCGATCTTGGCGCGGTTCAGGTCCGTGTAGAACAGCGAAAGCCCATCCGTCGGGCGCTTGCATTCGTTCTTCGGCGTCGTGCGCGCGATGATCAAAATCTTGTCCGCGCGCTGCGCGTTCGTCGTCCAGATTTTGCGGCCGGTGATTTGATAACCGGTGTTGGTGCGCACGGCCTTCGATTCCAGGCTCGACGTATCGAGCCCCGAGTTCGGCTCTGTCACCGCAAAACACGCTTTGTGCTCGCCCGCGATCACGGGCGGAAGGAGGCGCTCCTTCTGTTCGGGCGTGCCAAACTTCACGATCGGCATCAGCCCGAAGATGTTGAGGTGGATCGCGCTTGCGCCAGAAAAACCCGCGCCTGACTGGGACACAGTCTGCATCATCAGCGCCGCCTCGCTGAGCCCGAGCCCCGCGCCGCCGAATTCCTCCGGCATCGCAATGCCAAGCCAGCCGCCAGCCGCAATGTCATCGACAAACGCGTTCGGAAACACGCCGCTATCGTCCACCTTCAACCAATACGCGTCGTCATACTTGGCGCAGATCTTCTCGATCGCGTCCTTGATGGCGGCTTGGGCTTCGGTGGGTTCGAGCGTCAGGGTCATGTGTTGAAACGGTCCGGTTTGAACGAGGCGGCGAGCGGATCGATCGGCCGCCCGAGAACATAGTCCGTGATGATGTCGGCGGTGACGTTGGCGAGCAACCAGCCATTGCGCCCATGACCTGCGGCGATGAAGCACCCTTCCGGCCCATTCGGCCCGATCAGGGGCGCGCCATCGAGCGACATCGGGCGCACGCCAGCGGCCGCGCTCACCTGCGCCCCCTCCAGCAAACTCGGCGCGATCCGCCGCGCGCACGCCGTCAGCGTCTCGGTCTCCGCGGGGGACAAAGCCGGATCGGCGCTGCCCATACGCGTTGTCGCGCCCACGATCACCGCGCGCGGCGAAACTTTCGCGATGTAGCAGTCTTCGGCGTGCAGATTTGGGAAGTCGGCCGGCGGGTTGAGGTAGCTGAACAACAAGCGCTGCCCGGCCGCGGGCGTCACGCGCGCGAGCGCGGGCGCCTGACGCGCCAATGAGGCAGGCGCGTAAGCGCCACACGCCAGCACAATCGCATCTGCTTCAATACGCCCGCCATCGTAGCGCACACCGCAGACTTTCCCACCAGTCGTCTCGATTTCGCGCGCCTCCGCGCCGACGAGCAGCGAACCGCCTGACCGCACAAACGCATCTTCGAAAAACGCGTAGCCAAGCCGCACGTCGGCAACCGCTTCATCGGCGATCGCCAACGCCACCCTCACGCCGGCAAGCGGTACGCGCGCCTTCGCCGCCGCGCCATCCAGCATCAGAGCGATGACGCCCGCGCGTTCCAGCATGTCCTTGTGCGCGGCAAGCCGCGCGGCCTGTCCATCTGTCTCTGCAAGTAAGAGCGCGCCGCCGACGCGCACGAAATCATCGGCGGGATCGCCACATGGCGCGCCATGCTCGTCGCGCCATCGGCGCAGTGCGCGCGCGCCGAGCGTCATCAGTCCCGGATGCGCCGATGGCGCACGCAACGCCTCCGCGTAGGGCGCAAGCATGCCGGCCGCCACACGCGTCGCCGCGCGCATGCCCCGGTCACGCGGCTGCACAGAACGCGCGTCCGCCTCCAGAAGCGTCACCGTGCAGCCGTGCAGCGTGAGTTCGAGCGCCGCATAGAGCCCGACGATCCCCGCGCCGACGACGATGACACGCGGCCCAGACTTCTCCGCGCGGCGCGGCGAGATGCTCACGCCACCCTCATTTCCGCAGGTCGCGGCGCGCGCACGAATGTCTCCGCCAGCGCTTCATGCAATTTGCGCCGAAAGCTTCCCGCGCGCGGCAGCGGCGCAGGCCCCACAAGCTTCACGCCCGGCGCGCCGACTGACACCCACAACACCAGCCCGCCGCGCTCCAGCATCAGCGCCGCCACCTCAGACGTGCCGCCCGGCCCGCGCGGCGGCGAGCCGTTCCACACGCACAGCAAAAGATCGGCGTTCTCGATCAGTGCGCGCCCAACCGCCGCATAGGGTGCGGCATCACCCTTGATCGCGGCCACTTCATCGGCCGTCACGGGCTTCACACGCTGTGCAGCATGCAGCAGCCGGTTGAAGTGCCCAATCGACTCCGCATCGCCGCCAAAATCCTCCATGTAGCGCGCCGGCTCGAACGGCAACGGCGCAACGAGCCGCCAGGCGCGTGTGAGCGCCGCGTCCGCGGCGTAGCGATCGGCGCCCTCCGCAATCGCGGACTTCAGCGTGAAACGCGCGCGGTCGGCCAGGATCGCAACGCTCGCCTTTTCTATTTCCGCAAGGCAGCGCTCGATCTCCGTGCGAATGCGCGGCCGTTCTGCTTCCGGCAACTGGTTGAGGCGATGGCCCGTGACTGCGACCACCACCGGACGAGGTTTGCTCACGCGGCCCGCCATTCGGGCAGATCGAACTTGGGATCTGGATAATCCGCGCTCACGAAGCGCTTGCCCGTCGCCTCGCCGATGCGGAGCAAAAGCGAGATGTTTTCCGGATTGCCGTTCGCGAGTTCATCGAGAGCAACGAGCGCGCGCGGCCCGATCTGCTCGCCCAACAGCGATTCAGCCGGAGCAGGCTGAAACCGGCGGCGCACCAGCCCAAGCCACGTCGATTCCTCCAGGTCGGAATTGTCGCCCTTCGCCGGTTTGCGCAACTCGAGCGACGCGTCGATCCGTTGATAGTCCAGAACCGCTTGCCCAGAGAACGGCCCGCCCGCCATGTCGCCGATCTCGCTGTTCACGACCCAGCCCATGCGCGGTTTTGACAGCGCCTGCATCAGCGCAATGCCTTGCACCTGCGTGTCATAGATCATGGCCCGCAATGCGGAGACCGCCTTCAACGCCGACAGTTCGAACCGGTAGCGGCTGCGCAGCGCGCGCGGGCGCCGTAGGCCCGTGCCCATCGAGGTCATCATCAGATTGTTTTCGCCCGCGGCCCAGCCAAGCCCGTATTGCGGCACGATCGCCGTCAGCAGCAATTGCAGGCTCGGATTGTTGTTCGCGCTCACCGCGCCGTCCACGAAATAGCCGGGCCGCATTGGATTGCGTTGCACATCGAACTCGGTCGCGATCAGTACTTCATCGAAGAACGTCGGCGCAGCGGCGCTCGCGCGCACCAGGTCTGCGAGGCGGTACTCGCTGTTTGGGATCGTCGAGCTGTTCGGCTGTTGGCCGAAATATGGGCTGCGCGGGCTGTTGGTCAGCACCCAAGGCGAGCCCGTGTCGATCCTTTTCATGTGGATCGAGAGGCCCGTCCTGATCGCGCCGTCCCCCAAGCGCGTTTCGCCAAGCACAGGTTCAAGCGCGGCAGTGAGTTCGCGGTGATCGTAAGCCGACTTCAAAAGGTAGCCGCTGCCACGCTTGCGCTTGAACACGCGCGGGCCAAGCGTGCGGTATAAATCGGTCATCTCCGCGACCGATTTTCCAAGCGCGAGCCCCGTCGCAATAATCGCGCCCGTCGAGGTGCCGCCAATCAAATCGTAATAGTCTGAGAGAACCAAATTCGGATCGCGTGAGCGCTCGCGCAGCTCCGCTTCGATCGCGGCAAGCATGCCGAGCGTCATGATCCCTTTCACGCCCCCGCCATCGAGCGACAGGATTCGCTTGGGCCCGCCCGGGGCAAGGTGCTGTTCTAGCGTCTTAGGCATGGGTGCTCCCCCTCACGCGGCAAGTTAGCCGCCCCGGCGCGCCAAAAGAAGGCGGGTCAGAAGAAGTGGAGCCGCTCGGGCGCAAGCCCCAGATGCGCTGCCTTGAACTCAGCCGCCAGAAAGAGACCGCCCGCGACGTAGACAGCGGCGCCGAGCGCGTGCGCGCGCGCAAGCGCGGTCCGGCGCGCGTCCCGCATATGCTCAGCGACGATGACCTCCGCCCCAGGATTTGCCGCCGACGCCATCGCCGCAATTTCGGCCGCGGCCCGCCCTTTGTGGCGCGCCGCCACGCACACGATAACGCGAAAATCCGGCGCCAGCGCCGCGATGATCGGCTCGCAGGCCTTGTCTGCGGAGGCGCCGCACACCAGAACGCCGGGTGCGTGCGCGGAAAGGAAGCCTTCGCGCGCCAGCCGGATCGCCTCGGGCGTGTGCCCGACATCGATCACCACCGGCGGCGCATGCTCAATCGTCTCAAGCCGTCCCGGCCAACGCGTCGCCGCAAGCCCCGCCACGATCGCCGCACGCGCCTCGTCATCGGATACGCCCCCATCGCGCATCATCGCATAAGAGAGCCGCGCGGCGATCGCGGTGTTGACGCGCTGGTGTGGCCCGGCGAGCGGCGGCGCTAGGATCAGCGCCGATCCGCCAATGTCGAGCCCTATGTGCGCCTCATCCACGACGCCCCAATCGTTCACGTAGCTCGGCGCGACACCGCGCACCGCACAATAGGCATCCATCCGCGTGCGCGGCACGGACTGCGCGCCGATCCAAACCTGGCCACCCGCCGCTGCCGCGTCGAGCTTGTCGTAAGCGATCTCCTCCAGCGTATCACCAAGCAACGCCGTGTGTTCGAGGTCGAGCGACACAAGCGCGGCGTACGGCGCTCGAATGAGGCGTGTGGGATCGTATCGTCCGCCGATCCCCGCTTCCCACACGGTGAACGCGCAATGCTGTTCGCAGAACCAGGACGCGGCGATCAAAAACAGAAACTCAAACCCGCCCACGGCGTCGCTTGGGTGATCACGCTCATAGGCGCGCGCGGCAGCTTCCACTCTCTCCCAGTGCAGCGCCAACGCAGCATCGTCGATCGGATCGCCATCGATCGCGAAGCGCTCGTGGATCGAGAACAGATGCGGCGAGGTGAAGACCCCAACATCCGGCTGCGCGGCGGTCAAAATCGCGCCCGTCATCGCTGCAACGCTGCCTTTGCCGTTCGATCCGGTGATGACGCACGCCCGCGCCGAAAACGCGGCGAGATCGACGCCGATTGCCGCCGCAATCGCGCCCACACGATGGAGCCCGATGCCCGCGCCGAACTTTGCGAACGGCACGATCGGGTCGTTCATAGCAGCGCCGCCGCGAAATTGGCTTTCCAGATCGCCTCGATCAGATCGAGTCTGCCCTGCGATTCCAGCGTCTCTACCGCCGGGTTCGCATTCACCTCGATCACGACCAAGTCGGAAAAATCGCGCGCGGGCGAAACGTCGAACACATCAACGCCCGCAAGCCCCAGTCCGATGGCCGCCGCCGCGGCGCGCCCGATCGCCGCCAACGGCGCGGGCGGCGCATCAAGCACACGGTCTGCGTCTCCGCCCGCCGCGCGGTTGGCGCGCCCTTCCAGTGTCAAGCGCGCGCCCGCCTCGGGGACAGCGTCGTGCGGCGTGAGCGCGCCCGTCACGTCACGCGCCTGCACCGCATCGAGCGGCGTCGCTTGCGCGGCGGCTTTCCACCCCGCGCGCGCGCGTTCGAGCAATTGACGCACGCTTGCACGCCCATCGCCTTCGATCTGCGGTTTCACCTTCCTGTACGAGCAGAGCGGCGCGCCGTTGAGCACCAGCACGCGATGCTCTTCGCCGCGCAGAACGGGTTGCACCAGGATCACATCGTATGTCGGTCCGACGCGGTTGAGGTAGTCTTCGAACGCCGCAGCGCTCGCAACGATCTCGGCGAACTCGCCCTTCGATCCTTGGTTTGGCTTGCAGAACACGGGAAACGCCGCGCCCGCCGCCCAAGTGAGCGCGTCATCGCGCTCCCGGCCCGGGCTGCGATAGGCCTGTTGGCGTGTATTCGCGAAGAAGAGCTGCGTGGGGATCGTCGCCACGCCCGCGCCATCGAGCACGCGCTGGCAAAAGCTCTTGTCGCGCGCGAGCGAGTAGGCGCGCGCCGTATTGATTGCATAGGGTGTGCCGTAGGCCGTGGAGAACGCGGCGGCGCGCGCGCCGTCCGAAACTTCAAACAAATACGCGTCATCGCCATCGAGCGAGCGAAAGCCGTAGCCAAGCGCGCGAGCGGTGTGTGCGGCGAAGCGTGCGTGGCTATTCATGGTCAGCGCCGCTTGCGCTGGTACCGCCTCCCCGGCTCGAACGGGGGACCCTCGGTTCCACAAACCGATGCTCTAACCAACTGAGCTAAGGCGGCCTGACCAACGCGGTTCGTCAGGGGGCCGGAACCTAGCTTCCGCCCCCCCAAAGGGCAAGGGTGTGGGCCGGTTAGACCGGGCCCCAGCCCCGCATGTTGATGTGGTTGCGGATGTCAGCGATGCGCGAGGCCGGATCCGGGTGGGTCGAGAGGAACGGCGGCGGGCGCGAGCCCCCACGCGCCGACATCGCCTGCCAGAACGGGATGGCCTGACGCACGTCGTAACCGGCAGCGTGCATGAGATCGATGCCGATGCGGTCGGCCTCCGCCTCCTGCGAGCGCGAGTGCGGCAGGCCCACCCCCACTTGCAATCCAAGTCCAAGGACCTGAGCAAGCTGCGCGTTTGTCGCCGCCCCCGTCACAGCCACGGCGCCCTGTTGCGCCACTGCCTGACTGTACCGCTCTTCAACGTGCCGCCCGATAAGATGGCCCACCTCGTGAGA
>Ga0268299_1001757_pt1 | contig 32982 bp, 27 predicted proteins | sample NOBtaG_FD_193484 | JGI IMG/M metagenome (GOLD analysis project Ga0268299, IMG submission 193484) | Activated sludge microbial communities from bioreactor in Nijmegen, Gelderland, Netherland - NOB reactor | ecosystem: Engineered > Bioreactor > Aerobic > Activated sludge | place: Netherlands... | reverse complement strand
TCGAGAGCGCCTGGCAAGTCGTGGACTATCAGGAAGTGCCACGATTCCCGAGAGATATGCGCGGTGGGCGAAAAGCCCGGGCCGTTAACGAGAAAAGGCCTCTTTACGAGGCCTTTCTCAGAACTCCGATCGGATGGGTGTCTCGAACTCGGGATGATTTCGGCGGCCGTTAGTAGGTCGGGCCGACCAGAGAGAGCGGGAAAACGGCGTTGGTTGGCCGCTGAGGCCCCTCACGCTTAACAGGCCGATCGAACTCGGTCGGTGGCGCTTACCCGAGACCCAGGATCCAACCCTCCACTGCTGCCGTCGCTCGATCCTCGGGGGAGAGGTCGGGGTTCAGGTACTCCGTGAGACCGCCATCAACATCCGCCCGCCGTAGCCACTCAGCCACGCTCCATGCGTCGTGCTGGTCTGGCGTGCGGTCCGCCTTCGGCAACGACCGGCTCCACAGCGACGGGTAGACCTCCGCGATGACCGAGCGACCGGGGGTCGGCGTCCAACCGTCAAACGGCCAGAAGTGGATGCGGCTGCCAAGCCGCTCGCGGATGTACCTCAGCCACGGGAGGCCCGCATGGGTCGACTTTGCGACCGAACCCTGCACGTCGAAGTGGAACACCGACTTGGCACCGCCGGCCCGAACTTCGGTGAGGCGCTTCCAGCGGCGGTCGCCCGGGCGGTCCGCGCCGCGCCCGACATTTCCATCACGCACGAAGTCGACGTATGTGTTGTCCTCGTCGGTCGGCCAGTGATCGTGAAAGTCGTCGAGGAACGCGTGCCAGTCGCGCCGCAGGTTGTGCCGCTCGAAGTATTTCATCGGGAAGGAGAACCCGTGGTCGATGCCGACGATGGCAGGCTCGTTCTCCGAGAGCCGGGCGACGAGCCACTCCGCAACACCGCGGCGGGTCCAGTGCTTCTTCAGCACTTGCGACGGCCGCGCCTCGACCGGAGCGGCATTCCGCTCCGCCATGTAGACCCTGAGCCCGGGTAGGCTCGACGTCGGCGTCTGTGCGCCGGAGTAGTCGATGCCGATGTATCGGGCGAAGAGTGAGCGAGATATCTCTCCTCTGGGCTTCCGCGCCAATGACCCGTCACGAGCCGCGAGCAGGTCTGCGGCCCGACGCACAATGGCCGTCAGGTGTCCTCCCTCGAATGCCCCCAAGAGATGCCCTTCGCAGAAGCGGTCCTGCCGAAGGTGAGCCGTGAGCAGCCGAGCCAATGTCAGTGTGTCGGCCGAGGCGACGTTCGCGGGGTCTTTCACGAGCATCTGGCACTCCGGCCCGTGCGCCCACTCTGACCAATCAAAGTCCGTGAGCACCCATCCCAAGCGATACGCCACATCATTCAGGGCGTTGATCGCGGTATCTGGATCTGCGCCGGGGGCCCTGAACACAGGGAGCAGCATGGCAAGGCCGCGCAGGCGCTCGTCCCATGCAGTCGACGTTGGATCGGGTCGTTTGGCCACGGCTAGAGCCTAGGGCACCCCTCACAGACACTCGCCCGACAATACAATCAGCCTCTTCCGATGCCCACATATTCCCACAGCCGGATCGAGTGCTTCCGCCATTGCCCGCGGAAGTACTTCTACCGGTACATCGCCAAGGTCGAGTTGCCCGAACCGCCGGAGCACATCGCGACCTTCCTCGGTTCGCGTGTGCATGATGTGCTCGAGCACCTGTACGAACGAGTGTCCAAGGGGATCGTGCCAGCCGTGGCGAGCCTTCGCGAGCGGCTCGATCAGGAGTGGGCCGCGCATTGGACGCCGGCAGTGGTCATTCACGATCGGGGAGCGACTCCTGATGACTACCGCTCGCTCGCGTGGCGTTGCATCGAATCGTACTACCGCCGCTTTCACCCGTTTGACCAGGCCACCGTCATCGGTCTGGAGCAGATGATCGCCTTCCCGCTCGACGAGGCCGAACAGTTCAAGATGGTCGGCTACATCGACCGGCTCGCCAAGACCGCTGATGGCTGCTGGCAGATCCATGACTACAAGACCAACAGCAGTCTTCCCACCCAGGCGGAGAAGGACGCGGATCCACAGCTGGCGTACTACGAGATCGGCATCCGCCGCATGTGGAAGGACGTTGGACGGGTTGAGCTCATCTGGCACTTCCTCCGCTTCGACCACTCGATCGTGTCCTCACGCACGACTGACCAGTTGGACCAACTGCGATCCCATGCGATTGCGACGATCACCGACATCGAGCGCCGGGGCGACGACGCCGGGCAGTTTCGAACGAGCGAAGGACCGCTGTGCTCCTATTGCGAGTACCAGCAGATCTGTCCAGCACGGAAGCACCTGTATCAGGTGCGCGTGATGCCAGAGAGCGATCTGGCCAAGGAACCCGCTGTTGCGCTTGTCGACCGGTGGGCCGAGCTCGACGTCAAGCGGAAGCTCCTACAGAATGAGCAAGGCGATATCGAGAAGCAGATTGAGGACATCCGGCAGGCGCTCGTGGCGATCGCCAAGCGAGACGGTCTTGAGCTCATCGCTGGCCGAGAGAAGGAAGTAGCGATCACCGCGAGCGATCGCGTCCTCTTCCCTCGGAAGGGTCAGGAGCCAGAGAAGGCCGCAGAATTTGAGGCGGCCCTCCGAGGTACGCGCTGGTGGCCTCAGCTCAGCAGCCTGAACTCGGCCGAGCTCCGTTCCGCGTGGGAGTCATCGCAGACGGATCCAGACCTGCGACGGATCCTCGCGGCGTTTGCGTGGACCGAACCGGATGTCGCGGTCCGTCTGCGTGCTCGTCGCGACCGACGATGAATCAGCGTCACGCGAGCAGTGGCTTAATCGCTTCGCCCACCTTGGCAAAGCGGGCGACGTAGTCATCGATGGCCGCATCCATCCGCTGTCGCGCGGTGACAGACTCCAGTCCGTGGCCGGAGAGAGGGGCAATCACGCGGTGCGCCAGGAACACCCACTGCTTCGGAATGCCGGGCACGTTGACGAGGTGTTCCCGGTGCATTCCGAACTCGGCGGGATCACGGAGCAGCCGTTCGACGATCTTCATCCGCAGCGGCTGGTCTGACATCGGGGAGAGCAACAGGCCCAGCCCGAAGTTCGTCTTCTGCACCTTGTCGAACCACATCGCTAGCCACCACGTCGGCTCGCAACCGCTCCCGCGGCATAATGGAGGCAACGGGTGAGGCCACGCGGCTGGGACGAACGGCCACAAGCGGTTCTGGTAGCCCCCAAGCGGTATGACGCCGGGATGAGCCAGAACCGCGTCCTTCGCCACCGCGAACAGATCGCACTCCCGCGCGACGGACTCCACTGGGTTTCCGGGCGCGTCCGCTTCATGTGCGGTCGACGTCTCGGCGAGTTCGATGGACGGCGGCTCCAGATCGATGCGAAGCTCCTTCACAACCTGCTCGATCTCGCTCGCCGAGAGACGAGCCTGGAGGAACTTCACGAGTTCATCCTGTCGCGGCTGACCGAAGACCATTCGGTAGAGAGCCAGCGCCGACCGAAGCGCCACGAGTTTGTCGGCATCGCGACTGAGCGGCAGCGCCGGCACATGACGCTCGATCACTGCGCCTTCGGGCGTGGGGAACACCCAGAATGGCTTGAGTTCGTTGGTTGCGTTCGCATGTTCACTCGCGGCGGCCTCGAACGCCGAGCTCCAGCGATCGCCGAATGGCGGACACGCTCGATCGCCGTAGGTCGTGGCGATGTTCTTGCGGACCGCGTGTCCCTTGTATCGGTGGATCCGGCCTTCGCGTTGCTCAAGATCGACAGGGTTTGACGGCAAGTTCCAGTGCACGATCGCGTGGCAGTAGTGATGGAAATCGAGCCCCTCCTGCCCCACGGACGTGCTGGCGAGGACGAACGGCCAGAAGGGCGAGTTGAAGGCCGCCCTCACCTGACCTGCGCGGTCTCGATCGTCCGCGTCCTCTCCTTGCTGTTGGCCGAAACGAGCCGCGAAGCGGGCCCGCATGCGCCGTTCTGTACGGGTGACGGTCTGGGTCTTGGCATCGACCCGGATGTCGTCGACACCGACAGCCGCGGTGCGTAGGCCGATCGCCTTGACCATCTCCTCCGCGATGGCCGCGGCGGCCTCTTCAGGCGGCATTCGCCCCACGCCGAGGCTGTCCTTCAGGACGTGGGCGTACTCGTCCAGCACGGCCTGAAGGCAACCATCCACCGCGTACTCGATCACACGCATCCAGTACGGTTCCGCCCCGTTCAGTCCTCGTACGAGCGCGATCACCTCAGGCAGGTTGAACAGATTGCGGATACGCCATGCAACGCGCCCGGCCGCGAGCCGGATATGGACATCGCGAGGGGTGGAGCCACTCAGCACGCGAGCGAGCGACCGCAAAGCCGCGACCGCAGGGTTGCCGAGGCACGCCTTGGCCATCGCGTCGACAAGGTCCTTGGGTGGTTGTCCGAGGGGACGGTTGTTCGGACGACAGGCCTCCTTGAGCAAGTCCTGCGCCTGCCGCACATGCTCGGACCATGCCGTCTCCGGCTCTTCCTGTCCTTCTTCGGCTTGAGCGGCCTGCTCTCCGGACCACGCCTCCGGCAGCGATCCCTGGAACCAGAATCGCTTGGTGGCGGCAGGGTCTTCGAGCAGATCCAGCAGGATCGGGCATGCCCAGTACCAGCGCTCGTCGACATCTCCGCCGCCGGACCATTGCTTCACCGCCTGGTCGATCGCAGGTCGCAGGACTTCGGCGGCTGCGCCGACAGCGTGATCGGCGGAGCGTGATGACGACCCCTGATGCGCGGGATCAAACGCCCCGGCCAGCGCACTGGACGGATAGATGAGCCCGAGCACCGGCATGCCCGTGAGTCGGCCGTCGGCTCGCGCGAAGCGGAGCAGTGCCGTGATCTTCTTGCGGCCATCGGTCGTGTTCTGGATCGTGACCTCGCCGTTGCTTCCGTAGCTCGCTTGCATCATGCGCCGCTCGACTTCGTGGCTCACGACGCTCGCGATGACCTTGGGCACGACCTTCCATGACGAAAACACAAGCCGCTTCGTGACGCCATTTCCGTGCAGCGTGGCGAAGGGTCCAGAGGGGCGGTAGTACGGGAGACTGGGGGGAAGCCAGAGGAGCTTCCACACACCGGTGTCGACAGTTTCGTTCAGCAAGGAGCGCAGACGCGAGTTGGCCGGATCAATCGCCCGGTACGCTGCAATGTCCTCCCAAGGGAGCAGGCCAGAACTTGCCCCAGCCAAAGCGCGGGAGACGGATCCCGATGCGCCCGCATCGATCGCCTGCCGGAGGTCCTTCTTGAGCTCGTACTCGTCCATGAAGTTGAGCAGGTAGGGCGCGGACTTCCAGTACTCCACGATCTCGCCGTGATCCAACGCCTTGGCCACCCCCGCTGCGGTCAGGTACTGCCGCACATCCGATGGCTCAAGTCTCGCCGACGATGGGATCTCCCGCAGCATGCCGCTGCGATCACTTGTCGCGGTAAGGCGCTCCGTCCGCGACATGACGCGACGGAGGCGATTCTCGATCTTGGCTTTGATCGTGCGCAGGTCGGCGACCTCGCCACCGCGCAGATTGAGAATCGCGCTGCGGTAGTCCTTGAGCAATCCACGCATCGCCCGGTTGTACTCCGGCGCGTGCTTTGCAAGGAAGTCGTAGGTGGCGACGAAGTCCTCGTAGTGATCGCTCTCGCCGTTCTCGTGCTCGTGCTGGAGCGAGTACATCTTGTACGGCGTTGCAGAAAGCAGCAGAACCCGCACCGCCTCGTGGTGCTGCTCCTTTGTGTCCGCGTACTCAAACAGCGAGCGGGCCAGCTCGGCGGCATCATCCGTGGGATCGAGCAGGTGCTTGAATCGTTGGAACTCGTCCAGGATCACAAGATCGGGCCGCAGCGCCGTGATGCATGTCCTGCCGAGAATCGCTCGGAATTCGGCAATGATCGACCGGCGACCTTGTCGCGGATCTTCGTCGGACTCGGCCGCTTCATCGCCGCTGGCCAAGGCGAGTGCTCGCTCCCGCAACGTCGGCTTGCCGGAATGCCGATCAAGGGCATCGAGACGATCGAGCTCCCGAAGGAAGCCTGCGTGGAGTGCGGCGTCGACAGACTGCTCCGCCATCCACTCCTGAACCCACCACTTGAAGTTTGATCGCTTCACGCCGCCGCGAAACAGGCTGAGCCCGTCCTTCTCGGGGATCCGCCAGTGCTCGCGGAGGAGATGGAACATCAAGGCCCGTTCCTGAGCGATGCCCATGCCGCCGCGCGGCTCAAGGGAGGTTCCCGGCGTCATCGAGACGTAGTTCACCCGCCGCTTCGCCATGTCACGCAGCTCGATGGGCAGCAGGGTGGCACGGCTCGCCCGGGCGAACTCGTGCGACTTGTCGAGTCGGAGGCGGTTGATGTTCTGGCGAGCGATGTCGGCGTTCGAGCAGACGTACACCACGTCGATACGATCAACGGCGCTCCACAAATGCTCGACGGCCTTGGCAATAACGCCGCGGGCGACCATCGTCTTCCCAAGGCCGACCTCGTCCGCGACAAGGAAGCGGTGCGTGGAGTCTTCGTCGAGGTACAGACGACGGAAGGCGTACTCGACCGTGCGCCGTTGAAAGGCCTTCAGGCCGGCCAGTGCGTCGCGTGCGCGGGGCGGGGCATCAACCGGATTGCTCATTGGGTGCCCCCTACCGGACTACCCACGCGCTCACGCCGCACCTGCTCGATCGGTCCCCAGACAGCCTCGAGTTCCGGTGGCAGGATGGACCGTCCCTCGGGGGTCTTGCGAAGGTCCTCGATCAGATGGTGGACCTTGTCCAGCTTCTCGGGGCAGCGGTGCAGCGATGCGAGCATGTGCTCCAAGAGCGGCAGGCCGTCGTGACTACGAGCCGCCGGATTGGTCTCTGGAGTGGTCGCCAACTGCCGGAGTTCGCGCAGAAGCGTCTCCGGATCGTCGGAGAGAAGCATGAGCAGGAACCGAATGAGCGTGCGCGAATCCGAAAGCAAGTCACGCAGCAATCGTTCCTTCCGATCGCTCGGCGCTCCGACCAGCGGCAGATTGAGCACGAACGCTTCGGTGCGCTCCGCGTCGCCGACTCGGGCGCTCACCTCGAATGAAACGAACGACGACACAGATTGAAGCGCGTGTGGGCCGAAGCGGGCCTCGATTGGGCCGCCTGGATGGAGCGTCCTGGCGTCCCCGACCAGCATCGCCGGACGGCAGCGCACGGTCGCTCCCTGTGCAACGGCGAGCGGGTCAGACGACCGCAGGGTTGTCGTGTACGCCTTGCCGTCGGTGCCGTCTGGCTCGATGAGCAGCTCCAGGCTCATCGCCGCCAGCGATTGACGAATTGAGTCCACCATCGCCTCACACGCCTGCTCATCGACATCGGGCTGGACCGCATGCTCTTCGGGTGTGAACGGCGACAGCATCGAACGCAGGTTGGGCTGGTGGTCGCCATCACCGATGGTCGCATCCACACCGAGCTTGGACTTCTTCCCGATCAACTCCACCAGGAACTCGACATTGCCGCTGAAGGCGGCTGACGTGGCGTTCGCCGATCCCGTCCAAACGTGCGCGTCCCATCCCGTGTCGGCAACGAAAAGTTTGGCATGGAGCCCGGAAAGCGATGCCACCGGCTGATCAGATGGGTCATCGGTCCCCGCGATCGCTTCACACCCTTCCTCCAGTGTGAAGCACGTCCAGCGCTCCCGAAGAATCGACGGCTCGATCACGCGGAGAGACTCCGGGCGGCTCACCAGGAACTGGGTGCGGTTCGGTGCGGCGATCCGTGTCAGAAAGTCAGGCGCGATGAATGGCGACACCACGAGCAGACGGTCGGCGCGATCGCCAAAGGGCCATGACGGCTTGCCGTCCATACCAAGGGGCCAGAAACGCACCGAATCCACGCTCTCGGGGAGGTTCCACTTCACCACCCGCAGCTCGTCGGCGATGAGCGCCGTGTCTGCGGCCGCCTTGGAACTCATGGCGGCGGCCCGGACCGCGAGGCCGGGGAGACCGCCAACGAACGCAGCGAGGCTGCGATTGTCTGCGATGCCTTTTTGCCGATCGGACCGATCGCCCTCGAGCACGAGCACCGTGTCCCAGGAACGATCGAAGGTGAGATTGCGGGTCAGGCACAGCAGTCGGTACCGAACGGCTGTTCCATCGGCGGTATCCACGAATCGGAGCGCCCAGACTTTGGGGTGGAAGACCCCAGTGCGCCCCGCGCGTGCCGCGGGGGGCAGCACCTCGATCACCGACTGCTCCAGGTATGTGAGTAGGCGCTGATTGGCTGGGGGCACCTTGATCTGGCCAGCTTGGCAGTAGATGTGGATGCGGTCGGCACACCGTCGAAGCGATTCCAAGAGCGCCAGCGGGTCACCCTTGGCGGACGAGGGATCGGCCGCGAGCTGGCCGTCGTCATCCTGCCAATCGAACATCGCAAAGGCCAGGGGCGCGGTAAGGAGCGCTATCAGATCCAGCGAGAACGTCGTTCCGATAGCGCAGTCAAAGCGAAAGCCGTCCGGCGGCCACAGCGAGCCCAGCAACATCTGCCTGCCGCGAGGATCAAGCATCGCGCTGGCTCCCATCTGGGCCTGCCGCAAGCCCTCGCAGAATGTCGTTGAGGATGACCTGCGTCTGGCCCCAGCGATAGTCGATCGGGCCGCCGGAGGCGTCACCCTGCCAGCGGTCTCGCGCCCGCAGGTTCTCCGGCAGCAGACGTGCCCGACCGCCCTTGATCTGACGTTCACGGGCCGCGATCAACTGGCCAACGCGCTGATCGTCCCACACGCGCTCCCCGGCGGCAGCACGGAGGGCAACGCCAATCCAGTTCTCAGCGAACTCCTGTGTTCGGCTGGAGATGCGCGGGTTCAAACGCCGTACCAGCTCCCAGAACCCGGAGCGATCCCACTTCCGAAGTGCCGCCTCCTCGGCACGAACCGCCGACTGCCATTCGCCAAGCGCGAGCTCCAGCTGTCCCAGCAACTCCTCGGAGCCAGTCTTCATCCTCGCGAGTTGGAGCGAGTAGATCAGGGGCCCGCCCCAGGCGCTCATTGCAAACAGACGAGCGTGCTCGATATCGGCACGTAAATCGGATGGGAGCAGTTGTCCGACCTCCTGTTCCCAGACGAACGGTGAGCCGAGCTCCGGCAGGTTGCACGCCACAAGGCGCGCCAGCACGGAACCGGGCTGGTGGGTACAGATCCGATCTCGCAGAAACTCCGCCTCTTCGGCTCGAAGATCCAAGGACGTCGACTCAAACAGCTCCTCCGGCTCGGCGGGCAACGCGGGGTGCCAGTCACGCGAGGTCCCGTCCAACGGCTCGCCATCATCGGTGTTCAAGGATCTGCTTGGAGTCGCTCCCTCACGCGACAGCCGACGGAAGTACTGCTCGATCGATCCGTCGAACAGCCGGATGCCCCAGAGCCGCAGTCCGCGCCAGTACACGCTGCTCGGCATTCTCTGAAGCCCGGCCTGAGCGTCACGGCCGACGATCCCGGTCGGGTCTGTGCAGCCCGCCAGCAACGACTGGATCAGCTCGACCTCGCGCCGGCGGAGCTTCGCTGATCGCTCTGCGGCCGTGAGCCGCCGTCGTTCATGCCGTCGCAGAATCCAGGGCACGAAGAGGAAGTACCGCGCCCTTGTCTGGATCGTCGATGTTCCGGGAAAGAAGTGATCCGCGAACGCGTCCCGGATCGGCGCAAAGCCCAACTCGTCGACCGTGTTCTTCTCCCGAAACAGATCGATCACCTGCATCGCACGCTGGCGATCAGATTCGGCAAAGTCGAGCCAAGAAAGGGCACTGGCCATAGCACCTCACACTCATCCCTTGCTCGGCTTGCGGTACACTTCATCCAGCGTCTGCCCCTTGCCGTTCTTCCACTCAATCCACCCGTTAGCACTGCCGCCGCTCACGATGGCTGCCGCGGCGCTCGGTGTTGTGAACACCCAGTCGCGCTCAAACCTGTAACCACCTTTGGTAGCGCTCAGTACGCCGGAGCCGACCAGTTCCTCGCGACGTGGTTCAACGGAGTCGTGCGACGACAAGGCGGTATCAAGTCTAGCCAACGACCCCTTCAACACGACGAAGCCTTCCTCGTTGTAGACTCCGCGGGCATCTGCACCACCTCGCTTGCAATAAAACACGTCTCGCTCTTCCGTCGCCTTGCTCACAGCGGGCTCGAAAACCGGAAATCCGAGCGTGCTCAGCAGTACGTCGGCGGTCTCAAAGACCTCCGCCACATCGGCCCGCATCCATTCTGGCACATTCGGTTCTCCGCCGGCGTTGCCGTTGTCGAGCGAGTACCTGCCAGCGCGATTCGCCTTATCGATCGAAAGCCATTCAAGCAACTTCCCGTGTGCCTTCGTGAAACTGCCTGTGCGGGACACGATGGCAATACCGATGTTCCAAAAATCCTTGTCCTTGTTGTGCCGCTTGAACCGCACGCCGCAATCCTCGGCCTCGCCGATGTACGCCATGGGCAGGCCATCTCCTTCAGACTCCCCGAACAGAAAGTACAGGCCCACTCCCCCAAGCTCTGGTCTGGCCAGCGCCTCCTCTAGCTTGGCACGAGGGACGACGACCGCCTGGACGATGCGAGTTGTGATTTCGGCAATGCGGACCCCACGGGGCTCACCCGCCGGGCAGTAGATCTGGATGGTCTTGCCATGCGCCATGTTGATGTGCTCCACTCCAGCCGTCCGCGATGCATCGACGTCCTTCAATGCCCTCGGATCTACTTCACCAAGCTCATCAGTTTGCCGTAGGTGTCGACCACGTCGTACTTGACCTGATTGGAGGTGATCTGCGCGAAGAACTTCCGAGCGCAATCGATCTTGCGCTGTTCAATCTCTCGCAGCTCCATCGAGGACATCGACCCCTTTGTCTCCGCGACGAAGTAGACGTGCTTCACGCTGTTCTGCTCGAACGCAATGGCCCAGTCAGGGTTGTAGTTGCCGACCGGGGTGGGAATGGCAAAGCCACGCGGGAGCTTGGCGTACACCACCACTTCGGTGCTCGCATCGAGCTCCTCGACAAATGTCCTCTCGTTCTTCGAGTCAGTGAAGACGTAGTCGTAGATGTGGCGATGCGCCTTGAACGCCTTGCCGAAATCACCTTTGGCCTTCTCCTGCGTGAAGATGTCGATCTCGTGCACACCCTCGATGGGGTCGTAGGACAACCTTTCGACGATCACCGTGGCCTTCTGCTCGTTGATCAACCTCGACGCTTCTGCGATGAAGCCCTCTGGGTTGGCCTTGTACTGGGCAAAGGTCGCGACGTTGAGCCCCGAGAGAATCTTCGCGGATGTGCGGCGGGTCAAATCGGTCTGCTCGCTCAGCTTGCCGATGAGGTCATATCGCACCGCTGAGTGAATCGATGCACGGTGCGACACCGTCTCGGCCTCGGCCAGTTCAAACGCCGTTCCCTCGCGAACCTGCTCGATCGTGGCATCGTCTCGCTGTTCACCCCGATGGACCGTGTACTGAAGCGGCGACACCTTCAGGTGCTTGTCCAGCTCCTTGATGCACTTGGTGACCAGTTCCTGCGAGTCAAAGTGCACCGTGTACGCAGCCTTGCGGTTGATCCGCTTCCAGAGCTCCTGGAACTCCTGCCGCTCGAAGTTGGCCCGATTAATCGGGTTGGCCTTCGTGCCCCGCTCATCTTCGAGCGTCGGAAGCTGCGATTCGCTAAACACGCTGTCGATCAGCTTGAAGATCTGCTCCGCATGCGGCTTGAGCTCGGGTGGCAGTTCGGCCACCGTGCCCTGCTGCTTTGCTTCGTGATACGTGGCACTGATCCGATTGCTGTCGTCCGCGTAGTCGTTCTTGACCAGGTAGCGGTAGATCTGCTTCGCCATCTGCGGCGTGACCTGAACAGCGCCCTCGGCGGTCTGAATGGTCTTCCCAGCGAAGTACTTCTCGTCGGCGATGCGAGGGCGGTCAGAAAGCGACTGGCTGATGTCCTTCTGGAGGCCAGCAACGAAGTCCTTGTAGCTCTCATTGGCCACCACGGTGAGGACGTTGACTTGGTGGACCGTGCTTGGATCATCGTTGCGCTCGCCGCGACGCGGCCCGTCCGAGAACACCGACAGCCGCATACCGCGGCCGACTTCCTGCCGGCGCGAGATCGTGTTGTCGCTGTGCTTCAGCGTGCAGATCACGAAGACGTTGGGATTGTCCCAGCCCTCGCGAAGGGCGGAGTGGGAGAAGACGAACCGCACCGGCTCCTCGAACGAGAGCAAACGCTCCTTGTTGCGCAGAATCAGGTCGTACGCATCCGTGTCGTCGCTCTCGCCCGCCGATTCGCCACGCTTGGCAACCGTCGGATCGACCATGCGCTTGCTTTTGTCGATGGAGAAGTACCCATCGTGGGTCTTCGAGGCGGAGATGCCCTTCAGATACTGGGCGTACTTGGAGTCGAACAGGGTCATCACCTCGTCGAGGTGGGCGGTGTACTCCTCTTCGAAGATCCTGGCGTACTCGCCAGGCTTTTCTCCCGTCTCGTCGTACTGCCGATACTTCGCCACCTCGTCGATGAAGAAAAGAGTCAGGACCTTCACGCCCTGCTCGAACAGCCGCTCCTCCTTCTGGAAGTGCGCATGGATGGCCTCGCGGATCTGGATTCGGCGCAGGGTCGCCTCGCTCACGTCACCCGTCGCCTCGCCAGCTCGCAGTTCATGGCCGTTGGTAAAGCTCACCGTGTCCGTGCGGGCGTCGATGTCTGCGATCACGAAACCCTTGTACTGGTCAAGCCCGCCAGACTCGTCATAGAGGTTCTTGTTCTTGCCAAGTGTGCGGACGAACCGATTGATCTGTCCGCTCGCGAGCTTCACCTCGATCTCCATGCGGGCTTCGGGTGGCTTGCTCGGCGAGATCGAGATCGACTCAAGATACAGGTAGCTGTTGGTGCCACTGAGTCCGCGTGTCGAGATGCCGCGGACGGCGATTTTCTTGACCAGCTTCTGGTTGTACGCGTCCAGCGCATCCAGGCGATGCACCTTGTTGTGGTTGGTCTTGTGCGTCGCTGAGTAGCGGAGAACCATCAGCGGATCGAACTCCTTCAGAGAGTCCAGCGTCTTCTTGCCCTCCATCTTCTGCGGCTCATCCAGGATGAGAATCGGCCGGTTGGCCTTGATCACGTCGATCGGCCGGCGAGACTGGAAGTCGTCGAGCTCCTCGTAGATGCGTCGTGCGTCCTTGCCGGTCGCATTGAACGCCTGGACGTTGATGATCATCACGTTGATGCCTGCGTCGGACGAGTAGCTCTCGAGCTCGTGGAGCCGCTTGCTGTCGTAAATGAACGCGCGCGCCCGCTTGTGGTACTCCTCCAGGAAGTGGTCCGCCGTGATCTCGAAGGACTTGGCGACGCCCTCGCGAATCGCGATGCTGGGGACGACAATGATGAACTTGCTCCAGCCGTACCGCCGGTTCATCTCGAACATCGTTTTGATGTAGCAGTACGTCTTGCCCGTGCCGGTTTCCATCTCGATATCGAGGTTCACAGGGCACACGTTGGTGGACACAAGCGACTCGGACTCCACCATGTTCTGCCGCCGCTGCACCTTCCGAATGTTCTCCAGCAGAGGCACCGTCTTCGCGATGTCGAAGTTCTTAAACCCGAGCTGTAGTCGACAAACTTCAGCACGCCCTCTGCATCGTTCTGACGACGCCCGGGGTCCATGCGGTAGGTCAGGGGAGCCGCAGGTGGCTGGCCAGCAAAGCAGTCGACGACCGCCTCGACCGCTGCCGTCTGGTACGCCTGCTTTTTGAACTTGAGCTTCATCGTCATGGGGCGTCCTTGGGGGGTCAGAGGGTCTTGACTTCGGTGCCGGGGGAGAGTTGCTTGAAGATCTGCTCGACGTTGATCTTCACGTCGTCGCCGCCGTATCCGGCGTCGCGGAAGACCGCTCGGAGCGGTTTGCGGGCGGCCAGCGCCTTGACCAATGCTTCATCGATGCCAGCCGCGAAACACGCGGCCAATGCGTTCTCATCCACGAAGTAGACCGGCTTGCCGCTGATGGTCTCCTTCTTGATCGGCAGCGAGAGGTCGACGCCCCAGTCGAGCAGGACCTGGAACAGCAGGTCCTCGTCTGACCGATCCTCCTTGATGTTGTCCACGTGGCCGCCGAGCAGTTCAGCCGAAGCCTCATCCGGGCGGTAGTACACGTCCTTCATGTTGGAAGAGTCGATCTTCAATACGCGAAAGCCAAGATCCAGCTTTGGGCTCGTGAGCAGCCTTTCCTTTGAGATGGCAACGCCGGACCGTCGCACCCTCTCACGCGCAATCTCGGCAAGCGATTTGAAGCCTGCCTGGACTGCCGCTGCGTTGCCATCTGTAGGTTCTGGGAGCTGCACCAATATCCACCGCCGCGATCCGTTGATGGCATTCAACTGAAACACCGCCTCCGCAGTTGTTGCTGAGCCAGCAAAGAAATCCAAGACGATTCCGTCATCATCACTCAACCACTCAGCAAAGCGTCGGATCAGCTCCGGTGGTTTTGCGAAATCGAAGAAGTCGTCAAGTCCATGTCGCTTGAGTGCCGCCGTGCCGAGATCGTTTGTCAGATCTTCGAGGAAGTCTCGCGGTCTTACGCCATCTGACAACCGATCTGCCAAGTAGTACTTGGTGTAGACATTCCATTGAGACGGCTTGCCATCCGGGGTGACGAGCGGACTACGAGGCGTCTGCTTGAAGACCAGAAGGTCCTTCTTTTGCAGGTACGACTGAAAGCTCCATCGCCACACCTTGTCATTTCTTGACTCCGGAGGACGATTGCTCGCATCTTGTACTCGTTCGGGAAAGTGGTCGCCGGGCGGGATTGCAAACGTTCCGTCGGGGCACGCGATCCAGTAACGCTGATTGGAGCAGCCTCGCATGGGATCCAAGGCCGCCTGGTATAGGCCGACCGTAGCATACTGACCGCGCTTGTCGGTGTCCTTGAACTTGGCCGTATATGCCTCGTCTACCGCATCCATGAACGGCAGCACGGCTGCGACGTCGCGCGCATAAGCGAGAACGTAGTCCTTGGACGGGGCAAAGTGTGTCCCCTTGTTGGATGTCTTCTTGGCGACCCTTGCTACGCAACCGAGGAAGTTGCCCTCACCAAAGACCTCTCCACAGAGTTGCCGAAGCCCCGAAAGCTCTTGGTCCCCGATCGAGATAAAGGCAATGCCGTCGCTGCGAAGCAGCGCTCTGGCAAGGCGTAGACGCGGATACATCATTGAGAGCCAGTCTGAGTGAAAGCGTCCGTTCGCATCTGTATTGGCTACAAGGCGAGTACCCAAGTCATCGACTTGCCGCGATCGTTCTAGAAACTCGGCGTGAGACGCAGCGAAATCGTCGTGATAGACCAGATCGCCACCGGTGTTGTACGGCGGATCGATGTAGATCATCTTGATGCTGTTTAGATACGTTTCCTGAAGCAGCTTCAGGGCATCAAGGTTGTCCCCCTCGATGAACAGGTTCCGCGTCGTGTCGAAGTCAACGCTCTCCTCCCGGCACGGGCGGAGCGTCTTGGCTATCGGGGCATTGGCGGCGAGCAGGGCCTCCCGCTTGCCGGGCCAGTTGAGGTGGTATCGCTCCTGCGGTCCCTCGACGATCTCCTTCGACAGTTCTTGCCGCAGCAAGTCAAAGTCCACAGCTCGGACCACTTCTCCCTTCTCGCTCCGCGACTCTGTGATGCAGCCGGGAAAGCGAGCAGCAACCCACTCGATGTTCTGGGCGACAAGATCGGGCGTGTGCATCTTCGGCTTGGTCATGGGGCTGGTCTCGAGTTGCGATGTTCAGGAGTCGGTTCAGAGGGTCTTGACGTCCGTGCCGGGGGAGAGTTGCTTGAAGATCTGCTCAACGTTGATCTTCACATCGTCGCCGCCGTAGCCGGCATCACGGAATACCACCCGGAGCGGCTTCCGGGCGGCGAGTGCTTTAACGAGGTCCTCATTGACCCCGGAGGCGAAGCACGCAGCGAGCGCGTCCTTGTCGACGAAGTACACGGGCTTGCCGGCGACCATTTCCTTTGTGATGGGCAGGGAGAGGTCCACGCCCCAGTCCAGCAAGACCTGAAAGAGCAGGTCTTCGTCGGTGCGATCGTCCTTGATGTTGTCGACGTGGCCACCCAGGAGGGCGGGAGTTGTCTCGTCCGGGCGGTAGTAGACGTCCTTCATATTGGACGAATCGACCTTGAACACCCGGAAGCCGACATCGAGCGCGGTGCCGGCCAGTCCTGCACTCTCCACCACCAACTTCCCGGCACGACGAATGCGCTCTTTGGAGATCTCGGCGATCGTCTCGAAGCCAGCCTTCCGCGGCTCAGTGTCATCGCCGCATCGCTCAGGCAACTGAACCACGACAAAGCGCCTCTTTCCGCCGTCCTCCGCGTTCAGTGCCATCGTGGCGTGTGCCAACGATGCAGAGCCGGCAAAGAAGTCGAGGACAATGTCGTCGCCACTCGACCCGGCCCGCACAACCTCTTTCAGCAGGCCGACGGGCTTTGGATTCTCAAACACGGCAGGGTTGCCGAAGATCTCCTGCATCTCTCGCGATCCATCGGTGTTCAACGGCACAAAGTCCCAGAGCGAGGTCCAGGTGATGCCATCCTTGATATCACACAGGAACCGCTTCAGCTTTGGACGTCCCTTGCCGTCAGCGCCAAAGTAGATCTCGTTGTTGGCCATCAGGCGATCGATCGTGTCCTTGCTGAATCGCCAGTTGCCGTTCGACGAGGGGTAATGCGACTCGCCGGTGTTCGGGTTGACGATCGGGAAGTACAGCGATTCGACGTATCGCCCTCCCTTGACGTTCGCCATCAAGTCGCCTGCCGCCCACGGTCCCTTCGGGTGGCCGTCCGGATTCGTATAGCGGGCTTCCTGTTCGTCCGAACGAGGGCGCAGGTGAATCGTCTTCGCGGACAGAGACTTCGCGTAGACGATGATGTAGTCGTGCTGTGCGCCGATCGCCTTATCGTTCGGCGGGGTACTGCGCTTCTTCCAGATGATCTGAGTGACGAAGTTGTCCTCGCCGAACACCTCGTCACAGAGCTTGCGGAGGTTGGACACCTCGCCATCGTCGATGGAAATGAAGATCACGCCATCATCGCGGAGCAACGTGCGCGCGACACGCAGCCGCGAGTACATCATCGTGAGCCAGTCCGAGTGGAACCGCCCGTTGGACTCTGGGTTCGCCACCAAGCGGTCGCCCGAGCTCGTCTCCTGATTCGATGCGATCAGGTACTCCGCGTTCTCGGCTGCGAAGGCGTCGTTGTAGATGAAGTCGCGGCCGGTGTTGTACGGCGGATCGATGTAAATCAGCTTTACGCTGTCGAGCAGGGACTCTCGCAGGAGCTTCAAGGCGTCAAGGTTGTCGCCCTCAATGAACACATTCCGCGTGGCGTCGAACTGAACGCTCTCCTTCCGAACCGGGCGGAGCGTCTTTGCGATCGGAGCATTGGCCGCAACAAGTGCCTCGCGCTTTCCCGGCCAGTTCAGCTGGAACCGCTCCTGCGGCCCTTCCACGATCTGGGCGGAGAGTTCCTGACGCAGCTGATCAAAGTCGACACTTCTGGTGATTTCCCCGCTGCTATCGCGCGATTCCGTGACACTGCCCGGGAACAGCAGCGCCAGATGGGCGAGGCGGTCCTGAGTGCCGTCCGGAGTGTGCATCTTCATCTTGGTCATTCGGTATCTCGCGTCGAACTGGTCAAACTGTCGATCTGGGCTCTCACTGCTCGCAACTGTGCGTTGATCTCCACTTTCCGGTTGAACTGCTTCTCCCGGTTCAGTTGTGTTTCAAGGGTACGGTGTTCGTTTTCTAGCGAGTCGATCGCGGCAAGTCGGTCTGCGTGTGCTTGCAGTGTCTCGCCGTCACGTGGCGGGTGCGGCATGAGCCGCCTGAGAATGTGCGTGTAGAGGGCTGCCAGGTCGAGGGCGACGGGGAGGGGCACCCGCGGAGCATCCTTCGGAAACCAGGCGGACATGAAGTAGTCGCCAACCACCCACTTTGCAGAGTCGGCCTCGCTGGACCGTTTGTAGGCCGCGACCACGCGGAGCCGGTCTGGAGCAATCACCTCGAAGATGATCGGGAATCTGATCGCACGGTCAATGCACCGCAGCACATCTTCGGTGAGATCGTCTTCGGCTGGCTCCTTCAGCGTGACAGCGAAGACCTGGATCTCCTCGATGTCGGATCGAGCCGGAAGTTGGATGGTCTCCGGCGCGAGCTTGTACTTCCACACGATCTGGGCGACGTCCTCGGTAAACCGCTGCTGAAGCCGGCGGGAGGGCTTTGCGTGCGCGTAGATCTTGTTCTTCGGCAAGATGCGATCGAAGGCCGCCTGCTGCGGGTACTGGAACAGCGGGGAGATGGCCTCGGCGATCATGCCTCCCCCTGCACAGCGATGAACGCGATGAGCTCGAAGTCGTCCAAGCCAGCGATCTGCCCGGTGAGCGCGGTCGTCTTCTTGCCCGTAAACAGACTGTCGAGGTCCTTCTCTTCCTTGACGTTGATAATCGACCCGATCGCCTGGCGAAGGAGCTGGGAGTAGACCCCCATTTCTCGCCCTTCATCCGTGGCATCGTTGAATCGCTGACAGGCCGCCTTCTCGGGCTCCGGCCGATTGCGGCACGACGCCCGCGCGAGGTCGAGCAGCCGCTTGACCTCCGTGTGGTTCACGACCACTGCGCCGTCCATTGAGACGTACACCAAGTAGTACGGGTGGAGCCGGTTCTGCTGGTTGAGGTTGACCGCTTGGTGGCGGTTCCGCAGCGTGAAGATGACGCCCGGGTTCAGGCCACGTTCCGGATCAGCTGGAACCACGGCGTGTAGCCCGCTCGGCATGCTCTCAAGCTCGCCGTCGTCCTTCATGTAGTTCAGAAGGTCGATCCGGAAGTCGTTCAGCCCAAGGTCCGTGATCGACACACCCGTCTTCAAGTCCTCCATCTCGATGACTTCGCTTTGAAGCTTTCGGAGCTGTTCTTGGCGATAGGACACGTCGCTCGCTTCGGCCGTCAGCACGTTGTCGTCGCCGGTGGCCGTGACGTCGGCGATGATCATTCGGCTCTCGACGCGTTCCTTCAGATTGATGTACTCGTCGAGAGTGATGTCGGGCCAGTAGTTGACGAGCTGGATGCTCGCGTTGGTGGATCCGATGCGATCAATGCGGCCGAACCTTTGGAGGATGCGGACAGGATTCCAGTGGATGTCGTAGTTGATCACACAGTCGCAGTCCTGGAGGTTCTGTCCCTCCGAGATGCAGTCTGTTGCGATGAGGATGTCGATCTCGGACGGGTCCTCCGGCATCGTCAACGCCTTCTCTTTTGACCGTGGCGAGAAGAGTGTCAACAGTGACTGGAAGTCGTAGGGCTTTTGGAGCGTGGACTTCGGCCCGCCGGTGCCGGTCACCAAGCCCACGTGAACATGCTGCTCCTTGATGAGCCCGGGGGCCAGTGCTTTGAAAAGGTAGTGGGCTGTATCAGCGAACGCTGTAAAGATCAGGACCTTTCTGTTTCCCGGGTTGATCGGTGAAGCGAGCTTGCTGCGGATCTGTGTCTTCAGGTGCTGCAACTTGGCGTCGTCGGAGACGGTCACCTTGCGCATCTCGGCGAGGAGCCCTTCGATGATGATGACGTCCGTGTGAAGCGCGTGCTCCCAAGACTCGATGTCCATGTCCGAGAGGCGTATCTGCACCTTGCCGCCGACGCTCGCATCATCGGGCGAGGGAAGCTCTTCTTCCTCTGGATCGAGGTTTGCAAACGCTCCGGCCACGTCCACGAACCCCGGGTCGACACCCGTGCGCTTGAAAGTGTCGATCTTCGCGAGAATGCTGGTGTGGTTTGCCTTGAGCTTGTCGAGTGTGATCCGGAAGGCCTCAACCGAGCTCTCCAGCCGCTTGAGGAGGTTCGTGGTCATCAGCGACTGCAGACTCTTCTCGCGATCGACCTGCTTGAGTTTTCCCCCGCCGCCTTCAACCTCGGTGTCATAGAGGTCTTCGTACTTGGCCAGACGGCTCGGCAGGATGTAGCTCACGGGCGCGTACACCGCGAGAGAGAGCATCGAGAGCTGGGCGTATATCTCGTTGAAGCCAATGACGTCGGCACGGTTCGTGAGGGGAGGGTGGAACGAAAGGGGCTTGCGTCGCTCTGGGAACGTGCCGATGTCCGACGTGTCGTAGAAGGTCTCGATGTGCTTCCGGGAGCGGGCGATGGTCACGCTGTCGAGCAACTCGAAGAAATCGAAGTCGAGCGATTCGAGGATTGCGGTCGTTGTGCGCTCTGCCACCGGCAGCTTGGACCACGCGTTGAATGTGGCCTGAGCTCTTCGGAAGATCTCCTCAACATCCCGGTTCACGCCGAGACGCTTGCTGAACGCACTGGCATCGCCCTCGTACGCCAGCGCGAGCTGGTTCTTCAAGTCGTTAAAGCGGTTGTTGACCGGCGTGGCCGAGAGCATCAAGACCTTGGTCTTGACGCCCTCGCGGATAACCGAGCGCATCAGCTTGTCATACCGCGTCTCACGATCCTTGTAGGCGTCACTGTTGCGGAAGTTGTGCGACTCGTCGATGACGACGAGGTCGTAGTTGCCCCAGTTGACACGGTTGAGCGGAGTGCCGAACGACTCGCCGGACGTTCGCTGAAGGTCGGTATGGCAGAGGACGTCGTAGTTGAATCGGTCGCGTGCGAAGATGTTGGTCTTCAGGTTGCGGTTGTAGTTGAGCCAGTTGTCCGCCAGCTTCTTCGGGCAAAGCACAAGGACCGACCGGTTGCGGAGTTCGTAGTACTTGATGACCGCCAAGGCGGTGAAAGTCTTTCCGAGTCCAACGCTGTCCGCAAGGATGCAGCCGTTGAAGGTCTCAAGCTTGTTGATGATCCCTGTTGCCGCGTCCTTTTGGAAGTTGTAGAGCTTCTTCCAGATCTGGCTGTCTTGGTAGCCGGTAAGGTCGTTTGGCAAGACGTCTTCGTTGATGTCCTCAAGAAACTCGCTGAAGATGTGGTACAGCATCAGGAAGTAGATCCGTTGAGGCGGATTCTCCTGATACACCGCAGCAATGTGCTCGGCCAGTCGATCGGTGACGTCTGTGAGCTTCTCCGGATCGCCCCAGATCTGCTCGAACAACGCCAGGTAGGTCGCGGCGTGCGGCGCACCGTCGATCTTTGCGACGAAGTTCGAGATGGCGTCGCCCCGCTGGTAGCCGAGATCCACCGCGGTGAAGCCGTGAAGCGGTTGGTAGACGATCGGACTTTGCGCCCGATCCAGGCACGCGAATGGCTGCATGGGTGCCTTCGTGCGATTGGAGCGAAAGCGTGCCTTTCGCTTCATCCAATCGGCGCACTCCTTGGCGATGGCCCGCTGTGTCAGCTTGTTCTTGAGCTGGATCTCGAAGTCTGTGCCGTAGAAACTCCGTTCTCTCGCCCGTCGGGGGATGTGGAACTCCCGCCGCTCTTTCAGCCCGCTGTCGGTGACGTCCCCGGGCACAAAGGTGGGGGCCGTGAAGATGAACTCGAACGAGTCGATCCGCTCAAGCTCTTTCTTCAGAGCCTCGTAGGCGTAAATGGAGAAGCACGATGCAGCCACCTTGAGCTTTGAGCCCGCCAACATCTCGGCCTTGAGGTCATCGCCGAGTAACCGGTTGATGTTGTCAATGAGCTCCATGTGTTCATCCAGACTGCTGCATCCCCCGGACATCCAGCCACTTGTCGATCGAGGCGCGACTGAACCGCCAGTGCTTCCCGACCTTCTGGCCGGGAACCTTGCCTTGCTGCACCAGTTTGTAGAGGGATGACTTGGACACCTGGAGGTACTCCGCGAGGTCAGAAATGGTCATGACCTCGGGCGGAGGCGCAGCACGACCGGGCCCTTGGGGGGTTCGAGCCATGCAGCCAGTGTATCCGTTGTTAGCCGTTCGTGGAGGCACTGAACCCGGTTTAGGCGTTCGCCGCCCACAACCGGCCGTGCCTCGGGCGGTTCTCTTCAACCCACGTCCCGGCAAAGAGATGCGCCGCCTTCAGGAACAACAGGGCGTCGGGATTGGACTTCGACTCGCCGACGGTCGGGTGGAAGTACGCGGGCGGGTACAGCGCCACATCGTCGTACTGCGTAACCACCCGGGCGATGAGCCCCGGCCCCGCCTGATCGCCGACGTACCGGCGCTCGAAGAACGACTCTTCGATCATCGCCACCGCGTGCCACATCGCCGGGTGGTTAGGCGGGAAGCCCATCGCGGCGTTGGTGACGATGTCGAACTGCTCGCAGGCCGCCCAGGCGACGACCTCGGGCGGGCACATCTCATCCAGCGGCCGCACGGGCTTCACGTCGGTGTCGAGATAGACCCCTCCGAGCCGGGCCAGGATCTCCAGCCGCAGGATGTCCGACCGCATCACGCAGCCGGGCGTGCCGCCAACGTTGCCGCAGGCCGCCCATGCGTTGCGGTTGAGGATCGGCGGCAGGTTGTCGTCGGTCCACAGCCGCATCTCCCAATGCGGGTTCATCTCGGCGAAGCGCCGCCGCCAGCGCCGCTGGTGCAGGGGCATCTCACCCTTGCCCAGCCAGATCTGGTGCAGGACCCGCGGGATCGGGGTGGCGGTTGCGGTGGTGCTCAAGCCGCGACCTCCGCCGTCTTGCCGGTCACGAATCCGAAAGCCCCGCCGTGGGCCTTGGCGGGTTCTTCGCCCTGCTCGAACAGAGCCCAATGAAACGGCACCACGTCGCGGAAGTGTCCGTGGTCGCGGACGATGCGGGTGAGGAAACCCGGCCCGCTCTGGTCCCACACACCGCGATAGACCAGCACCGAGTGCGGCAAGTCACGGATCGCATGCCAGAGCATCGGGTGGTTCCGAGTGGCGCCGAGCACCGATGGCGAGAGCATGTGCGGGCGGCTCGCGCCGTGGCTGGCGATCGTGGAACAGAACACGCCGACCCCAGCGACGAGTTCATCGAGCGTGCGCAGCGGCAGGCGATCGGGATCGACGAACACGCCGCCTTCGCGGGCCAGCACTTCGTAGCGCAAAAGATTCAGCCGCGCCGCCGACGCCGCGGGCTCGCTGAGGTCCAGCGTCTGCTGCCACTGATCGTGGTTCAGCATCGGCGGCCTGGTCTCAGGCGTGAACGTGATGACGTCCCACTCGGGGTGCAGCGTCTGCCAAGCGTGCTTCCACGCAGCAAGCCGCTGACGATCAGGGGAATCGGACAAGTCGGCCGTGTAGATAACCTTCGGGATCATGCCTTCACCTCTTCTTCGCTGCTCAAACCGCTCTGTTGCCACTTCGCGGGAGGCACGCCCTCCATGCCGCCCTCGATGAACGACGATGCACCCTCACCGAGCGCCACGGACTGCTGGGCGCTGCCGGACCCCGAGCCTGAGCCGGGCGGGCCCGAGCCACTTTCGCTCCCGCTGCCGCTCGAGGAACCAGACGAGCTGCCAGACCCCGACGAACTTCCGGAGCTCGACATGGACGAGCCGCTGGACTTGCCGCTGCCGGAACTCGACCCGCTGCCGCTCGATGATCCTGATCCCGAGCCAGAACCAGACCCTGATCCAGAGGCCGATCCCGACCCGGTCGCCTGCGTCGCGGGCATGTCGTTGTGCACCCACACGCCGTCGGCCAGGAACACGTTGAGGCCGGGCACGTGCACCGCGACCGTAGTGACGCGATCGCCGGCGCGGGAAGTAGTCTCGACGCGCTCCTCGCTGAGGTCGTGCCGCACGAGGTAGTCGCCGACGAGCACGAACTCCGCCGACACGAACCCGACCTCATCTCCGCGGCGCAGAAGCACCGGGTGCTCGGGCGTGAGCCGCAAGCGACCGTTGATGGTGATGAACCCGATGTGCGTGCCGACTTTGACGCTGGCCACAGAACCGGTGACCGGCGTGAGCACCGCTTCGGCCCGCTGGCGGAGCCACTGGTACTGAGCCCGCCACGGTACATCGCGGTCGAGGCCCGCCACGTCGAGCGCCGCGATGCGATCGCCCGGCTTGAGACGCTCGATCGGCACGGTCTGGCCCGAGGCCAGCCGCACCGGCGTCCCGGCCAGCACGCAGTTGGAACCTGGCCCGGAGCCGCCGGGCCCGGACCCACCCGGCCCGCTTCCACCAGGGCCCGACCCTCCCGGCCCAGAACCGCCAGGGCCGGAGCCTCCGGGACCCGAGCCGCCCGGGCCGCTACCGCCGCCACTGGACCCGCCCCCGCCCGACGAGCCACCCCCTGAACTGCCCCCTCCGGACGATCCTCCAGAGGACCCGCCCGAGGACATGCCGGAACTCGCCCCCGACGACATCCCGCTGGACGCCCCGGAACTCATGCCCGACGAAGCGCCCGACGAACTCATGCCGGAAGAACTGCCGCCGCCGGAGCTGCTCATGCCGCTGGAGCCTGCGCTGCTCGACATTCCCGAAGACGACATGCCACCGCTGCTCGACGGCGTATCGCTCGGCGTGCTCGATGGCGTGTGCGTCGTCCCCGGCGTGTTGCTGGTGAACGCATCGGTGGTGTAGAACGTCAGCGTCGGCGTGCCGCCCGGCCCGGTCGTGTAGATCACGTCGCCCGTCGTCGAGTAACTCGGCGGCATGCTCGGCGTGCTGGTGGGCGTCGAGTACGTGCTGTACGACGAATCCGGCGACTCCGACGGCGTCGAGTAGTTGCTCGAGCCGCCGCCCTGCGGGGCGCGGCCCGTCGCCCAGACCGGGATATAGAGGTAGTAGCGGGTGGGGCCGTCGCTCATCGTGCGGCCTCCTGGGGCTTGGGATTGGGCTCGTACCAGCCCTGCGTGTTCACCGGCTTGCCGCACTCGGCGGACGCGGCCGCGACGGCGTCGGCGAACTCCATGCGCTCGAAGACCTGCAGCTCGCTGCCTGGAGAGCAGTTCACCACGCGGAAGCGATGCTTCTCAAAGTGCGGCTTGAGGGCCTCGAATCGCCGAGCCAGCGAGTCATAGAGCACGTTGTTGTGCCGGATCGCGTTGGCGGCCCGGTTCTCGGCGAAGGCGTACTTGCGGTCCTCGGCCATCTTGAAGTCGCAGCCCAACAGGTACACCGTCGAGAATCCGAGGTAGTGCAAGAGGCGGAGTGCCACGAGCATGACCGAGCGCTTGCCGGTGATGCCCAAAGAGTCTGGGTTCTTGGCGTCGTTGCCCCACGGGACGCTGTCTCCAGTCAGGAACCGCTCATGGTCGAAGTGATCCGCGCGACGGAAGAACATGACGCTGGGCATCTGCCGAACCCGGAACGCGCTGTTGCGCATCACGCCGTCAGCGCCCTGGATGCGGAGCCGCTTGTCCCACATGCACGTGGGCACGAACTTCAAGATGCCCGGATCCTTCCAGCCGGTATCGATGAAGCGGCCGGGATCGTCAACGCAGGTCCACAGCGTCGGGCGATGCACCGCCCAGGCGTTGTTCACGGCCATCGTGACGATGCCGCGCTTGTTGAGCGCCGAGAGATCGAGCTGCGTGAGCGACGGGCCCGAGAGGATCAGGAACGCCGAACGCCCGCGGTAGAACCCACCGAGCGACACGGAGTCGAAGTCGGCGGTGTAAAGGCGCAGGCCATCCCGCGACGGCTTTCGCGCCTTCAGCCCGGCCTGGAGCGCCGCGATGTCAGACTGGTTCTCACGCACCACAGCACCCCCCATCACTCTTGAACCGCCCGACGATGTAGCGGGAACCCGCCTTGGGCTTGCTCGCGACGCCGACGCGGGCGATGCGCTCCAGCCACCAGTCCAGCGGCCGCACCGTCGGGTGCAGACCTTCGCCGGCGACCGTGGTCGTGCTCGGCCGCGTGCAGATCGAGAAGATGAACCGCCCGCGCGGCACCGCGACGCGGCGCATCTCCGCGAGCGTGAGGTCCACGTCCTCGGGCAGGAGGTGCTCGATGGCGTCGAAGCTCGTCACCACATCGGCGATGCCCGCCTGCAAAGCCGTCGCGTGCATGGGTCGCACGATGTCCGCGTCGGGGAACGCGAAGTCGACGCCCAGCCCGTCGATGCCCAGGCGCCGCAGCTCGCGCACAAGTTCGTTGCGGCCGCAGCCGAAGTCCACCACGAACCTCGGCTTGCCCTCCTGGATGAGCGGGATCGCCGCGCGTCCGTGGTTGGTCGAGCCGTACATCGAGCCGGGCTCGTTCGCCAGTGTCAGGTACTTGGCCCGCTCCTTGGCACGCTTGGCATCGAGCGGCGTTGGGGTGGTCGGAGTGGTTGTCATTCGGCACCTCCGATGTAGAGGTTGAACTTGCGGTCCTCGTCGGCGGGGTCGGCGATCTCGATCAGGCTCATGGCCTCGAAGACCCACACCGGCTTGCCCCGGCTGTTGCGTTCACAGGTCATCTGCACGCACACGCCTTCGGGGATCGGCACGAGCTTGGGCTTAAGCGACCGCGCGGGCGGGCACTTGGGGAGCACACCCGGGAGCTCGCACACCGGCCCCAACCCGAGCAAGCCGCCGAACCCGGAGCCGGGCTCGGAGTCGTTCATGTGGTGCGCCTCGAAGCGGTTGATCGCCAGGCGCGTAGGGTCCTCGCCGCCACTCGGGGCCTGCGAGGTCAGGCCGTTCTCGACCGGCAAGTAGCGCAGGTAGTCGGGGCTGCCAGGGTTGCCGTCGATCTGCGCCTCGACCCACGGGTAGCGCCAGCGGTTGCGCTCGGTGGGGATCGGTTGGGCCGCGCCGAGGATCGCGGTGATCCGTCCCGGCGAGGGGCGGCCGAGCTCGATCACGGCCCACTTCTCGCCGGTGCCATCCTCCTTCCACAGGATCGGGATGCCGCCCATGGGCGTGCTCGCCAGGACTGTCTCGTCGGCGGCGAGCTCGCAGGTGGTGTCCGTCTCGTTGGTGATGTAGACCCGGGCGGTCGTCACGCCGGTGAGCACGCAGGGACCGAGGGCATTGGGTTTAATGGGCTGGAGCGCCACCGCGAGGGCGAGCGTGTCGGACTCTTCAGTGGCGACGTCGCCCGTCAGGGGCGTTCGGCTGTGGAAGGTCCGCTCCTGGTCGTCCTCACCGGGCTCGACAAGCACGCCGGTGATCGCCAGCGCGTGGTGCGGCTCGATCAGCTCGTTCGAGTCGTTGCGGACCAGCACCACACCGATGCCACGCTGCGCGGACTCGACGAGCGGGCCGGCGACGGCCTGACCACGACCCTGGCGCGTGCGCAGATCGACCGCGGCATCGACGAACGCGTTGTACGCGCCCGCGGGGATGCGGAGCGGCTGGCCGGAGCGGACTTTGCGGAGGTCGTCGGGCATGATCTGTAGGGGTCAGATCCCCAGTGCTCCAAAGTTGGCCTGGTCGTACACACGCTCGACGTACGCGGCGATCGGTTTCTTGATGATCGCGCCAGACCCCGAGTCCTCGGCGTCGGCGTAGCGGACCCACAGATACTCCCACCCCTTCTTGTTGATCCCGGTCACCGGGCCGACGGTCAGGTTGGTCTGGTTGGGGCTCGCCGCGAACCGGAACGTGATCTCCCAGTCGTCGTCCGGACCATCGCCACGCTTGGAGCCAGTCGCACCGAGGAAGAGCACCTCGCCGGCCGCGAAGCCGCGGAACGAGCCAGCGTTGGTCTTGCCCGTGCAGGAGAAGATCGCGCCCTTGTACGACGCGGTGACCTGCGCATCGGTGAAGTAGTGCGTCTCGGAGAACTGGTAGACGGGGACGGTGATGTCGACGCCTTCGACACCGTCGGCGGTGACGCCGATCGCGCCGCCGAAGTCGGGCGCGGTGGTGCCGGGTGCGGGCCGGCGCTGCACGGTCTGCAGGCTCTGGGTGATGTGCTGCGTGCCGCCGCCAGTCTCGAAGGTGAACGAGGACTCGCTCGGGGTGCTCGTGCCGGTGGAGGCGTTCTGGCTGTAGCGGACGGTGACATCCCACAGCTGCGGGCCGATGGGCTCGATCTGAATGGTCTGGCGCGGAAGTGTGTCGTAGGTCGCCGGAGAGGCCGCTTGCGCTGCGGTGCGGGCCGCGAGGTCGTCGGCCGTGCCGCGCACGATGTAGCCGAGCTCCGCAGACGACTGCGAGGCTTGGTTTGCCTTGGTGGAGCGGCGGCTCTCGAACTTCTCAAAGACCTCGACCGGCACGAGCGACGATCTCCTTTCCTGGGCTGGTGATCAGGCGAACCGCATTCCGTTGTCGACGCTGGCGTCCAGCAGACGCTTGGTGTTGCGGGCGGTCTGCTCGGTGGCGCTGGCGGTGCGCTCGGCGGCGTCGCCACCCGTGCCCAGACCGGAGACGGCTGCCGAACTGAACGTCCCTGTGACGCTGATGCCCTTGCCGATGGCCGCACCGAGGCCCGACAGCCGCTCCTCGAAGTCCGCGAGGAGGTCCCGCTGGGGACGACCAGGTCCCTTCTCCGCGTCGGCGGCCTCGCGCTTCTTGCGGGCCTCCTCGATTGCGGCGGCGAGCTTCTGCTTTGCCGCGTCGAGCGCCGCCTGCGACTCGGCGAGCCCGGACTCGGTGTCCTTGCGCAGGGCCTCCTGCGCATTCTCGAAGTCCTGGCCGATCGCGGCCAGCGTCGCTTCGTGCATCGCCGCCGCATCGCGGCGCTGCTGCTCCCGCTGATTCTCGCGGGCGGTCACGGACTGCTGAGCGGCGTTCTCCAGCTCGACCAGTCGGGACTCGAGCTGCTGGTCGACCGCCTTCTTGGCGGCTTCAACATCGAGCCCGTCATCGAACAGCCCCTGGATCTCCAGCATCCGCTTGGCGACCCACGACGACGCCTCCTCCCAGATCATCTGGAAGCCGGTCGCGAAGTTGGTCCAGGTCCTTGACAGGAAGGCGGTCGTCTCGATCCACGCGACCTCGAGTGCGTGGAACACGATCTCGGCTGCAGCCAGAGCGCCATACCACATTGAGTACGCCGTGGATACGAAGAACTCCTTCGCGCCGAGCCACGCCTTGTTGAGCGCCGCCACTCCCTGCTGCCAGATGACCTTGAGCGACAGCCACAGGATCTCGGCGGCCAGCGCGATGTCGCCAGCGGCGAGGGCGTCGGAGATGCCGCCGACCACCTTGCCGACCCAGTCGCGCAGCTCGGTGAACTTCTCCGCCAGCCATGACAGGGCTTCGCCACCCGCGCCGGTGACGACCAGCAGTGTGCCGCCCAGCGCCACGATCGCGGCGATGGTCAGGCCGACCGGCGTGAGGATCGCGCCGATGGCGGCTCCGATCAGGCTGAACGCCGTGCCGATCCCGCCGATGACGGCGGCCACGATGCCGAGCGCTGCGCCAATGCCCGAGATGATGTAGCCCAGGCCGACGATGGCGATCCCCGCGACCGCGACGGCGGCCGCGACCTTGAGCGCCCAGACCACCGTTTCCTTGTTCGCCCTCACCCACGCCGTGGCGCTGACGACGATGCGGGTGATCCGCTCGGTCAGGTCCTTGATGATGGGTGCGAGCGCCCCGCCGATGGTGAACACGCCCTGCTTGAGGACCTTCCAGAGCGTGCCCAGTGCGTCGTTGAGTTCCGCAGCATCGCGGGCGGTCTCGGTGCTGACCGTGAGCCCGAGTTTGCGTGCCTGTTCCTGCATCTCGTTGATGCCTGCCGCCCCGTCGGCCATGAGCGGCAGGAGCTTCGTCCCCGCCTTGCCGAAGAGTTCCATCGCCATCGCGGCGCGCGCTGCGGGGTCCTGGATGCGGGAGATGCGATCGGCCAGGAGCTTGAACTGCTCGTCAGGGGAGAGCTTGGCCAGGTGCTGCACCGTCAGCCCGAGCCGACCGAGGGCCTCGTTCGCCCCCTTGGAGCCTTGCGACGCATCCGTAAGCGTCTTCTGCATGACGCGGAGGCCGTTCTCCAGCGTCTCCATGTCCGTGCCGGAGAGGTCGGCCGCGTAACCGAGCTCGCTGAGGGCCTCGACACTCACGCCCGTGCGGGCACTCATCTTGTCGAGCGCATCGCCCGAGTCGCTGAACGCCTTCGCGGTGCCGAGCAGCGCCGTGATCGCGGCGACGCCGATGCCCGCCATCTTGGTGCCGATGGACCGAAGCCCCTCGCCGAAGGCTTCGAGCTTCTTCTGGGCCGCTTTCAGCCCGGTCGACAGCTTGTCGCTGACGCCCAGCTCCACGAAGGCTCGGCCTGCTCGGATGCCACGGGTGTCGGCCACGGTGATTCAGCCCTTCCTGACGGAGTTCCGCCATAACAGCGGCAGCTTCGGCCGCTCTTTCTCCAGCGCCGGAGCCATGTACGGCCGCGGCGCGATCTTGACCTTCTGCGACGTGAGCTTGCCGCCGCGCCCCCCCACGCGCCGCAGCACGACGGTGTCACCGCCATACTCGAGGACACTGGGCGCTTCACTCTTCTTGAATCCCACCGGCCCGACAACCACCGAGTCGTTTGGCTTGTCGTACCCGAAGAGGATCAGCCGACGCAGGCTGCCCTCGTGCGAATGGGGTGGGGCCCCGGGAGGAGCCGACCCCTTGCGTTTGCGGATGCTCGTCTTGGCCGCCGTGCGGATGAACGCGCCGGCCTTGCTGAGCACCTTCCGCTTGGCGTTGTCGACCGCCGCCATGACGACGTGGCGGTCGAAGAACATGTCTTTGATCCGCATGGTGATCACGCACCACTCCCAGCGGCACCGCCGGTCCCGCCGGTGCCAGCGAGACCGCTGCCCTTCTCCAGTCCCTTGTTGAAGGACGCCTCCTTCTCCTTGCGGAGACGGCCCGACCCGATGAACAGGCCGACGATGCCGGTGAGCGCCGGCAGTGCTGGCCCGAGCACGGGCAGGCCCGCGACGGTTGGGCCAACGGTGTCGAGCGCCGAGAGCGTGAGCTGGCCGAGCAGCCCGCGGATCTCGCCAGCCTTCTCGATGTTGCCCTTCCACTGCGCGCCGGTCGTCTGCGTGAGGTTGAACCAGTTCTGGTACTCAACCTCGGCCTCGTTGAGGCTCAGCGTCGATGGCAGGCCGGTGGTCTGCTGGATCGTGTTGGGCGTCTTGACCTTGACGATGTCGCCAAGGTCGAGGCCGGCGCACGACGCGAGCACGAGCGCCAGCAGGATCAGGGCACCGAGATAGACGTAATGGCGGGTCGAAAGGCTCTTCATGCGCGAGTCTCCTTGGCGACCTCCGGCATGCGGCGGTCGATGAACACGTCTTTGAGGACCGACACGTCAACCTTGACGGGTCGGGCGGGCTTGTTGAAGGGGTCGAAGTCGGCGGGCTTGAGCAGGCGGGATCGCTTGGGATCGCGGGCGGTGTTGGCCACCACGGACATGACGGCGGCGGCGATCGACCAGTCGTGGCGCTGGCGACCGTCGAGCATGGCGACCAGTTCCCGCAGCGTCAGGGGCCCGGGGTCGATGCCAAGTGCTCCGGCACACTGGTAGATGAACTTCCAGACGTCTGCGGCTCTTGGAGCGATGGGACCATCCGGTTCACGAGCTTGTCCAGCTCGCTCTCGCTGGTCAGCGTCTGGATCCGCTTCTCTGTCAGGTCGCGGGCCTTCTCCATCACGCGGTTGGTGGCCTGGAGCACCCGCCCGAGGTTGGCCCGGTCCCTCGGGCTCGGGCAGAAACTGATGAGTTCGTCCAGCACCGCCTGCGTGGCGGCCTCGATCGCGTCGCCCGCCATCGCCCTGCCGAACTCCTCGTCGGAGACTTTGGCAGCATCCGCCTCGGGCTTGCAGACGGCGTACACCACGTCGCACAAGAGCACGGGGTCGCGGATGAACCTCTCGATGAACGTCCCCTCGATGACCTGCATGAGGTCGACGCCCGTGAGCCCGCGCACGCGCTTGAGCGTGGCGACGTTGATGTCCACCGTCCAGGTCCGACCCGCGTTGTCCTTGAACTGCCGCATCCGTGCCTCCGTGTTTAGCTGCCGATCCATGACGGCGCCGTGGTCGAGTACGTCACCTTCGCCGTCACCGAGACCGTGATGGCCTCCTCGAGGGCCTCGCTGCGGCTGAAGTTGGTGATGGAGAAGTCCGCCTGCAGGCCCTGGCCCGCGGCCGCGTCGAGGATCTGCAGGCCGATGGGGTCGTTGTTGAAGAAGGCGTTCTTGATGGCGGTGAACCCGGCATCGCCGGTGTCCCAGACCATCTCGAACTCGACGCTCGCCTCCTTGAGCGTGGCGACCGTCGCCCGCCAGCCGTTGTTGGCTCGCGTGGTGACGTCCGCCTCGCCCGCTTCCAGGTTGAGCGTCACGTCCCGCGTGTTGCCCAGCGCCGTCCACGCACCCGCGCCGCCCTGACCGCCGACCTTGTACTTAAGGGCGGCCTCCATGCCGAGCTTGATTGCCATCGCTGACTCCTTTCACTCGGCGCTGTGGCCGACCACAAAGACCATCTCGCCCGCCTTGCTCTTGACCAGAATGTCCGCCAGGTTGACCCGTTCGAAGTAGTACTGCGTGCCCGGCGCGACATCGATGGGGTCCGTCTTGCCGTCCGAGAGCAGCAGGTCCTGCGTGTTCTTGTGCGACGCGGTGAGCGTGAAGGTGGCGATGGTCTTCTGGGTCGCCAGCGGCTTGAGCTCGTCGGTCATCGCCACGCCGAAGATGATCGTGTTGCGCATGGCTACCTCCGCTCCCGGTAGGTGACGCTCAGGACGCTGGTGAACACCCGGTGCTGCTCGAGCGCTTCACTCGACACCACCGGCTCGTTGCTGATCCCAACCCACGCCGCGTCGGGAAAGCCCTCCAGCCGTTTGAACCGCAGGTGATCCGCGATCGCCTCGACCAGCACGAGCAACTCATCGATCGCCGCGTCCGCCCCTTCGGCGGGCAGCTTCTTCTGCACGCCCACGTCGATGACGTACTCGATCGCCAGGCTGTCCCGCGTCACCGGCGACATCTGCACCGTGCGCGGCACCACCGAGACCCGCAGCTCCTTGAGATCCTCTATTGTGAACGCGGGCTGGTACATCCGGACGGCCGTGACGGGCTGTCCGTAAGACCCGGCGCTCACGTGCGCTGCGACGGCGTCGGCGAGGGCGGCGATCGTGCTCACGGCCCACCTCCGATCATCGGTGAGCCCGTGGTTGGCACGCTCTGGCGCGGCGAGTTGGAAGTCAGCCCGGAGAGCTTGCCCTCGAGGAACCAGATCTTGCGTTCCATCTCGGCGTACTGAGCGCGGATGCTG
>Ga0268299_1001756_pt1 | contig 32986 bp, 32 predicted proteins | sample NOBtaG_FD_193484 | JGI IMG/M metagenome (GOLD analysis project Ga0268299, IMG submission 193484) | Activated sludge microbial communities from bioreactor in Nijmegen, Gelderland, Netherland - NOB reactor | ecosystem: Engineered > Bioreactor > Aerobic > Activated sludge | place: Netherlands... | reverse complement strand
GTAAAATCGAGTCCGTAGGTCATGCGTACGCCGGTACGGTAGAGGTTGATCCGCCAATCCCGGTCGGTGGCCGGCAGGGGAATACCTGGGCTGATCGTGGCGCCGCTGACGGATGCAAAGGCCTCGTAGATTTCGCTTCCACCTGCATCACTTGCCGGTAGCCAGGTGGAGCCGTTCCATTTGAGCACCTGGTTTGCCGTCGCGCCCTGTTGGGCGATTCTGAGCGGCGTTTCCACCGTTCCGTTCCCGGACAAGGTCGAATCGGTCTGAACGGTCGTTCGCAGCGAATCAATTTTCAAATTGGTGAAGGTTTGCAAACAGCCCTGGAGCGAGGCGGACAATCCTGAAATGAACGGCCCAACCCGGTGCACGGAACTCGGGTGGTAAATGGCCGCCATGCCACTGGGTAGTGCCGACAGTTGCCCCGACAGATCAACCGCTCGGCCAGCGATGACGCTGCCCGCAGCCGTGATCGTGTCAATAGGTAATTCGTAACACCGGTTGCTGGAAAACACGATCAATCGCGGGTGTTGCGCCTGGGAAATCTGGCTTCCTGCAAAACCGGTATTTGAGTTGAACAGGCCCTGAAACGTGAAATTCGGAGCTGTGCCACCGGTTTGCACAAAGGGCGAAAGCCAGCCTTGCCACAGGCTGTCCACCGTTTGCGCGGGGGCGGCGACGGCAAAAAGAAGAAGAATGAAAAGCAGTTTTAGCCGCATGGTTTAGAAGTTGAACACGAGTTGGTAATCGTCGTAATTGGCCGTCAGGCCCACAGCACGCAGGGAGATACTGGGCGAGCCGCTGGAGCCTATTCCGACTACCTGCATTTGCACAGTATCGTCGTCATCCACGGAATACGGATTGCCCGGTGCGGGCACCCCGAATACCTGTGCCGATAGGTCAATTTTTTGCGTAGCCGGGATGTGTAGCGAGGCTATGCCTTCATTGCCCTGCAAACCCGCACCGGTGAACGTTACGGTCAGATTACCCGATCCGTCGTTTTCGCTATCGTCCCCCGTTACCCGGGCGGAAAGCAGGGTCACGCCGCTGGGGATGGTCACCGTGAGTGTGCCCGAACCTCGAACAGCGGTGATCCCCGCGCCGGTAGCCGTCACCACCACAGTCAAGGAGCCGCCGCCGGATGTAGCAGGCGTGTACGAGGAAATCGTACTGCTGCTGCTGGGCGCCGGGCCTTTGGAAAGTTCGAAGGTGCTGGGGTTGATGTACAAAATTTCGGTTTCGGCGGCGGTTTTGTCCTGCAATTGCAGCAGGTAGTGCCCGGTGCTGTCCACATAAAAAGCCCCACTCAGGGTGTTTTCTCCGACCATGAATGCCATCTGGGCGGAAAAGTCCGTGGTGAGAATTTCGCCCCGGATCCCGAGATTTTGGGTGCGGATAAAAGCCGCGTCGGGTTTGAGCGACCACTGCGAAGATTCAGCGAGATTGTTCGCCCGGCTATATGTGGCAAACGCCCCACTGCTTTCGAATTTGGAAAGTCCCAGCACCCCAGTGCCGCTGCCGTCGCTCGTGCGGGCGCGCAGGGTCACCGTGGTAACGCTGTCGAGTGCGAGCGAGTAGGCGCTTTTGCCGTTGACCGCCGTGTTTTGGGTCAGATCGCCGCCCCAACGCACGATCGTGCCGGTTTGGGTCAGGGCGTTGGCGTAGGTGTTCAGTGCATAAGAAATCCAGGCGGTTCCGTTCCAGGCATAGAGAATGCCCGTGGCGGAATCCAGATAGACATACCCCTGGTTACCCGTGGGCGCTGTGCCCGGAGCCGACGTGCCCTGCACGACTTCATCGGGTAAAAGGCCGCTCAGGTAGTTCAGGGTTTTGTATTCCAGTTTGCCGTCGCTGCCCCGCGTCATCAGCAGGTTGTCTGCCGCCGGTGGACTGACGCCTTTGATCTGCGTGGTTGGATTGATTTGGCCGATTGCGGAAAAAACGGTCAGGCAGAGCGCAGCCGCCGTGATGAAAATTTGGGTGAAATATTTGCCGTTCATGGCTTTGGTTTGGTTTAGGTTTTCTATTGGTTTTCAATTTATTACAAGCACCCAAACTTGATCCCCGTCTGCCGTTTGCGCCAGCGTCACCTGGTTACTTGCAACGGTGTAGTTCAGGGTTGGGTATTGCAGTAGTTCATTCACAAAAAGCAGCCACTTGACCTGGTTAGAGGCCGAATAGCCCGCAGGCAACGTGAAGGTTGTCCCCGTTCCCGAAGCACTGATCGTCAGGCGGCTGAAAGTGCAGCCATCCGAACCGCCCTGGAGCCGGACGAAATGCCAGCGGTCTTCTGCTTCGCTTACTGGGCCGTTGGGAGTCAGGTTGCCCGCTGAAACGGTGAAGGTTCGTTGCGCCGCACCGTTTCGGAATACCAGGTAGTCCGAAGCGGGCAAACTCGTAAATGCTGCCGGAACTTCGACTGTACCGTTTTGTCCAGTTACCTCCTCCATCTCTATGGTCGCATCGCAACCCTCATCGAGTGTCACCCAAGCCAGGTTATCGCTGGCGTCGAGCGGCGTCGCAGAAAAGTCCTCCCCTTCCGGATTCATCAGGCCGTTGGAAAAAACCAAATGGCCGCCATTGGCCGTGTAACCGAGGGGCGGCGTAGCCGTGTTACCCGTTTGACCCGAATCGAAAGCGGGAGCGAATTCGCATGTACAATCACTTTCTGCTACTTCTGCCGCAAAACAAATCTTATTGCTGCGGGCACTTTCGTTTTGGCAGTTTTTGATCTGAACCTCGACGCAAACCGTATCGCTGTCTGAAAACACACCACCCTGCGAAACCAGGTAGGCCGTGATTTGCGCATTCGTCGCGTTGAGATGCAAATACGTGCTGCCCGTTCCAATGGCCAGTGTGTCTTCGGGCGCCGCAAACGGGGTTTGAAACACCAATGCCTTGTTTTTGTAAAACCGCCACTGCACCAACCGCTGCGTCCCGACGGGGCAACGGTCGTTGTCGTTCCAGGTCGGAAAAGCCGAAAACAGGGCCTTTCGGACCAAACGAACGAGCGGTTTTTTATTGGAGCAGCAGGGCATCGGGCAAAGCGGGATTTACAGCGGACTCGGGAAGGATTTGCTCAGCGAAGGAATGGTGAACGTCTGCCCGTCTTTGGTCGTGACCTCCATACCGGCGATCACCAGTAGCCAGGTGTTGCCGACATTGCTTACAGTCTGTGCCACACCCGGAAATACGATTGATAGTGCTCCCGGCACACCCGTGATGTTTGGCCCAGGTGTGGTTACGACTGGGATTTCCGTATCCAGGGCATCGTACAAGGACGCATTGCTGGCAGTTACAAAACCGGACACGTCGCCGAAGTTCGGCTTGGGTTTTAGGGTGGCCGTGATGTCGAAAGTGCCGGGGGCAATACCCGGCACAGCGCCGACCACTACCTGCACATCGCCACCGTCGAGGTCTTGTGGCCGGGTGGTCAGGCGCTTGCGGCAAGGGGTTTGAAAATATCCGTTGGGCATTTTAGTTGTTGATTTTTAAAGAGTTTATCCAATAAACCGCCGGGTCAAGCCAGCCGCGATTGCATAAATGAATACAACAAGCAGTACCGCCAGGGCGAAATACAGCGCCGATTTCGTGTCCGCTTTGTAGCGGTACGTCATCTGGCCGCTTTCGATCATGTCGAGTACCTCCTGGCTCATGCGGCGATTTTTTTGCGAATCAGGGCAGTTGCCACACCCGCCACCACGGCAGCAAGGCAGCCGTACAGCAGGAGTTGGAGGATCGTGCGTTCTGCAAGTGCCACTTCGACACGGATGCCGTCGGTGGACAGTTTTTCGATCACGTCAAGCACGCCCATCCTCAGGTGGTTTTTTGGCGCTTGTTGTAAGCGTTTACGGCTACCGTGAAGACGGCGAGCACTGCGACCAGCAGCAGGGTGAACTGCCAGACAGGGAGCGATCCGATTGCTTTTTTCATGTTGTAGGAGCGGTTTTGGGGTGTTGGAGGCGAAAGAAATAGTACAGGATCACCGAGGCCAGCACGGTGGCGGCTACGTGGATCAGCGTTTGGGTAATGATCTCTTGGGCGCGCATGTCAGATGTTCAGGTTTTTCACGCGGGCTTGGGTACTTTTCAGTTTGGCGTCCACTACCCCGGCAGCATCGCGAAAGCAGCAGCCACTGACGAAGAAACTGTCGAATGTCGCGCGCAGCGTAGCACCGTACATGGATTTGTAGTATGCCGCCAGTTGGATCAGTTGTGCGTCGGGTAGTTCGGCCATTGCCAGGATGGTGTCGCAGCGCAGGTCGTTGCAGATGAAGGTCCAGCCGGTGGCCTGTTTGAGGTCGTCGGCCAGGCGTTTCAGGTTCTGGGGCAGCGTGGGGGCGGGCGTGCCGTCCGGGTTGGGCGTGCTGCTGCCGGTGTTCGTGCCGGTATTCGTGTCCGGTTTGTCGCTGCCGGTCGCCGACTTTTTGACCATACGGATCACAAAAACCACGATGAGCACCAGCACCAAGGCAACCGCTAGAAACAACCCGATGCGAAGCAGCGTCCGCTGAGTGGCGGGGTTGAATACTTGCTGAACGGCGTTGCTTTGGGGCATGGGGGTAGAAGTGTTTTAGCAGTCGTACGGATGGTTGTGCGGGTCCTTGTAATAATAGGCGTCGTCTTTGGCGCATGTCGGTTGACCTTCGGCGACTGGGTCGTTAAACACCAATTTCGGTACCCGAAACAGCAGGAACACCGCAGCCCCCAGGACAGCCAGCACCAGCAAGATGCGCAGGATGGCGACAAACGAAGCGTTTTCGGGGTTCATGTCAGGCCGAGCGAATTCAGTTTTTGCAAAAGTGTCGTGTTCAGTCCGTCGCTCATGCCCAGCCAGGAACAATCGTCCGTGTACGTAGCGCCAATGGCGCTGTGCAGGGTGTCGCCGTGCGCGTTTTTGTACGCATTGTGGATCAGGCGGAGTTGATTGTCGTTCCACTGCAACGCGTCGTAAAGCGCCTGGCAGCGGCCGTCGCTGGTCAGAGCATTTCCGGTCAGGGTGTCGTGCAGCCGCTTGGCGGTGTTTTTGCGCTTCGCGTAAAAATCAGCCGTCACGTCGCCACCGCCCGTTTGCAGGTTGGCATCCTCCGGCACCAGGCCGAAAAGCACCCGGAAGTAGGGGCGGAAAAACCACCACAGCGCGAGCGCCAGAAGTGCCAGGCCGATCCACGGGGCGCTTTTTTGAAAAAAGCCCGTGGCGCCCGATCCGGCCCGCCATATTGCCGTTGCTGCGGTGACTGCCATTGCCTCCTGTGCTCGCTTTTAGTTCGAGTATGCCGACACCGGTCCCATCAGGCGGGACTTCAGGCTTTGCATCACCGTCGTGCCCGTTACCGGGCTGGACGTCGCCGAGGCGCTGCTTGTGGTGGTAGTGGTGGCGACCTTTTTGATCTTCGGGTACACGTATCGGATAAAAAGCAGGGTGGCGCCCACAGCGAGCACTGCAATTACCCAGCGTTGTTTCAAAATGCGCATCATGGTTTTTATTGGAATGATGAGTGATAAATGATGAATGATGAATAACCGAGCGTGATTCTACTCACGCTACTGCCTTTTCCAGGATTCGCCCCAGGTAGCGCAGCACGCACAGCAGTCCGATGACGGCCAGTCCGATCAGTATCCAGGCCACGTAGGGCCGACGCTTGCCGTCGCCCAAAAACGAGGCGACAGGGTTTTGCGGCATCGTTTGGCGGATTTGGTCCACCAGCAGCCCGGCCGGGGTTTTACCCGTCGTTTGCCGGATAGCGGTCAGTTCGGCGGCGTACAGGCCCGTTTGATCCACGGGAACGTCCAACAACTGCTCCAGCCAGTTCAGGAACACCTCGGGTGAAAGTCGCCCGGACTGCTCCTGGATGGCATACGAGATGGCATCCACGTTTGGGAGCATGGCGGCGCTGACCCGGCCTTCGGCAACCAGCCGGGCATAGACACCCGTCAGGTTGTTGGTCGTGATCAGGTGTACCAGTTCGTCCGTTGAATACTGCGTTTGCACGGGGCAGAGGGGCGCTTTGGGGTGAAAAAGAAAGGCTGAACGGACCGGTTGGAAATCCGGCCGACACGGCCGTTTAGTTCGCGCCGCGAAAGCCCGTGTAAATGGTCAGGGTGTACTTGCGTTTGCCGACCAGGCCGGGGATTTTCCACTGCGTATCGCGGTCGAACAGGTTGGCCGCCGAACTCAGCGAGATGTCGGCATACTTCAGATCGGTGCGCGGGAAGGCCTCCAGGTTCTCGAAATTGCTCACATCAATGCGACCAAAATCGCCTTCCGCGTTAATGTTGCGGCGAGAAAACATGATGTGATCCGGCAAATCCACCACACTGTCGGAAGCAGCGCCGGCGGCTTTCTGGGCCTTGATTTGGAAAGCCGCGAAGGTGTACGGCGTGGAACAGAGGCGGTTGAGGAACACCGGGTAGCGGTTGCAGGTCGGCGAGCCGATGTACAAGGTGGCCTTGTTTTCGCTCACGTTGCAGGTGTCGCAGGACGACTCGTGGGTCTCGCTGGAATCGCCGATGTAGGCCACACATTCCTGATCTTCATCGAACTCGCTGGTGTCGATCGTGAGCGTGATGTACTTCTCGACGGGTGCGCCGGCGCTTTTGGCCACCTGGCCATCGATGGGCGAGCCGGGCGGCGTTACCTGCGGGCCGGTCACGTCCACCGTGGTGGCCACCAGGTCGGTCGGCATTTTTTTCTTGGTGTACTCGAGGCCCGCGAGAATCTGCTTGGAGATGTTGTTGGGCAGGGTTTGTACGAAATCCATTTTTTGGAGCCTTGGTTTTGAGGTGAATGGGTGCGTTTTTGGGGTGGTTGTTTGTGAGGCAAAAATAGGGGGAGGGTGAACTTGCCCGCAGCATAATTTTTGGGAATGAATGCATATTTTGACAATGTTTTGCATACTTATGGTATCAAAGCTAATGATTTTGAGCGCCGGAACAATCTGATAGCAGTGATAGATAGGTTATGATTGTGGCTCACTATTTTCCGGACTACAGTCCCTGTTCTGTAGCGAAAAAAAATCTCCGGCGTTCACGCAAACGCCGGAGAAGAGAGGACGAAAAAATGCAAACAATTTGACGTTTACGCAAAAAGGTAAAGTGGTCAACCAATCCATCCGTAGGCACTGAATCTTCTATGTCGCACCCTATTACAAATACCCAACCAACTGCGCAGCCATGCACGCGAGGAAAGATGCTTGCTTTTTCATGTTAAAATAGGTTACTTTGGGCTAAATCAACAACTTCGAGGCATCACCGAAAATAGCTTTACGCAGGGATGCGGCTGGTGTGTGCATTGTGTAATATTTGGATTGTGTCTGTTTCGACCTACTTGAGTTTGAATGAGGCCAGACGATAGTTTTAATATAGACTATAGATCATTTTTATTAAGTTTCGCTTATCTTCTTGGCTTAATCATTAAACCTCCATTTTCTATTGCATTAATAAATGGTTGGATTCCATGCGCATCAACGCTATTCCTTGGCCTTACAGCTGGGTTGTTAGACGTGACAGAAAATACTTTACCTTGTGGGTTTGGATGTACTTTGTTCAATATTTCGTTATTGTAGATATAGGCATTAACATTACCTCTTTTTCCGGCAATCCCTAAATTGGATTCCGTCATTTTACTGACTGTTTCAGGGTTAAATGTTATGGCTTTTCTGCCGGTACTCATTGAGGCGGTTGCTGCTAGCCCTCCTCCTAACGAGTGGCCAACCATAGTTAATTCATTCCCAGATTTTTGCCCACTTACAATTTCTCCTACCAATTGAGCTTGTAAGTATTGAAATGATGCTCCTTGTAATTGTAGGACATTTTCCTTCCAATCTTTTGCGTCTTCAGTTTCAGTGCCAGAAAATACCAAAGCAAACTCGGTATTCCCGTTATTACCGGTTCTTTCGAATAGGCCTGAGTTGAACCCTGTAGCTTCATTCATATACAATGATTTATCTAAATTTGCGACTGGCTTCCACCCGCCAATTAGCTTCCCCTTGCCATCGTATTGGTATTTTTGAAGATATGCTGCTTCTTCAACTGTTGGCTCCTTTCCATCCGGGTCCACCAATTTCACCGGATTCCACATCACATAATTATACCCGCTCCATCCAGGGTACTTTTCCGTCATCTGGTCCACGCTAAGCCAGAGGCCGGACACCGCGTCGTAGTAGCGGGCGCCGAAGTAATAGAGGTCAGTCCCTTCGTCCTGCTCCTTGCCGGTGAAGCGGTAGGGGCTGCGGTAAGCGTCCTTGCTGGCGCGGTACTCGTCCACGAAAGCTTCGCCGAAGGGCAGATAGGCGAGGTGCTGGGTTACAAAGCCTTCGCGGTCGGTTATGTAGCTACTGCTGCCGAGGTGGTCGGCGTGGTAGAAGTACCGGCTATTTTCGGTGGCGGAATCGGTAGGCGGCACGTAGCCGTATCCGGCGCGTACGCTGTCGCTGGTGACCGGAGCGGGCGCCACGACCGGGATGGGCGTGGAGGGCACCTCTGGCGTTGGCGTCGGTGGGTTGAATTCATACCCCGGCGGGATGGCCGTTATGGTACTGTCCGGGATAACGTATATCGGATGGGGGATGCCCGTGCTGGCCGGAGAATGGTTCAGTCCCTGGTTAATGGGCGTCCCCGGCGGCTTCGGTATTTGTTTGTAGCGGTTTTTACCCAAAGAGCGCAATGTTTCCGTCCGCTTGATGTAATTCAGTCCACCGGCGGTCAAGAAGGGATTCAGTAACGTCCTGTTGACAAAACTCCCCGCGCCAATCTTGGTGGCGATGCGTTGCCCTTCGATGTAATAGTGCTTGGTGAAAGCATGGTCGCGCACCACATACTCGGGACTGACGTAAACGGTGTAGTCGCTGTTGTGGTTGATGAACTGCATGGGTGCACCATCTTGGAATACGCCCTGGCTGCCGCCGCTGCTTTTGATCGTACGTTCGCCTTTGTGGTCGTAGGTGTACTGATGGATGAATCCCTCCACCGATACGGCGCTCAGGCGATTTTCTTCATCCCAGAGCATTTTACGCCAGGTTTTGTTGTCGCGCCAGCCGGTAGCGTTGCCATTGGCATCGTAGGTGTAGCGCCGCAGGCCCACGGTGTCCGGCGCGTGCGGCCGGGTAGCGCCGTAGGTGTATCGGTTGTCGTGGGTGAGGGGGAGATCCTCTCGTAGAGAATCATTTTCGGTATATGCCTGGGTTTTCCTCATGATATTGTGGCGGTTGTCGTAGGTCATGTCGAGGGTAAACGACGCGGACTTGTTGTTGGCGCCGATCCAGTTTCCTATGGCTGATGTCAACCGGTAAAGCGAGTCGTAGTTATACTCGAATGCAGTGGGGCCGCCCATTTGGCCCGGGCCGGTCATCGGCAGGGTGCTGTTGGTCATGCTGAGCACGTTGCCTACGGCGTCGTAGTCGTAGGCTAATTCCATGATCCGGCGGCCATTAGGCAAATCGGTATTCAGGTCGGTCAGCCAGCGCCGGGCCGGGTCGTAAGTGTAGTTCGTGGTCGTGCCGTTACCGAGGCGACAAAACACCCGCTGCTCAAACTCGTCGTATCCCAGTTGGGTGAGATATGTGTAGTTAACATTGTCTTTCGTGCCGGTGACCTTTGTTACTTTGCCAGCCTGGTTGTAGCCGAAATCCACCAGTTCCCCGTCGGGATAGGTTTTGGTTTGTATCCTAGTCCATGTATCGTATTGGGCCTCCCAAACGTATGTCTGCTGGTTGGCCGGATTGACCACGATGGTCCGGATGGTCTTTATGATCTCGCCCAGCGGGCCATAGAAGAACTCATGCCCTCCGGTGACATCAATTTGCAGCCAGACGCGTCCGGCCCGGTTGTGTTTCGCGTCGGGTTCGCCGTAGCGGTATTCTACCTGGTTTTGGTAATTATCGGGGTAATCAATGCGCGCCAGTCGCCCAAAACTGTAGGAATACCGAATAACGGCAGTGTCGGTGATGGAGTCGCGCAGGTTGGGTGTGGATTTGGTGGTCATATTGCCGGCCAGGTCGTACGTCATCCGGTTTTCACCGAAGTCTGGATGCACGACGCGTGTCATACGGCCGAGCCGGTCATACGTATATTGCGTGAAATCGTTGTTGTGCGTGATCACGGCATGCAACTCGGAAATGGCATTGTAGCGGTATCCGGTCCAGATGGCGCTCGGATCGAACACCCGGGTGGCCCGTTTGCGTTCGCGCAGGTCGGTATAGGTTTCTTGTACAAAGCCCATAGGATCGGTTGCCTTCGTGAGGAATGCTTTGTAGCCGAAATTATCTGAACCGAAGTCGTAGTCTGTTTTTTGCTGACTGCCGTCGGGCAGGGTGACGAGCACCGGCCGGTCGAGCACATCGTATTCCATGCGGGTGGGGCGCACGGGGGGGGCGGTATTGAGTATGGTAGAATCTTTGAGCGATTCGGTCGTGGGTTGCCCTTCCTCCACCGTTCGCCCGAAAGCATCGAATTTGGTTTGACCGGATACAATGTACACTACATTATCGGCTGCGCCGTCTCCGACGAATATAGCGCCTGTTTTTTTCACCTGCACGGGGCGCATTAGGCCATCCATGAAGGTATAAGTCTCGATGTCCTGGCCCGGTTCCGGGTCGTAATGCCGGGTTCGGGCGTATGGCACGGCCGCATCGGGGTGATAGTCGAAGGCGATGGTGTAAGGTTGTCCCGATGCCAGTTCGTAGGGACCAGTGATGGTGGTAATGCGGCCTCTTGCGTCAATCGAATATTTCATTTGCTGCCCGTTGGCATCGGTGCTCCCCAATAGCTGGCCGTACATGTAGTCGTACACGGCGGTGGAACTGAGACCGTACGCATCGGACACCTTCACCACATAAGTATGCACCGCAGAGTCGTATTCATAAGCAAACCACAAGCGCTGCATACTATCGTTCGGCGGGCGGGTGATCTTGCTCAGATTGCCATAGACGTCGTACTCCATGTCGAAGTTTGCGGAGGTATCGTTGTTGAGGTATTGGCGTATCTGCACCACATTTCCCCAGCCGTCAATATTGGTCTCCCGGCGGCGGATAACATTTTGCCCTCCTGCCTGTACGCGAATGGATTTGGGGATACTGCTCAGGCCCACGGAAGGCAGGGTGTGGTATGCGATTTCCGCCTGTAGCAAATCTTCAGCCGTACTATCGCCGGTTTCAGTATAATGCGTAATGTTGCCAAAGAGGTCATAATTCCAGAGCATTTCGGTGCTCAGACCTGCCGTCGGCAGGCCTTCATAAAAGCGTTTTTCGGTTTTGAGCAGTGCCGGGAAGCCGGGGTCCGTAACATTGGTCGTCGGATTGGCCAGTTGCTGACCAGTGGTTATGTCGCGTACTTCGTAGGTGTTGAGCGTTTCGGTGTAGCGCTTGCTGGCGGGGTCGGTCAACACTTCGCGCAGCAGGAGGCCTTTTTCGTAGTAGTTTTTGTTATTGTATTCCTGGGTTACCACCCGGTACGGCGCGTCGTTGTCGGCGGTGTTCAGTTGGGTGCTGATGACTGTGGCAAAGCCGTAGAAGTCGCGTTCACGGCGGTCGTAATAGCCGTCCTGATATTCAAACTTGCTGGCGGTACGGGTGGGGCCGTCGCCGTCGAGGCCGTCGGAGATTTCCACCTTGCTCAGCACCCATTTAGATTGGGCCATTTCGTAGGTATTACCCATTCGTTTATAATCCAAGGAAAAGGAAGCACCCATCGGACGGTGAACGGTTTTAAGCATATTGGTTTTGCCAATGTTAGAAAGCCGCACACGCAAATCGTTAGCATCGTTCGAGAAGGCCAAATCGGGGAATCCATCGCCGTTAACATCCACCATTTGTGCCAATTGCCGGCTGGCTCCACCGCCGTAGTTGCCGCTGGGGTTTATGCAAATTTTGAGTGGCGCGAATGGAATTGGGATGATGAAACAATACGTAAATGCGCCATTGAGCGAAGTCCCGATTGAGGAGTTTTTTTCGATAAAATTCACGCCATGCCATGGAATATCGAATGGCGCAAAGCCACAGCCCGTATTCAATCGAACGGTAATCGGATCGTCTAGAATAACCATGTCGAGCAGGCCGTCCCCGTTCACATCTTGTAGTGCTTTTTCAACATCAGTTTTCGTTTCCGAACGGCTCACGCCTAAGGCCCAACTCAAATTTCCCCAGCTGACCCCACCGCCGAGACCTTCGTCTGTGCTTTTTCCAGCCCTCACAAAATCATGTTGCCATTGCTCAAAAGGCGCGAACGAACGGCCCAAACTGAGGGCCACCGTGCCGTCATTTTTTACCCAATCGGGCAGGCCATCGCCATTTACATCGAGCCATGAGTATTTTGTGTAGTCAAAGTTTTCATTGTATGAAGCATTGAAATTCACATTCGCAATATTTGGAATGGTGACGTTCACTGAATTCATCGAAAAGCCACTGATCGCGGCGATTGCTTGTTCTTTCTTTTTTGCCGAACCCACGCCATAGGCTGCAATGGCACTATTCACGGCGGCAATCACGGGCGAGCCACCCTTCGTTCCGCCTTCGCTGTGCGCGAGGCTGGTCATATTTTCAAAACCAATTTGATGCACATTGGGCATCAGACCTCCGAGCGGGTGTGAAAATTGCGCTTTCCCATTATTGTAAAAATCCACGTTGCCATCGCCATCGCCATCAAAAATTTGAATTTCCGAGTTCGTCACATTGTCCGAACTGCTTTTATTCAGTGGAATTGGCAAAGTGACCGTAAATCCGCCGTTCCAACTTTTTATTTTTGAAATAGAAACTTGCGAAGGCGCGTAGAATTGAATGGCCGTGCCGGCGGTCGGTGGCAGCAACAAAATATCGTCTTCACCAAGTCGTGAACTGCTCAAAGTGTCGCCTCGTAAATACACAAATTCATCCGAACTACGCCACGCACCTACTTTTGCATCGGGATAAAGCATGGTAAAATTGGCTCGTGACGGGTCGTAAGCGCCATCCAACTGATCAGGATTATTGATGTCCTCAATTTGGGTTTGGCTCTTTTGATTGCTTTTCGCCTCGTCCAGATTCAGCTCATCTTCATTGATTGGCTCGGTCGCGCGATCGCGATTTCCATTGTATGCGAAGCCGCCCCAGCCACGATAAAGTGCGCCGAAAATGAATTCACTTTCAGAAAGTGTGGAAAAAACGCCTGCAGTTTTCGGTGCATTACCTCCGGGTAAGGTGGCGGATATTTCTAACTTACCCCATTTCATCAGGGAATCTGCCAGGTTGCGATTAGGTATGTGATATTCGACGTATATGGAATCGCCGACTTTTACAGGAACGTGGAGAGGAATCGCAGAAACAATGGAGTCGCCTTTAACCATAAACGTAGTTTTGCCCAACAAAATGCCGGGTTTCTTGACGGATAGGGTGATACTGTCCACGCCATGTAGTGAAGGCCAGATAATGGACGGAATATTTTGAGTTATCGGTGTCACCTCAAGAATAGTGTCTACATCAGCCACCCACACCGGCGTTTTTTTGAAGGCGTGATTGAACATAGTAAAATTGACCGCGGGACAAAAATTGTAATAAGAAATGCCTGTCATCGGATTGATGATGCCCGGAACGGGTGCTCCTCCTGAATCCAGTGCAACAATCAACTGTAAATTTGGCATCCATTTCACGCTCGTCCAGTCCACATTGGTGTGTGTTTTTATGCCAAAACTGAGCGGGTCTTTAAATTCTACATCCTGAAAAAACTCAATGTTTTCATTCACTGTTTCCGATGAGAGGTATTTTTTTGAAAATAAAACCTGCGGCGGCTGATTGTCGATCAACTTCACCATCTGTAGTTCCACATCGTCCGTTGTTTTGGGTTTTTGAAAATTTCCACTCACTTTGATCGTGCCTTTGTACGGCATATTGGTAGTCTGAAAACCTGTGACGACAAAATCCTGGGCACTTTGATATTCAAACACATTTTGGCCGTTGGCTTCGCGTTCTATACCCGAATTTGTCAAGTTTTCAATTTCCGTGTATGTAAATTTTGGCTGCCAAATCACCCGGTCGAAAGCTCCGTCAAAACGCGACTGTACGCGGAAATAAAAATGATCCAAAGTGTCCACGACAAATTCTTGATCTGGCGAAACGAGTATTTTTTCTGAAAAATCGGCTGTATCAATCAGCATTGTGTCCAATACATTGTCGTTGAATTGAATTGCCACACGCACGCCGTCTTTGAGATCATAGTCAACGGCTTCTGACAAATTCGCCAAACGCACTGGCGCGTCTAATTTTACCTTGCCATTGAAAGGTGGGCGCCATACGCGCACCACATCGCTGAGCGGAAATTGATTGATCAAGGTATCCTGCTCGGCAGGGTTAAATTTTACCAAAGCAGTGTCAAGTGCCGCGCCCGGCACAATAGGATTTGGCGTGAGGTTCGAATCGTCATCAAAAGTGGGCACGCCATTAACCAAATGATTGAACAAAACTTTTCCGTGCGAAGCTACGTCAATCAATCCGTCGCCATTGTAATCCAAAAGATAGACATCGGTCGTGGTTTTAGTGTTCGTCCAATTTTTAGAATAATATGCACCGGCCGAAATAGGGCCGTAGCTCACACTCGCGTTGGCTTCCAGATTCCAATTGATCGTTCTGGATTTTGAGCGGCTGAAATCCGAAACAGTAGCTATTACCTGTCTAGGGCCGAAGGCGTTCAATCCAATCGTTGCGCCCGACAAGTTTTTCCGAAAATACAATTCGCTACCAATTTTGAAAACCTTATCTGGTAAGCGATCTCCATCGATATCCACCATCGCTATTCGGCCTGTACTCGTACCACGGCCATAACTACCGCCACCACCTATTGAAAAACTTTTCGTGGCTGGATCAAAACCAATCCCAAGCGTAACAATAAGCCCAAAGCCATAATTGCTCGATTCCGAGCCGCCAAGTGCTGAAATATCGTCTTCGATTAACCCAAGAAATTCAGATTTCACATTATCATTGCCCGCATTCCAAGTGCTATCGCTCATCTTAAAAGGCTGATATTTACCATCCGCTTCTCGCACCTCATCAAAATATTCAAAGCTATGTTGCGCAAATTTGTCGCCCGCTTGGTCATACTCAATAATGAGTGTGAGTAACGTTTTGTAAAATGCGCCCGTTTCGTAGAGCAATTCGTAACTTCGTATTGGCTGACCGTCGTAGGTAATGTTGATTTTGCGCAGTAAATCGGCTGTAACCTGCTTGAAACCCAATCGCCCGCTGATCTGCACATCAGGGCGGCGAGGCTGTCCGGGTAGTTGTCGGTCGCGCAAAAACTCGACTCGGTATTTGCCCTCTACCGTGCCATGTCCCGTGTAGGTTATTTCGGAAATGTATATTTGTCTTCCGTCTACCGTTCCGCCTGAAATGCCTACATCAGTCTGCGTGATGTAAGTATAGGTCACAAAATTTTGATTCAAGTCGCGGGTCTCGCGGAGCATCCACTGAGCGATATTGCCGTTGTCGTCTTTTAAAACAGTATTGTTATTGCCGCCGTAAATGCTTTTTGTGCCATCTTTTTCCGTGATTTCCCACCAATAATCTTTGGGCGAATTGCCATGCCGAACTATTTTCTGAAAACCGCCTTCCACGCGGGGATGAAACGTTTTGTCACCAGATGAACGCGGCTCCCAATTCGTCCTGTGCGTAACGGGGGCGAGTTGGACACCACCTAAATGATACGTCTCCGTTTCAAGACCAAGGTCATATCGAGGCACGCCCCAACGCGTCTCGATGCTTACAGAGGGCACGGACAAGTCCCAGCCCAAACCCAGCCAGCCTGTTCCTCCATCGCTGTTGTACCGCAGCGCCAGTTGAGGTTGCATACCTTTTCTGCCGGCTGGTATTTTAATGGGGAGATGAATATTTGCCGTGCCCATAATGTTAGCAGAAGGGGGCGCTATGGCATCTATGTTGGCCGAAGGGTCTGCCGCTTTGAGGTCGTTTATGCTGTTTGGGGTAATGGCTTGCGTCTCCGGCGCATCCGGCGTTTTGATTATGCCATTGATGAAATCGGTGAAATGTGTGGTCATGGAAGCGAGCGCTCCTTGAGTGGCCAACAGGGTATCGTAGGGCAGAGAAATCCAGCGAGAGACCTGTTCGTCGTAGAAAAAAGTGCGGATATGTTTCGCTGTATAGCCGGGCGGGATCAGGCAACTGTCATAAGGAATGGTAAAGCGCACGTCGCGCAGGAAGGTGGTACCGTGCGGCAAACACCGGAAACCGCCTTCACCGGGCGTGACATTCACCAAGTCCTGATCAAGCTGTGGCAACTCGTCGGTCGCCAACAGGGCAATAGAGATGGTCTTTTCCTCTGCAAGCGCCCCGGCCGGTATTTCGAGTTTGGCGCCACCAACTTCCAGCACAATAGCCTCGTCCGTTTTATATGTTTCTTGCAGTGTCTGCAAGGTGTTGTTTTTTTGCAAACCATCCTCGGTGTCCAAATCCAAAGAATCATTGGCTACCACTGCACCCAAATCCATCAGGTGCTGTTGGATTTCCATGCCGACCAGAACGACCGAGAAAAGCGAAATCAGAAACAAGAAGATGCGTTTCATGCAAAGAGCTGTTTTATTGTCATGAGTTGGATGGTGTGATGGGGTAAGAGATGGGAATTCGCATTGGGGTTGGGGCAGGCTAATGCTTCAGTTTGATTGAATGTACAGAGGTATTGTTCGTATATCGCCAGCCGTTTGAAACGTCACCTGATATATACCCGAGGGTAAAGCCTTATTGAACTGGTGGAAGTAGTAGTCGCATCCGCGGAGGAACTGTTCATCTACAATGCGACCTGCTGCGTCCGAGAGTCGGACGGTAACAGTTTCCGATCGAAGGAGATCCACCACAACCGAAAACTGTCCGTTGGGAGCGGGATTGGGAAATAGTCGCAAGTCCCTGAAGGCGCTGCCCGGCTGAGCAGTCACTTCGATCTGTTGGCGAGCTATACACCCATTGTATTCTATGCTGAGGTGGTAAATACCCGGCAAACTGATGCTGACCAAAGCGCCCTCATGCTGAAAGCCTTGCGGGCCGCTCCAACTAAATCTCGCCTCTTGAGGCTGGCTAAAACCCTGTGCAGCATTCAAAGTCAAACTTTTTCCTTGTTCCAATACATGCCTTGCGGGAAGTTCAGCGACAGGTGCATCGCTGCTTTGCACCCACAACGTATCGCGAAACACCCGCCCGTGTTCATCCGTGACAATGAGCAGGTATTCACCCGGTTTGACATGCTCGATTTTTTCAAAGTGATGGTCCGAAGTTGTCCATTCCCGATGTATACTGCCATGCAGTTCGTTCAACTTGAATCGGTAGGGAGGTTTTCCGCCTTCTGCACCGACATGTAATTGCCCGTTTTGCGCTGGCTTGCACGATGGAGGTTCAATCCAATACTTGGCAAACATGTGCGGGGCTACGGCTAAGCCGAAAACATCGCGACCGGAACGGTCTGCATCCCAAATCAAGTTGCTGAAGACTGCAAAACCCTCCGGGCCGACTTCGCCTGCTGGTACATAGTGCGTAGTTTTTGGGCTGAAATGCCCGCTGCCTTCCTGATCACAAACAAACCACCAGGTTTCATTCTGACTCCTGCTCCAATTGGTGCGCCGGGTATCGAATCGAAGTGTTGTTGGAAGGGTTGAGTTGTCGGTTGGCGAAACCATCTCCCAACAACGCCCTATGAGGGGGGGCATGCCTGGTTTGGGATCCGCTAATCGGAGTGAAGCGCCATTGTCAGACCAGAGCAGATAAGTCTTATCGGGTATCGTGGATTTGTTGGCTGCATTGTTGGCTGCCGGTGTTCCGGCAGATATCAACAGTAGTTCCGGTTCTTCTATGCCAGAAGATTGCTTTTGATTCAGCCCGGATGCATCGTCACGACCAATGCCCGCAGTACGGAAAAGAAAATTCGTGTTTTGTTTAACCATTTCACCGGTGGCGTTGTAGTAGCCGGCGTTTTTGTACGGCAGTAGGGCTATTCCGTATTTGATGGCCAAGTAGGTCTCTACCTGCCTACGCTCGACGGGGGAAAGCACCTGGTCGTAAACGATAATTTCGGCGAGTTGTCCGCGAAAGGCTTTTACTGGTGTTTCGGGCAGTACAGGCTGTGCACCGACGATCAGGTATTGCGATACGATGGGCAAACTGTCCGGTTTTATGTGACGCTCATACACGTTGAGTATAGGTTGGCCTTGACGAATGTCTGTGAGTTCCAAGAAATAACGCGATTCCATGTCCGCTAACCGTTTGGTGGTGAGCATAAGGTGATTACGACTGTTTCGCTCCAGTTGCCACAGGCATTGCTCTTCCGAATCGTCAGCCGGGCGAAACACCGAAAAGATGCTAATCTTGTTCAATGCAGCGTGGCCCAAAGGCAAACGAATGGGTTGCTGCGTTCCGTCAAAGTGCATGGCGGCGTTGAAATTGATTTGGCGAGATGAATCATCCGATGTTTGGTTGATTACCGCAACAACCTCCTCTGCACCGTTGAGGTAAAGGCGCTTGAAAGTTGTCTTGCCAGCCTGACTTTCTGAAATGCACCAAGCGATTGAGCCGGTTACGCCGCCGGGGCAGGTTTGTTGTGCCGATGCCTGCGACAAGCAGAGCATGAATCCTGCAACTGTAGCTGTATATCTGAACATAGGGATAAAGATTTATTGGCTATTACTCAGTCGGAAAGCGAGGCCAATAGTGAGTTGAACTGGAGAAACACGATTTTCTATTTTACTCCTAAAACCGTAGGACTGTGGTTTAATAGTAATCACATCATCAAATCCATGAAAATAGCCCGCCTCAAAGATCAAACCCCAACCCTGATTTGGGCTCCACTCAAATCCGGCAGCGCCCATCATCCCCCAGTTGTTTTGGCCTATCACCAAGGTACGTAGTTCCTCTTCTATCTCCTCGGGAAGCCCGTACAAACTTTCAGGTGTATGCGAATAGGTTAAGTTTTTTTGTCCGCCATTGAAAACATTGAAACTCCCATACATACCCCCGCGCAAAAAAAAGCCATGAAAGAAGGTTCCGGAGGCTTGGTCAGCGAAGCCCACTGGATATATTTTGGGGCCGGCGACAATATTAAAATAACAGTAATTTAGAGTCAAGTCGTAGTTTAGTTCTTTGATGTCCTTGTATTTGTACCCCCCTTTGTTGTTGGCCAACAGGAAATCAACCTCCATAGCGAGCCATCCGTTGAAACGATAATAAAGCGACGGGCCAAATACAAGTCCTACATTTTGCAGTTCAGTTGTTTCATAGGTTGCCGGATCGAAATCATCTGAAATGATACTGGGTATGATGTTGGTGATTTGGGGGCCGGTACTACCCTTTTGGATTCCACCCTTAAACGTAAGATGAAGAATCCCCTCCTCAAGCGGGTGCCTATCAGCTTGTCCCACAGCGGCGGTAGTGAAAAAGAGATAAAACAACAAGGTTGGAATCGAGTGACGCATAAATAAAGATTTTGAGTTTCAAAAATGGTGCGGTTAGTTTTGCTCGTGGTCTTATTTCAGAATTAGGTCTTTTCAATCATAGCATGGTGATTTTTCCAGTTTCCGCCTTCCGCCATATTGGCCTTTGCGCCCCGGTTTTGCCAGATCGCATCCTGAAGGCTTTTGCAAAGAGGGTTTAGTTTTTCGTTTCTTTTCCCCAAATGTTTCGGAGCATCCTTCGTCGTCTCGGTTGCGTTTGGTCTTCATCTTCTTAAGGGGCTTGTTCCCTTTTGCCCATTCACAGCCTTCGTTTTCCCGATCGCGGCTGGTTCTCGTTTTTTTCAGACGCTTTCCTCCCTTAGCCCATTCACAGCCCTCGTTGTCCCGGTTGCGTTTCGTTTTCATCTTTTTCAGGGGCTTGTCCCGGTTTGCCAGATTGCACTGGTCAACAAGTATCCCATTTTCGCAACGATTAGCGTAATTTCGAGCAGTCAAAAGGTATCCGCCTTGGGAGTATCTGTGAACATCTATAAAAGCGAATCCTTTTTGGACCATCTCCTGAATAAACGCGTTCATCTCAATGGCATAGTGCCCCGGGATTTCTTTCATATATTGGTCGCCAATCATGAGTTGAGTAAATTCGCCTACCCCATCTGTACCCTGATTGACTTTCACAACTTTGATGTCTATTCGATAAGCTGGTTGTACTTGTGTCACCCCCAAGCACTTACCAAAATATTTTTCGGATTGCGAAAAAGATTCTTTTGATACTACAAGCCCTACTGCCAGTATAATAATGACACGGGTTATAGAATTTACATTCCTCTGGGTCATTGGAAGCCATGATCTGTGTACGGTCTGGTCGGCTGCTCCGAATCACGGGAAGCTGCTTCGAAGGCGAGGCCCAAAATGCCCCAAAATGCCGGCAGGCTTACCCAAAACCAGAAATCAAATCTGTCTTCAGAATAGTATATGGACTTCGACCACACCTGCCAACTGAACAGACCGAACAGCACGATCAAGACCAGCACCAAACTTGCACCGTTATCCTCCTCTTCGTTGTAGTAGCTCATAGTGGTAAAAGTGGTTTTGAAAAAAGTGAACGATTGATATTTTCCGCAACCCCATCTGACCCTGTCATGGACTTCCGCTGCCAGTATGCGATATTAGAGGCCCACCCCACCCCAAACAGTACTTTCCCCACACCATTTTTTTCAAATTGTTTTCGAATGCGCTGAAAGCTGTAGCCGGAAAAGGAAGTTTTGGGGAATATAGCCGCATCGGGCAAATACGATGTTACAAATATTTTGCCCTGCTTTGGTCGCACCAACTTACTGACCCCACAAATCCCATCTAACGCTATTCCATACTTCGCGGAATATGGCGGATGCTTTGCGGGTTTGAGTGGATGTTTGCTGGAGATCGGTTTGGAAGGTGCCCGTTTGCGTTAATTTCAGGGGGTAATTTGCAGTGATTAGCGGCATACCACTTAACACAGACCGGGCTTGTCATCGGCTTACACTCGTCCTGTTTGGCGTTTGGCCGCGCGCTCATCCATCCATTTCCTGATCTTTTCGAAAAGAGCCTCCACTTCCGAGCGCTTTTGCCTGCTGCATAATCCGGCGCAAATTGCGCCGGATTATGCAATATATCATCCACTGCTCTTGGACTACCGATTGTTCTAATTCACATAATTAGCGCTTTCAATAGAAATTTTAAACCTGTTCCCCTCCGTCCAACCGCAAGTGAATACACGTTCCCATTCACGAGGTTGAATAGTATCGGTATAATAAGCGGTACCTTTGGTTTCACTGCTATAAATGGAATACTTCACTTTAATTGCCCTTGAATAGTGTTTATTAAGAATTTTAAAAACCGTTTTTGGAGGGTTAGTCTCCTGTAATTCAGCAAGATAAAGATAGTTAGCGGCATCGTTAACCGTTGGTGATAGAGTAGAGTTTTGGCTGTAATCAAAACTCATTGCAACCAATGAAATGGCTGCAATAAAAAACAATGGAACCAGTTGTTTCATGTTCTATAATTTTGAGTGATGAAATAAATAAGCGACGTAAAATTATGCATTAGTTTTCATGCAACTATGGGTCAGCCGACTGCACGAACTGATGCCACACAACTGGAAACCCGTGCCAGAGAAAAAATGCAGATGCCGAAGTGGCAAAAATAGACAGCCCGGAAGTGTAGGGAAAGATGGGGTTCGTCGTAGGCTTACGCTCATGAGGTACACCAGCCCGTAGTCGGTTGATTTGTCCTTCGGTTTGCGGCGCAGGTAGTAATAGTGTCGCCACACCATCAGGATGACGAAAATACTCATTAGCCCCACCCCCACGATGATCCAGAGACGGTACACGTCCTATGAATTGATTGGCAAACATGGTGTTCGTTGTTGTTTGTGATCGAGCGGTGAAAAAGTGTGGTTTGGGGGCGTATAGCCGCGTTGGTCAAATACTTCCTTGCATACGGTTAGCCCTTCTCATGGTGCAAACCTACCGCCCCCCTAAATCCCGCCCAACGTTAAGTGCATACCTCGCGGGCTACGGGGGATGCTTTGCGGGTTTGAGTGGATGGTTTGCTGGGGATCGGTTTGAAAGGTATCCGTTTGCGCTAATTTCAGGGGGTAAGTTGTGGTGATTAGCGGCACCCCACCTAACACATACCGGGCTTGTCATCGGCTTACATTCGTCCTGTTTGGCGTTTGGCCGCGCGCTCATCCATCCATTTCTTGATCTTTTCGAAAAGAGCCTCCACTTCCGAGCGCTCTTGTCTGCTGCGCATAACTTCCACGAGGTCTTTGCTTTGCTGGAAAAAGGCGTCCGAAAAAGTCAGGTTAGCCAATGGTACCCGGATGCGGTATTGCCCCGGGTTTTGATACTCGAATAGTGTGCGGCGCACCTTTTCGATGTATGTTTTCTCCTCGCTTCCTTCGGCGCCGGTATCGGCCTCTTGCCAAGCCTCGGCGATTGGCACTACGATTCGACGAAAGTCCACATGCCCACCGTTCAGTTCATCTACTGATACCCAGCCATCCTCCGGGGCTTCCATACGCCGAGCCACGAAAAGCAGCAGATTTTTAATGGCCATTGGAGGTACAGATGCCTCGATACGCTGCTCCCGAACACGGATATGTAGCCTCCATCGGCGCCCATCTCTTCCGCCGAACGCCAGGTGTGTCTGGTCGGGCAAGGGCAGACTGAATTCTTCCACTCCCCAACTCGTGGCAAGGGCGAAACAAAACATCGTCATTACGGCATAGACGCTCAAGGTCAGCCAATTTTCGAGCGCGCTAAAGGCCGGCTCCCGTTGCCATTCAAGGAACACGTCCGGTATCTGAATCAAGAAGACCAAGAGCATTATTGCCACAGAAAGCCACGCCAACAGCTTGTAGCCCCGGAAGAAAAACGAACGCCAAAAAGCAATACCCAAGGCAAGAATGGCGGGGCCGGCAAACAACAGGTCAGGCCAGTTCACCCATTCATTGGCTATTTCTGCCGGGATACTGTTCGCGGTAGCATACCATGCTATCAGTAACGTCACGGCAGCCGTCACGGCAGCCGAGGTGAGCACGGCGGGCTGCCACCAGCGGCGGCGCACTTGCTCATACGCGTAATCGAAGTGCTGGATGGCCAGGAGGTACAGCATACTGTTCACTGTGCTGAGCAGGCTGCGCACGGTATCCGGCCAAGGTGGAGGCAAGTGGGTATTGCTCAAGCCCCACAAACTTAGCAGCACCCAAATTCCCAAGGCTCCTGACAGATATGCCAGGCCATAATCTTTTTTGCCGGCGCTCGGTGCATGGGTAATGATGTTGCGCCAAATGGAGTACAATGCAACCGCCGCGAAAGTGGACATGAGTCCCCAACCTATGTAGTACGGGTTAGCCATCGTGCTGTCTTTTCTTCTTGTGTTGTTTAGTGGAAAATTTGGTACTGTAGTATTAGAGGATTGACTTTCTGAAAACGTACTTATGCGAGGTCTGAAAATGTGCTAATACGAGGTCGTTGGATACGCGCCACTTAGGCGCAAAACAGTAAGAGGTTGAAAAAGAAGATGTTAAAAAGGAGGAGCATGGTTTTGATGCAGTTGCTTGCCCGGCGGCACTTTCCTCCTTAGTGGTAAAAAAGAAACAGGAAGGGGACACTTTTGAAAAAAAGTTTAAAACTTGTCCCCAAAACATCCAAACCTACCACTAACAATCATGGGAGACCATCTTGAACAACGCGATGAGGGCCTCGGGAATCGCTTGGTATGCCCCGACGACCAGCGGATTCTTGCGCTGCTGAAAGCATCTGGCGAAACGCCCGAAGAATCGGCACGCATAAAACTGCATAATGACGTTCTCGGTATCCTGAAAAGCAGCGCAGAAGGGTATGCAGCGAAGGCCAAATCGCGTATCAAGCGCATCCTTACCGAGCCGTTTCTGAAAGCAAGTGACGGCGTGGAAACCCTGTACGAAAATGCCGTTGCGAACTTTGTGCGCAATATCCAGGAGGGAAAATTCAGATATGAGTCTTCCTTGAGCACATACCTCTGCGGGATCGCCACCAAGATCACCCTGAATGAATGTCGAAGAATCAAGGCATGCATGAACAAAAAGGCCCCCGAGAATACTATTCCTGATCATGCGCAAGCGAACGAACCAGATGGCCCGAATCCGCTATTTGCCAAGATTATGCAAGCAATAGACCTGTTGAAAAACGAAGAAACCGCAAAAATCATGAAGTTATATTATGGCAAGGAGCTCAAGGACAGAGAAATTGCAGAGCAGTTGAAACGCCATTGGGAGCCTTTGGAAAAAGTGCGGCAACGCGTCAAGAAAAAGAGACAGCGGGCGTTGAAAAAACTCCGTGACCAATTTGGGGGGCAAGCGTAGAATACCACCATATAAACCTCTTTGACGCACCCAAAAAATAAACACATTTAACGCACGCAAGATCATGACAGATAAAGATATGGACGAGGGCCTGTCGAATCGAATAGACGACTACCTCATGGATCGCCTTTCCGACACCGAACGTGAAGCGTTTGAAGCGGAAATGCTCTTCAGCCCGGAAATCCAGCATGAATTGGTATTCCGTACTTCCGTCTCAAATGCCATTTGGACGAGCACTCATGTTCCGAATAAGCAGTATGAGTCGGAACCGGCAGAGGGCGCAGTCGCTGGCAATGGTTGGTGGAGCGGAGTAACCTCCGTATGGAAAAGCCTGTCTTGGCTCGCCAAATTGCTGACTGTAGCGACCATCCTTGCCGCCTTGGGCATACTCACATACCTCTGGAACCACCGACCTGATAAGGCCCGACCTGAAACCGTAACCGTGGTGTCAAGAGACAGTACGCCTTCCACCGACACCACGGTTCTTGACGGTAGCCTGGTGCTGCTCGATACGCCCGCAACGCCCACCATTCAACCCCGACCAAAGGCCAAGCCTGTTCCCGTACCTCCCGCCAGCATATCTGCTCCTCAAACAGACCCGACGGACAAAGTAGCATGGGACGCAGCCGTGCTTTTAGGCTCCTGCGAAGCATACCGAGCATTTGTTCAAAATTACTTTCAAAGTGCGTTTCGGTCTTTGGCCGAACAAGCCATCCAACAGAAGTGTCTGCCTACGCCAGATTCTTCTCTTCCCGTTCCCGTACAAAAACTCCAGGCCGACATGGTGCGTGTGGAAGACGGCGCCTTCATCATGGGCTGTAGGGACGGAGAAACTAATGATTCTTGCTCTGTCTCTGAAAAGCCGGAACACCAGGTGCGCGTACCGGCATTTTCGATAGGTCGCTATGAAGTCACACAAGCCCAATGGCGGGCAGTCATCGGATCAGACCCACCCAGATCGGCCAACAAAGGCTGCGATGATTGTCCGGTGGAGTTTGTCTCCTGGATAGGTGTCCAAGAGTTCATAAGCAAACTTAACGCCCTGACAAAGCGGAATTACCGCCTGCCCTCCGAAGCAGAGTGGGAGTTTGCAGCAAGAGGAGGCTCCAAGAGTAAGGGATACCGGTACAGCGGTAGCAATGACTTGAGCCTGATTGCCTGGACCGGCAAGTACACCAAAAAGGCTACGCAACCGGTAGGCACTAAAGCGCCCAACGAACTGGGGCTTTACGACATGAGCGGGAACGTACACGAGTGGACGATGGATTGTTACAACAACAGCTACGATGGCGCGCCGACCGACGGGAAGGCTTGGCTGACTAAAGGCAACTGCGAACTTCGGGTAGCACGAGGTGGTTCCTGGAACCCCGACGAGCCGGTCGGCTACTGCCGACCGGCCTTCCGGCTCTATTTTCCCGCAACGACTGCCATTCCGGTCGTAGGATTTCGACTGGCTGCAGATTGATGACAAGTAATTTTCTACACCACCGACGCCCCCACAAACTCCACCCGCACATGCGGGTTCCCATCAAACAACTGTCTCACAATCACCTCAGCAAGATCCACCGGCAGTTCCGTTCGCTTGGACTTTTTCTGGTACAGATCGTCGAAAGCCGGGTCGGAAGCCCGTAAGATGGCGATTTTATGCCGCAGGCTCGCCGTGGTGATGTGCAGCGCATTAGCCAGGTCACTTTTAGCCACCCGGCCGGCGGCCACGGTCAGGCGGATGGGGTTTTCGTTGAGCCAGTTGGCAACACAGGTGGCTTCGCAGGGTTGTGGCATGGTGTTCTGGGGTTAGGGTTTTAGGAATTTGGAAAATCTTCCAGGCCGGATTCCAGAAGGGTTCGGATTTCGGCTACGATACGTTTCCCATCCGGTTGCCCGTCACCGGTGAGGGGCAGGTGATTTTCCTTTAGTAAGGCGCCGCCTACGGTGAACAGTTGAAATACCCAGGCTGGGAAACTTTCGGCACCAGACTGCTGCCGGAAATCGCCGAAAGCGCCGGCATGATCCAGCACCGCCAGCACGCGCAGCGTTTCACCTGTGTTCCAGGCATTGAAAGCCGGATAAGGCAGACTGAAGTCCGGCTGGATATTGAATTTCAAACCCGGATTCAGTATCGGCATCCGAAACCCGGCCGGCGGCAGGGCATGTACAGCATCGGAAGAGGCGGGAAGGCTCTGCTTGAGCGTGTCCAATTCCGCATTACCGGCATCAAGCAATTCCTGCAGTGCTTCGTTTTCACCGGTCAAACCGGCAATGCGCCGTTTCAACCTCCGGCCGCTGCGGATGGACAATAGGTAAAGCGTCAGCAAGATGGCAAACAGGATCATGAACGCGATGCCGACGGGTTTCCATGGCAGCCGAACGGCGCCCGGTGAAAGATGAAGTTGTTCCATTCTTTAGATGGCTTTTTTGATTTCTGCGACAATCTGCTGGATTTCACCGGGCGACAGCGCCACGGTCACTTTGCCCTGATCGAGCAGTTGCCGGGCCTTGTGTTCGTTTTTGAGCCGGCGCAGGTTGGCCACGATAGTAAAAGCGGCGGCAGCGGCGATCAGGGCGAGCGCCAGTCCAACGGCCCAACGGGGTATGTTTTCCATATCAGTGTGGTTTTACAGGGTTTCGCCGTCTTCCATCCGCATTTTGATGACGGCAGATGACCAGCGCAGGTCTTTGGTGTGAATACTCCAGTTGCGGCCTTTCGAACGTTCGATGCGAATGCGGTGCTGGGTCGCGGCGGATTTGGCAAGCGCCAACACCGCTTCCAGCGCCTTAGTGAAATCTCGTGTTTTGATATTGCCAAAGCCGCCGAACGCAATAGCCATGTCGGTGGCCCGCATTTCAATTTCGCGGTTGCCAAAGCGCACAATGAGCTGCACCTCTTCTGTCTCATTTCCCCGGGCGACCTCGGTAAAAGACCTTCTGTGGTATTCCTCCAACAACGCAGCGATAGCGTACCGCTCCACCTGGATGGACACCTGGCGCCGGATGGCCTCCACTTCCGCGTCGAAACCGGTTTGCTCGGCCTGTTCGCGGCGTTGTTTGGCAATATCGCCGTACCGGACGGTGATTTGCAGTTCTTTGGCCGACAATTCGCTGACGGCTTTGGCGGGCAGGTGGCTATCGTAAAAGAGGATGACTTCGTCGTCGGTCCAGTCCTCGATGGGGAGGCTGGCAAAAGATTGTCCTGTTACCGGCTCGGTGGCGGTTATTTCGGGTGTTGAATCGGTGGTCATGGTCAATAAAAAGGTTACTGGTTAGAAGGTTTCTGGTTCGAAGGTTCACTAACGCGCGGCAAATTTCCGGTACGGGATGCTTTCCATAAGACCAGGGTTTTCAGTGTCAGGTATGAGTATTTCCAGTTTGTCGAGATCCGCATAGAGTTTGGTGCGCCCGGTTTCCCGGTCGTACAGCACGAAGGGCGACATCTTCGCCGCCGGACTGCGCAAGCGTTGCAACGTGGTCCAGATCGCGTACAACTCCTCGGGCAGGGTTCGGACGGTGAACCAGGCTTCGTGGTTGGGTTTATCGCCGGTGCGGAACACGATATAGATGCGGAAAGCCTTGCGCAGCAGCAGGTTCATGCTCATAAAGTCGTGGCTCACTACCATCACGTCGATGCAGTTGTTGCGGTGGATGGTGAAAAATTCGATCTGTTCCTCGGGCATCTCGCTCTTTTGCGGGATGTAGTTGCGGCTCTCGTCCAGTATGACCAGCCCGTTGCGGAACCAGGTGCTCAGGATTTGAAACCAGGACGGGTCTTTCCATTTCACGTTGCGCAACACCCGGATGCCGCGATCCCAGCGCTGAGCTTTGCGGGTCTGCGGATTGATCACGCCGTATTTCAATTCGGTCAGCGTGATCTGCGGGAACTCGTCGAAGGCGGTCGACCGCGAGGGGTCGCAGATCAGCACTTTTCGAGGCACTTTTTTATCCTTGGTGCGCTCGATATAGAACCGGGCTTGTTGCCGGATGAAGGTGCTTTTGCCCTTGCCCAAGTCGCCGAATACACACATGGAGCAGTAGTCCCGTTGTTTCGGGTCTTTCGAGTTGTCCAGTCCATCGTATATCGACTGCATGGGCGAAGGGGTAAAAACGGTGTTTGGGGTTTGGTCTGGGGTTATGTAGTGGGTTGTTTGTCGTTCCAGTATGTCGCCTCCTGGGTATTCACGAACGCTGTGAACTTGTCCAGGACGCTGTCGGCATTGTTGAAACCGATCTTTTCCAGCAGGATCTTGCCGCCGTTCACCACAAGGGGGGTGAGCAGCAGAAAACCCAGCAGCAGTTCCGGCGAAATGCGTACCTGTCGCGCTTCGAGGATTTTGTCCAGCAACCGCACGGTGCGCTGTTTCAGACCCTCGCTCATGGCTACTTGCTCGGCAAAGGAGGTCTTGCGTTTGGTGAAACCGAGTACGGCCTCCTGGGCTTTCTCGTACAGTGCCTTTTCACCGGGATTGGCTTTGCCGGCGGCAATTTTGGGGTACAGCTCTTCGACCGTCTGCACAGCCGTTTTCGGCGTGCTGAAATAGTCGTAAGACCACACCGCCAGCACAGATTGGAGGATGTCGTACCAGTCCACCAGTTCCTGGGCGGCAATACTGTTTAGTTCTGAGTCCAGGGCGGTCCGCTCCGGCGCATAAACCGGCGGCAGGGAATCACCCGATGGGCCGGCTTCAGAGGGGCCGATTAAAACAGGGTTTTCGGGACTCATCTGAGGCATTTCCCGTTTGGCCAATACTTCGGCTTCGGCCAGCGGGCGACCGGTTTTTTGCTGGATGGCCTCTACCCGCTCAATAAACTCCGGCCGGGTGCCAGTTTCTTCGCCGAGGTCTTCGGGCAGGGCCTCGGGCGTTTCGGCGCCGGGTGCAGCCACGATTTCTGCCACGGCCAGGACGGCCGGTTCCACGGTGCGATCCGAGGTAGCATCGAGCAATTCAGCCAGGATGTCGTCCCCGGCAATCGGGATGCCGTTGAGGATTTGTTCGAGGACCGGCAGTTCACCTTGGGCCTCGTCCAACACCGCTCCGACGGTCGTTTTAAAGTTTTTGCCGCCGCGTTTAGCCATTGGGAAGGTGGGTTTTAGGTTCTTCCGGAAGGTGTTTTTTCAACACTTCCACCAGGTGGGCATAAGCGGTGAAATCTATACCGGCTTCTGCCAGGATGGGCGCCAGGGCGTTTACTTCGATTCTGCCCAACCAACTGCCCTCGAACGCCCCGGCGAGCAGTTTGCCGTTGGCGATCAGGGTATCTCGCTTCTTGCCGTCCATCAGGATGCCCAGGATCGTTTTGGCGTCGAGGGCTTCGCCCAGCGGCAACACGGCCATCAGTTCACCGATCTTGTCCGCGTGGCCGGCGATGCGTTCGCAGGATTTCAGTAAATAATATATGGTGTTGGTCAGGATGACTTTTTGGGTCGTCAACTCGCTCACTTTGAAGGCCGCGTCCGCATACGCCCTGGCGTTTTCGCGCAGGCGCCCGGCGAGTTGGGAAAACCTCGCCGTGGTGGTGACTTTCACTCTGCCCTGCCGGATAGCCGTGAGCAATGAATCACTGTGCCGGTCGAGGTCTTTGAGCCAGATTGTCAGTTGATCCGCTCCTGCCGAGGTCTCTGTTTCGCCATTCAATATCAGGGAGTTATCAGCCATTTTTTTCGGAATATTTTCGGTAAATTTTCGGAAAGGTTCCGGTAGGTTTCCGGTAAAATCTCGGCATGGTTTCGGTAAAAAACCGATATATCGAATCGGTGTAAATTATTTGCCGGATTTATTCCGGGTATTTCCTTCTTTTCGTTCGAAGTTTTGAAAACTATCTCCCGAAAGCGGTTCGGGTGCGTGCTTTCATTTTATGGAAACAAATTTGCGGTATTCGTTGCATATATGTCGCTTAAATAAGTAACTTTGTTGCAACATTATATAGGCTCAAAAACTTGCGCATTACAACACTCAAACATTGCTATGGGACAACAACATGGGCGCTTTGCCGACCGGACGTTCGAGGGGACGGAAGTCCGGTTTCTGGAAATACGCGGAACCGGGACCACCGGGAAATGGCTATTTGAAATCCGGGCGCTGGAGCGAGCAGGTCCGTACACAAAGCGAACGCGCTTCGTGGTGGAATTTTTGCCCAAAGCCTACCGGCTCAGCCGGCTCGGGCTGGTGGGGCAGGGGAGCGAAATCGGGATCGAGGAAATGACCGGCCTGCTGGAAGTGCCGGAGGACATCAAAACGGCTTTCGAGGGGCACATCCGCCAAGAGTGCGAACGCCGCCGGATAACGCTGCGACGAACCCGGCAAGGCCCCGGCTACCTGCTGCGTCAATTGGCGACACTGCTGATTAACGCCGAAATCCGACCCGTTGCGGAAGCCGAACGAGAGGTGCTGGACATCATCCGGCGTCACCTGGAAACCCCGGTTTTCATCCACCGGGTAAAGGGCGCCACGGACCAGTACCATTTCGGCGATGAGCACATCGGCAGATTCTTTATGAAAGAAACCCCGGCTTACCAGGAATAAGCGAACACATAAACAGTAGGCAACATGGATATTACACCAGGTCGGAACCCACAAGATTGGGCCGCGTTCAACAGCCGCTTCCGGCTGCTGATTTCTCCCCTTATTTCCACCCTGTGCTTCCTCGTGGTCGTGCTCGGGAGCGTGTACGGCATGAAAAAGATGCTGGAACCGCAGTTTCCCGGAATCGGGCTGTGGGTGGCCGTGGTCATCGCGTTCGTGGTGCAACGGCTCAACGGCGTGTCGGTACATTTCAGCACCCGGATGATCGCCGCAGTATTCCTGCCCAGGGCGGAAAAACAAAGTCTCGAAAACCAGCGCGTCGCCGGCGTGGACATCACGATCGGCATCCTGTGTCTCTGCCTGACCGCCGGTATTTGCACCGTCGATTTCATCGTCAACCGCGAAGGCAACCACGAAGCCGTGGAACGCATGACGGTCAAACCGGAGGAAAGGGTCGTGGACACGGCTCCGCACGACAAGGTGCTGAACCTGGCGGAAAAGGCACGAAGCGCCGAAAAAGCCGCCGAAGACCGCGAACGCGCCACCTGGGGCACAAAGGTGGACGCCGAGATCAACAAAGAGAAGCGGCGGCTGGAATCGCGCAAGAAGCGCCTCGCCGGGGTAGGGGCCAATTGGGCGCAGGTGGAAACCCGGCAAATCAACGCGCAGCTGGCCGGCCTGGAGAAAAAACGCCGCGAGCGCAAAGCGGAGTTCCTGCCCAAAACCAGCAACCTGGCCGAAAAAGAAAAAGCCCTGGCCGACATCGCCGCCCAGCAAAGCAGCCTGCTGCTTGGACAACAGACCCAGGTGAGCCAGGCTAACACCCGCGCCTTGGGTGACTATGAGGCGCGCAAGGAATCCCGCAAAAGCGGCATGTTTCTGATCTATTTAGCCGGGATGTTCCTGTGGCACCTCTGCCACGGGATGCGGCAGTACCGCGCGCTCAAGTTCGACGAAAAGCACCCCGACGGCGAAAGCCCGCTGATCGAGATTTTCAAAACCATCGGCAACGGGCTGAACAACGCCCTGTGGACCGTCCGGGCAAAAATCTACGACTGGCTGCCGGAGGATGAAATCCGCGACGCCGCCAAAAAAGACCTGCTGGCCAAGGTGCAAACCGATCTCTGCCAGGAGGTATTCCAGTTCGTGACCAACAACCAGGGCGTGAACGAAATGGCGATCTATCTCGCCCTGAAACACCGCGACCTGAACGAGGTGCGCCAATCGCTGCGGGTGCTGAAAACGGCTCGCTTGCTATTCGAGAACAGCGGCCTTTGGACGGCCGACAAGCACCAGGCACAATTTTTTTTTGACCTGACGGGAAGTGAGCGCGGCGGAGCGGCCAAACGCCTTGAAAATCATACCCCAGGCGCCAAATTCATCATCGACGAAACCTTCATCCGGGCTTTGATAGACGACCTGCTGGCCGCCCGGAATTTCATCCGGGACAAAGCCCAGATCGATCTGTTGATCCGGGAATTAGAAACCACCATTCAATTTGTTTGATATGACACTCGCCGAATTGGACGAACACATCAAAACCTTCAAACGCCGGGTAAATGACCCGCAACTGAGCGAAGCCCAGCGCGCAGCGTTTCAGGCTGCCCTGGAAGGCGCGGAAAAGCAGCGACAGGAATTGCTTGCCGCCCAAGCGCCCGCTGTGGCGCCTAAACCGGAGCGAACGATTCCTAAACCGCCGGTGGATACCCAAGCGGGTTCATTGCCCGTAACGCCACTGTTTGTCGTCGAGCCGAATCCGGCCGTTACGGCACCCGAACCGCCGGTGCCCACCGGTGGCCCTGAAAAAAAAACGGTGGTTCGCTCGTCTGCCCCAGTTGTGGGTACTGTTTCGATTCAGAACCCTGATCCGGCTTCGATCGTGGTGGACTGCGATTTGGAAGGCCTCTCCAAAACGGTAATCGTTTTTCGTTGGGGCAAGACGGAGGAGCGGCTGTCACCGGGTGTGGCGATGGGACGGTTTAAGGCGCGGGTGGCGGATGTGCTAAACCTCGGGAAAAAGAAGCAGAAAGACAGTCGCAGTTTTCACCGCGCGGTGGGGTACTACACCGGTTTGTGCCGCTTTTATGGACGGGAGTTGACGGCGGCAGAGTTTGGGTTTCGGGGGCGGAAGGCAGAGGTGTTGGAGGCGGTGCAGGATGCTGCGTTTCTCTAATAT
>Ga0268299_1001755_pt1 | contig 33006 bp, 21 predicted proteins | sample NOBtaG_FD_193484 | JGI IMG/M metagenome (GOLD analysis project Ga0268299, IMG submission 193484) | Activated sludge microbial communities from bioreactor in Nijmegen, Gelderland, Netherland - NOB reactor | ecosystem: Engineered > Bioreactor > Aerobic > Activated sludge | place: Netherlands... | reverse complement strand
AGCTCCCACAGTTTGTCATCCAAAACTACCTTGGCCATGGCTGGACCTCCTTGTCCAGGCCAAGAATCGGCTATCGCTGGCGAAACAGAACAGTCATTTTGTTAGAGGCTCTTAGTTTGCGCGTTCACGCACCACAGATCCGAGCCGCGACCGCCAGGGAGCGGGCCGTGCTGGAAGCGCTATGGTGCGTCGTCGGTCACGAGGAATCTGTGACGTGTACCCGGGTGGTTGCGGCACGCGCGGATAACCACGCCGCGTGCTGCCGTTGATCAGCGCCTGCGCCGCAGCAGCATCGGGATTCCCATCAACAGCATCAGCCCGGTCGCGGGTTCAGGCACGACTTGCGGCTGAGTGGCAGCCAGCGCGTCAACGCTCAGCATCGATTCGCCAATGCTCACATCCTTCAGAAACGACAGGTCCGGAGGCGTGAAGCCGAACGCCGAAGCCAGTGAAACCACCGAACCGAGTTCGGCCATCTCCGCGGCTGATAGCGCCTGCCCGCTGCGCGCCTTCGCCGAAAGCGCCGCGATCTTCGAATCGAGCTGGCTCTCAAACTGCCCGGACGAGCTGAACTGCGCGAAAATATTGTCCACCCCCATCGCCTGGAATATCGGCTCGGTCACCACGGCGAGCAGGTCGGCGAAGATGTTGCCACGCAGACTGATCGGCCCGATGTCGTAATCCATCGTCGAAGGCTCATTGCTGAAGCGCCCCTCGTTCGTGAACGACTGCCGGCTCGAAACGTTGAACGTCACGTCGTAATACCCGAACTCGTTGACCGTTGCGCTCGCGTCGAGCAAAAAGCTGCCGTTCAACGTGGTGATCTGGTTCCCGGTATCAGTCGTCAGCAGATAGTTGAACGGAGTGCCGCCGGTATTGAGCGAAACCTCGAGCAGATCAAGCCCGCGCCCACCCGTCGTGAAGGTAAACGTCGGCGAACCCTGTAGCGTCAACTCGGTCGCTCCGAAATCCAGCGTCTCGCCGGTGAACGTCCGCGTGACGATCAGGTCGGCGCCGCCGCTCATGAAGTTCTCTTCCGCGATGAAGTTGAAGCCCGCCTCCCCCAAACCGTTCACCACCCGCTTGAACATCCCCGCGTCGACCTGCGTCGGCAGCGCCCATCCCGCGGCGGTCATTCCGGCAAGCCACAGTCCCAGTTGTCGTCGCATCATCAACCCCTTGTCTTGGCGCCGGGCGTGCGGCGATCCCCGCGCTCCCTCGACGCGGCTGCACCCCTTGGTGTCCCATGATAGCAGTACCGCCCGCGCCGGTCGACGCGATCCGCGGGCATTCTCTCAGCCCCGCCCGCAAGCACCGCTGAACTCCCTGTTTATCGTCCAGCCGCTAGCGAAGCAATAAACCCCGCACGCCGAACTTTGCCCACCTTATCGGACCCCTCCCGCTTATCGAACAGATCGCCCGCAGCACGCGCAGAATCCGCCGCACGCATTCATCCTCACGCGTATCGGCGACCGGAATCACCCGCTACGCCTCCTGCGCAAGCAGCCCCGCAGCCGTCGTGATCATTCGAAAGCCCCACCGCTCGCGCACACGATCCAGCGCCCGATCCACACGCTCCGCGGTCGCGCGCCGCGCGCCATCGAACAGCAGCAATTGCCGCCCGCGCGCCGGTGCCAGCTGGCTGAGCTGCACGCCGATCAGGCGAACCGCTTGCCGCCGCGGAGCAAACGCGTCGAACAACTCCGACGCGACGCGATACAACTCCGCGTGGCAATCGCTGCCATAGCCGAGCGCACGCGCATGCGTGCGCGTGCGAAAGTCCGCCGTCCGCAGCTTCACCGTCACCGTGCCCGCGACCAGCCCCGCGCGCCGCAATCGCCACGCCGACTTCTCCACCAGCCTATACAACGTCCGCCGCACCAACTCGAAATCGGTGCAGTCCCGGCTAAACGTGGTCTCGTTGGAAATCCCCTTCGGCGCCTCCCGCGCAGACAACACGCCGCTGCCGTCGCCCGCGGCGATCCGCATCAGCCGCCGCGCCCACTCCGCGCCCAGCCGTCGCACCAATAACGCCTCGCCCGCATCCTGAATTTCCGAAAACCGCTCGAAACCATTGGCCGCGAGCAATTCCGCCGCCCGCCGCCCGATCCCCGGCACCACCGACAGCCGCATCGGCCGCAAAAACGCCCGCTCCGCCCCCGCGCGCACATGACACAACCCACGGGGCTTGCAATACTTACTCGCGATCTTCGCAATCAGTTTGTTGCGTCCGATTCCGATCGAAACGCTCAACCCGGTTTCCGCGAGCACCGCGCTGCGCAGCGCCTCCGCCAGCGCCAGCGGCCAGTGCGCCGGCGGCAACACGGTGGACGATTCCGACGAAGGCCTCGCTTGCCCGACGCGCGCCCCGCAAGCGTTCAACGCCCGCCACTGGTCCACCGTCCAATCGAGATACCCCTCGTCGATGCTCGCGACTTCAACGCACGGGCTGAATCGCCGAATAACTGCGAACACCCGCCGGCTGAAATCCTGATAGACGTCGTGCCGCCCCGGCAGAAAATGTGCCTCCGGACACGCCCGATACGCCCGCACCAGCGGCATCGGCACGTACACGCCCCGCGCCCGCGCCTCGTACGACGCCGACGCAACCACCCCGCGCTGATCCGCCGCACCGCCAACCACCACCGGCTGACCGATCAGCCGAGGGTCCAGCACCTGCTCAACCGAGGTGAAAAACGCATCAAGATCCACGTGAGCCACCACGCGGCCCGCGAGATTCGCAGAAGCACCCTCCGCATTCGTCGATGTCGGCAGCATCATCTGATGTCTCCCCAACGGACCGCAACCTGCCGGAGTATACCACCGCCTCCGCATCAATGGTAGGTAAATGTTAGGTATTCATCCCCCTCCACCGGCACACCACATAACCGGCTGTCACGCCGCGATTTGCGTGAACATCAGCCGCATCGCGTTGACGCGCGTCGCCGCGTGGTTTACCGTCGATTGTCGCGGGTGCAGCCGCTGGCGGTGTGCCGGCGGCCAACTTCGACCCGTCCGCAAGCGCGAGGCACAACGTGTCATTTCAGATCGCCAAGATCGGGGAAATCGGCATCGGCGACGGCCACCCCCTCGCCTTCATCGCCGGCCCCTGCGTGATCGAGTCGCGCGACCACATCCTGCGCATGGCCGACGCGCTCTCGCGAAAGTGCCGCGAACTGCAGGTCCCGCTGATCTTCAAGTCGAGTTTCGACAAGGCCAACCGCAGCAGCGCCGACAGCTACCGCGGCGTGCCCCTCGACAAGGCCTGCGCCATCTTCGCCGAAATCGGCCGCGAAATGGGGATTCCCGTCACCACCGACATCCACCTGCCCGAGCAGGCCAACGCCGTCGGCGCGGTCGTCGACTGCCTGCAGATCCCCGCGTTCCTCTGCCGCCAGACCGACCTGCTCGTCGCAGCCGCAACCACCAACCGATGCGTGAACATCAAGAAGGGCCAGTTCATGGCCCCGGAAGAAATGGCCAACGCCACCAAAAAAGTCGTCAGCATGGGCAATCGCAACATCCTGCTCACCGAGCGAGGCACCTTCTTCGGCTATCACCGCCTGGTGAACGACATGACCGCGCTGCGCCGCATGCGCGAGTTCGCCCCCGTCGTCTTCGACGCCACCCACAGTTGCCAGCTTCCCGGCGCGGAGGGCACCTGCACCGGCGGCGTGCGCGAGTACGTGCACATCCTCGGACCAGCCGCGGTGGCCGCCGGCGCGGACGCCATCTTCCTCGAAGTCCACGACAACCCAGCCGAAGCGATGAGCGACGCCGCTACCCAGCTCCCGCTCGAGCAATTCGAGGGTTTCGTCACCAAGTGCCTCCGCGTCCGCGAAGCGGTGGCGGGCAAGTGACTCACCTCCTACGATCCTTGTCGATGAATCCGTTGGATTGACGCAAAGGCACGAAGACACCAAGTCACCAGGTAAGACCGGATTGGTCTTGGGTATCGATGGGTGCCCCACTGCTTCAGCGGTGGGGTCGCGATGATTCGGGCGGTGTTGTTGACGAACGCCATGAAGGCCCCATGAACCTCGACGACGAAATCTGTTACTGCTACCACGTCTCGGCCCGCAAGCTGATCAACTTCGCGCAGCGCACCTGCCCGCAGCGTCCCAGCCAGATGACCGAATGCCTCAGCGCCGGCACCGGCTGCGGCTGGTGCATCCCCTTCCTCAAAAAAATCGCCGCAAACCCCGAAGCCTTCCAGCAAGAGGGCATCACCCCCAAGGAATACGCCGAAAAGCGGCAAACCTACATCAAGACCAAACAGCCGCGGAACGAGTTCTGAGGGAAAAACACGCACGGTGGGGTGCCCCACCCCCTTCCGGGGGTGGGGTCGCGATGATCCCGTCACGCCAGCCGCCTGCGCGGGTATACTCGTCATCGTGCGGACCGGCTCTTTCGGATCGAAACGGTACGACTCGGCTGGTGCGTGAATCTCGGCTGGTGCGTGAATTCGGCTGGTGCGTGAATCCCTTCTCGCACCCACGTCCGCGGGAATCCGTTCCCGCGAAAGCGCCGTTTCCCCCCACGCTTGCCGACTTGCACCAGTTTTCACCAGCCTCACCCCCGTGCCACCCACCCGCTGCATGCTTGACGCCAGCCCCACCGTACATTATCCAAACACGCATGGCCCGGAAGCCCGCACCCAAGCCCAAGCGCAAACCCGCAGCCGCGGCGCCCGCCGGGCGTCCGTCCGCCCTGCTCGATACCCGCATCATCTACTGCGGCGACTGCCTCGACCAGCTCCGCAAACTCCCCGACGCCTGCGTCGATCTCATCTACATCGACCCCCCGTTCAACTCCAACCGCAACAAAGCAGCCCAATCCTTCGCGCCCGTGGATACTGATCCGAGCACTTCTCGATTTGCCTCGAGGGCAGTCTTGGAGGATTTGTGCCAACTGTGAATGTTCTTAAGGAGATTCTCGCTTGGTCAGCAGACCGACCATCTTGGCATCGTGATTGCCTGCGCCGGCTGCTCGTGCATGGTGAATTGAAGCAGACAGACGTTGACGAACTCGTCGCTCATTGCAAGACCACGCACGGGCTAGCAAGAGCAGGCGCGATTGAACCCCTTGAGGCCAAACACCTCCCAGAACCGACTGCGACGACCAATCCCGTCCAACTGACTTCACTAACGCACCGACAAGGCGTGAACGCACTCGGAATTGACCAAACGATCAACTTCGGCCCAAACCTTACAGTCGTATATGGCGCCAACGCCGCGGGTAAGTCCGGTTACACCCGAATACTCAAGCGAGCGTGCCGGGCTCGCGGTGCGGAAGAGATTCTCGGGAATGTTGTTTCTGGTAGCGCGCCAGGTCGTCCGTCCGCGACAATCAAGTACACCGTTGATGGAGCGGCAAAGGACTTCGCATGGGATGACGACAAGCCGGCGGACAAACACCTGTCACGCGTGAGCGTCTTCGATCGGCATTGCGCAAGCGTATACATCGCCGAGGAAACCGACGTTGCGTTCCGTCCGTTGGGGCTTGATCTCTTCGATAAACTATCAGATGCGTGCGAGCTTGTGCGTCGTGCGCTGGAGAAGGAACGACGGGAGCTGGAGGCCGCTGCCCTCCAACTTCCAGCGGTTCCGGACGGGACTTCTGCTCACGAACTCCTTCTTCGCCTGACGTCACTCACCAAGCCTGAAGACGTAACGGCGTTAGCAACGCTGACGGAACAGGAAACCGCAAACATTGAGGAATTGCGCGCTCGACTGCGTGAATTGCAATCTGACGATCCGCAGAAGACGGCGCGCGCTCTCGAATTGAAGGCGAAGCGCTTCGAAACCGTCGCTAGCAAGATCGATCAGGTGATTGAACTCCTCTCGGAGCAGAATCTCGCCGCCGTCTTCAAGGCGCGCGACCGTGCGGTTCAGGCCTCGAAAGCAGTGGAGGAAATGCGCCGAGTTGCCTTCGGCGAGCAGCCATTGCCGAACACTGGCTCGCAAAACTGGAGACTCTTGTGGAGTGCGGCCGAGCGGTATTCTACAGAAGATGCTTACCCCGAGGAGGAGTTTCCGGTTACCGGAACGAATTCTCGCTGCGTCCTTTGCCAGCAGAAGCTACGAGATGACGGGATCACGCGCCTTCAACGTTTTCAAGAGTTTGTGACTTCGGAGGGTCAGCGCGAGCGCGACGAGGCGGCAAACCAATTTTCGCGTTTGCGCGCGAGTCTTAGCGACCTGGTTGTGATGGATAGCTCTCTAAGGGAAGTGTTGGACGAACTTCAACTAGAAGATGCGCGCCTTTCTGAGTCAGCGCGGAACTTCCTCGACTCGGCTGAGCACCTTCGCGTGTCGGTGCTTAACGAACTGGCCGACGAATCTAAGCCCCTTCCGAACCTCACTTTTGTTGCCAGCGCGCCAGCGCTAAAGCCGTACGCGGAGAAACTGCGGGCCCGCGCGACTGAGTTGCGAGGCAGTGGGCGATCCGAAGCTGCCAAGCAGATCGAAGGTCCGCTTCGATCGCTTGAGGCGCGGCAGATTCTCGCGAAGCATCTGAGCGCCGTGCTTGGCGAGATTGAGCGCAAGAAGCGGCTTGCAGCATACCAATTGTGCCTGGAAGAAACGAAAACGACGGGTATCACGCGGAAGAGCAGTGAAATAACCAAACTTGCCGTCACGGAGCAGCTCGCAAAGAGCTTCAGGGAAGAGCTTGTCGCGCTCAAATTTCGACACGTCGAAGTCGAGATGACAGCTTCGGGTGGTTCGCGGGGCGCTCTCTATCACAAGCTGCAACTCAGGCGGGCGCCAGGGGTGTCGGTCCCCAAGGTCGTGAGCGAGGGCGAGGCACGCTGTCTATCAATCGCGTCATTCTTCGCAGAACTCAGCACAACCGCGGACCGATCGGCAATTCTCTTTGACGACCCGGTATCGTCGCTAGACCACGAGTGGCGCGGACGGGTTGCAGAACGGCTGGTCGTCGAAGCAAAGTCAAGGCAAGTGATCGTGTTCACGCACGACATCGTCTTCCTGCTCGCTTTGTCCGACGAGGCCGAAAGGGCTGGCGTGTAAGCCAAGCCTCAATACCTACGGCGCGATGGCAGCAGTGCCGGAATAACAGCCGAGCGCCTTCCATGGCCTGCGATGGATGTAAAGAAGCGAATCGGATACCTCAAAGACCTGTGGCAACACGCGGAGAAGCTTCACCGTGAGGGAAAGCAGGCCGAGTACGAACGAGCAGGAGCGCACGCGTACGGGCTTTTGCGCGAAGCTTGGGAGCGCGCCGTCGAAGAGGTTCTTCTGAATGGCGTTGTCGAGCGGTATAGGAACAGCGTGCAAACGCAAAAGGCGAAATGCCTCGGCGATGTCTGCGAGGGTGATTGTAAGGCGCTCGACCAGGGAATGACAAAGTGCTCAAAGTGGATCACCGGGCACGACCACGCCGCTGCGGAGAATGCGCCGTTTCCTGACCCACCTGAGCTTCAGGCTGATATTAAGGCGTTAGACGACTGGGTCGCGATAATTCGAAAGCGCAGATAATGCAAGGCGGCCCAGTCAAGAACAACAGAACAACAAATGAGACAGGTTTGATTTCCTGAGATGCCTGCAGCACCGAGACGTCCCCACCCCCAGCCAGCCCCGCCGTCGCCACCGAACCCCGTTCCGCGTTGCCTTCGCCCACCCGCGTTGCCACCCGCCGCAAGCCCCCTGCCCTCCGCTCACTCTGCGCCTCCGCGTGAGCACCCCGCACGCAATCCAAAATTAAACCGCACACCCCGCGCGTTATCCCGATTGGAGGTGATCCGATGCCAATGCCCAACGCGCATTCCCGAATGCCCAGTGCCCAGCACCCAGTGCCTGACCCCCAGCACCCAGTGCCTGACCCCCAGCACCCAGCGCCTTCCACCATTCACTCATCACTTTTTACTTATCACTCATCACTCATCACTTTTCACTCATCACTCATCACTCATCACTCTCCCTTTGCGTCCTTTGTGCCTTTTGTGGCCATTCATTCCGACCCCGCCGTTCTTGGTGTCTCCGTGTCTTGGTGCCTTGGTGTCACACACCAAATGGCCGACTCCCCAACCAACGCAGAAAAAAATCTCGCCCCAAAGCCTATTGCCAGTACCACTTCAACGCCTGGCGCTACCCAAAACGCAGGTCACCCCGCGCCACGACCCCGAAAGCCCAGTTGGGATTTCGCAAAGTGAGACTTCAAATAGGCTTTGGCGTTTTTCGCTCAGAAACCGCGGCGCCACCCGCCTCGGCGCGCAAACCATTGCCAATGGGCAACTTGCAGTTCGCGCCAACCGCGGCCCGCCAACCGGAAAGCAACAGGCTGGATTTCAAGTGTGCGGCTCGTACGCTTGCGACCCCGCCAACGGCTGCCGCCCCGCTGCACGCGAAAATCGCCCCGACGCCGAACCTACAGCATCGGCGATGCCAGCCGCGCCACCCCCAGAATCAGCGACTCCTTGTACGTCCAGTGCTTCTCCCCCTCGAAACGCATCCGCTTGGCTTTCTTCAAGAGATTGTCCATGTCCTTGCGCAGCTCCCCCGCGGGTTCTTCGTCGTACAGCAGCGCCGTCACCTCGAAATTGATCCGGAAACTGCGCTGGTCCATGTTCGCCGACCCCAGCATCGCCCAGTCGTCGTCCACGATCATCACCTTCGAGTGCAGCATCGCGTGCGGGTACTCGTAAATGTCCACGCCCGCTTCCACCAGCTCCTGGTAATAGCTGCGGCCCGCCCACAGCGTCAGCTTGTTGTCCGTCACCGACGGTATCAGCAGTTGCACGCGCAACCCGCGATAAGCCGCGGACTGCAGCGCCACAATCATCGTCGTGTCCGGCACGAAATACGGCGTGATGATCGCGATGGACTCGCGCGCGCACGCCACCGCCGAAACCAGCAGGTGATGCAGAATCCGCGGGTTGCGATCCGGGCCGGAAGGAATCACCTGCACCGTCTGCTCACCAGCCGATTGCGCGGCGGGAAAATACGCATCGCCCGAAAGATCCTCCCCCCGGGTGAAGTTCCAATCCTGCACGAAAATCTCCTGCAACTGCTGGACAGCCGGCCCCCGGATGCGCATGTGCGTATCGCGAAACGGCCCGAACTTCTCGCGCCGCCCGCGATACTCATCGCCGATGTTCTGCCCGCCGGTAAACCCGATCCGCCCGTCGATCACCGCGATCTTGCGGTGATTGCGAAAGTTCACCCCGAAGCGCCCGCGCAGCGGAACCGCCGGCAGAAAGAATGCGACCTCGATGCCGTGATCGGTGAACGTCCGGCGAAACGCCCTGGACCAGTTGAACGCGCCCACGTAATCGAGCAGCAGACGGATCTTGATGCCCTGCTTGGCCTTTTCGATCAGCGCATCGCGCAACTGCCGGCCGGTGTCATCCGGCTGGTAAATGTAGTACTCCAGGTGAATGTGGTCTTCCGCGCCGCGCACAGCCTCGAGCATGGCGTTGAAGTTATCCTCATCCTCGAAGTAGACGTCGACGGCGTTGCCCGTGGTCAGCGGTTGATCGCTCAGCCGCGTCGCGACCGCCGCCACCTGGGCCAGGGCGCGTTCATCCTCGTCCGCATCCTCGCCAAAGCGCCGTTCCATGTCGGCGATCTGCCGGCGCAGACTCCGGCTGATGCGCTGCCGCCGGCGCCGGCGCTTGCGCTGCGTACGTGCGAACCTCGGATCACCCGCGATGAGATAGAAAAAGACACCAATACCGGGTAGGAACAGCAACACCAGGATCCACGCCAGCATCGTCCGAGGTTCGCGCGGCCGCCGCAGCAGGGACAGCACGAAGTAGAGCGCCAGCGCGTAAATCGAAACGGAAAGCAGCGTCCAGAAGGTGGTCCACGTCATGTTGCGCACGCTCTCGGTCGGACACCTTCAATCGGTCAGTGTACGACATGCCCATGCAGCCGAGGACAAGGCGCCCCGAGCGCGACAGTGTATGCCCGCGCGGCGGCGACGGCGAGAGTTGGATCAGAACATCGGCTTGGGCGGCACATAATCGGCGAAGTACGCGAAAACCTCGTCGACCGTGTTGCAGAAGCGGCTGACTTCGCGGTACGCGCCGTCGATGAAGCCTTGCTCGATCATCGTCTCGAACTGCGCGGCCAGCGGTCGATAGAATCCGTCCAGATTGAGTATGGCGATCGGCTTGTCGTGCCGCGACAGCCGCTTCCACGTAATCGCCTGCACCACTTCGTCCAGCGTGCCGCACGAACCGGGCAGCGCGACAAACGCATCGCTCTTCTCGAAGATCAGCGCGACGCGTTCGTGCATCGTCTCGACGTGGATCAGCTCGCTCAGGCCCATCTGGTCGCCTTCCAGATCGGTGATGAAGTGCGGGCGAACGCCCACCACCTTGCCGCCGGCTGCCAGCCCGGCGCCGGCCACTTTGCCCATCAACCCCACGCCGCCGCCGCCATACACCATGGTCCAGCCGGCGCCCGCGATGCGCCGGCCCAGGTCGGCGGCCACCCTGGCGTATTTGTGGTGCGTGCCGTTGCTCGAGCCGCAGAACACGGCGACGCTGCGAATGGAATAGCGCTTCACGGCGCGGCCTCCGGCGTTTGCGTCAACGACGGCGGGCCGATCAGTTGTTTTTGCGGCGGAAGCACCGGCTCGGGCCGCGCGGTGAACCGGTCGCGATGCCGCGTGTGCAGGTTGCTGAGATCGACCGGCGCGCCGCGGATGAACACGTGCGTGACGCCCGCGGTCGCCTGGATCGGCAGATCGCTGGTCACAATCAGGTTGGCCACTTTGCCCGGCGCGATCGCCCCGACTTCATCGTCGATACCCAGGATTTCCGCCGCGCCCAGCGTCAGCGCGCGCATCGCCCGCTCGGGCGGAAGTCCGTACGCGACCGCGCTGCCCACCTGAAACGGCAAATCGATCATCCCAGCAACCGAGTCCGACGCGAAACAGAAGCGCACACCCGCGCGATCCAACTCAGCCGCGCAGGCAAAAACCGAATCGAACGGCTCGAAGTCGCCCGCCGGCAGTGACCACGTCGTCGAGAGAATCACCGGCACGTCGCGCTCCGCCAGCAGCGGCGCGCATTTCCAAGCCTCGCGCCCGCCCAGGATGATCGGCTTCAGCCCGTGCGTGTTGGCGAACTCCAGCGATTCGAGGATTTCCTGATGCGACTGCGCGCGGACGATCACCGGCAACTCGCCCGCCAGGCACGGCGCCATCGCTTCCAGCCGCAGATCCCGCGGCGGACGCGGCTCGCCCTCAGCCGCCCGCCACCGCGCATAGCTCTTCGCCTTGCGCATGAACTCCTTGATCTGCATCGACTCCTTTTCAAACGCCTCGCGGCGCTCCTTCGCCCGCCGCCCGGAAAGGTGTACCGGCAGACTCGGCACGCGCATGAACATCGCGAAATCCGCCGTCCGCAGCATTTCCGGCATCGTCCACCCAGCCAGGTCGACAATCGCGCCCCTGCCGCTGATCACGCCGCCCGTGGGACAAGTCAGCGCCGTGGTAATTCCCGACGCGCGGGCGATGGCCACGTGCTCACTGTGCGGGTGCAGCGCGCTCATCGCCCGCAGTTCCGGCTGAAACATGGCCAGTTCGCGATCGTCGCGCGTCTGCGTCACTCCGGAGATTTCCATCAGTCCAAGGTCCGTGCCCGCATCGATCAGACCCGGCCAGATGTGCGCCCCGCTCAGGTCGACGACCGTCGCGTCAGAGGGCGGCGCGATCTGCGCCGCGACCTCGACGATGCGCCCATCGCGAATCAGCACCGCGCCGCCTGCAATCGCGTCGCCCGCAACCGGATGAACCGTCGCCCCGGTAAGCAGGTACGCCCCATTGGGATCCGGCGCAATCGCTTTCGGCGCGTCCGGCGCGCGTTGCACCGGCGACAGCGGCGCGGCCCGCTTCGGCTCCGCATCGGCGAAGAAAACTTCGCCGTCGATCAGCGTGTAGACGCACCGGCTGAAGCTGTCGAGCGGGTGCCCGTCGAAAATCGCGAGGTCCCCGTCCTTGCCGACCTCCAGCGTTCCGACATGCTTGTCGATGCCCAGTTGCCGCGCCGGGTTCAGCGTAACCAGCGCCAGCGCCTCCTGCGTGCCCAGGCCGCCCCAGCGGATCGACTTCGCCGCCTCCTGCTGCATGTAGCGAATCGTCACCGGCGAATCCGAATTCACCGAAACGCAAACCCCCTGCCGCGTAAGCATCGCCGTGTTGTAGGGAATTCCACCATAGGCCTCGATCTTGTATGCCCAGTCGCTGGCGAACGTGGACACCCCGCAGCCGTGCCGGGCAATCTCCGGCATGATGCGGTACCCTTCCAGGCAGTGCTGCATCACCCCGATGCGAAACCCGAACTCCTCCGCCACGTCGATGAGCCGCAGGTACTCGTCGCCGCGATACCCGTGGCAATGCACCCAAACGTCGCCGGTCAGCACGCCCGCCAGCGTCTCCAGCCGCAGGTCGCGGCGCAACGCCGCGCCGTCCAAGCTTGCCGCCGCCTGCTGCTGCTCACGATACACCGTCGCAGCGGTCATCGCCTCGCGCAGCACGCCCTCCACACCCATCCGCGTGTGCGGATAACGCTCGCCGCGCGGCGCGGAATTCATGTGCGTGACGTTTTCCCCCAGGGCAAACTTGAGCGAACGCGGCGCGCCCGCGAATCGCATCGCCTCCGGGCCGGCGCCGTAGCGCAGCTTCAGCACCACGCACTCGCCGCCGATCGTATTCGCCGATCCGTGCATCGTATGAATCGTGGTCACGCCCCCGGCCAGCGCGCGAAAGATATCCACCTGCCGGTGATCGATGACGTCACCAACGCGCACCTCGGCGGTGATGCTCTCCGTCCCCTCGTTCACCGACGACAGCGCCATGTGCGAATGGCAGTCGATGATGCCCGGCATCACGAACAGCCCCGCGCCTTCGATCACCGTCACACCGTCCGGCGGCGACAGGTCTGTGCCGATCGCGGCGATGTTGCCGTCGCGCACCAGCAGCGTCGTGTCCGCCAGCATCGGCCCGCTCACCGGCAGCACTGTCGCGCCGCGGATGAACACGCTTCCGCCCGTTCGCAGCGCCGGCTTGCGATCCGCTTCGATCTCAGTGGCCCACTCCGGCTCGCGTGGCTTCGGCTTGTCCACTTTGTCGTTAGCCGATCCGGGCGCCCCGTTGGTGCTCGCCTCGGCGGCACCGTTCGTATCCGCGTCGCGTACGCCGTTGGTGGGCACGTCCTCGCTCGACTCGTCGGAGCGCCCGCCTTTCTCGTCCTTTCTTTCCTTCTCGTCCTTCTTGTCCTTCGCCTCTTCAAATGTGAACCGTCGTCCTTCGACGAAACAGTAGCGGACCGCCGATTTCTTGTGCTCAAACGGTTTGCTGAAGAGCACGACATTGGCCAGCGCGCCGGGCGACAGCGTGCCCAACTGTGCATCCAACCCCAACAGCCGCGCCGGCGTTCGCGTCAGCGCCGCTTGCGCCCGGTCCGCCTCCAGCCCGTGCTCGATCGCGACCCGCAGGTTCTCATGAAACTTCTTGAATTCCTCCAGGCCGCGCGTGCCCAGCGCCACGTCCACCCCGGCTGCGTCGAGCACGCGCACATTGTCCACCTGCTCCTTCCAGAGCCTGAGGCGCTCCTCCCGCAGCCGCTTGGGCTCGTGAAAAGTCTTCACCCCGCCGAACGCATGCGTCGGCTCCTCCGGCTTTTCTGGAAATTCCAACGACGCGATGACCGGGATCTTCCGCCGCTTGAGTTCGTCCGCCACCTTGTGCGCTTCCCGACCCCCGCTGATCCAGATGCGCAGCTCGAACTCATCCGCGAGCGTCAGCGCCCGCAGAATCTCCTGTTCGCTCTGCGCCTCGAAGACCAGCAGTTGCGCGCCCACCGCCAGGTCAACGCCTGCAGCCAGCGCCGGATCGACCGGCAATCGCTCAACCGCTGCGGAATCGCGCGGACGCTTCTGCATCTCGCGGTACCAGCGCACGTCGCTGAGAAACTGCCGCAGCGACGCGATCGCCCCCATCGACGTACGCGGATAGCGCCCCGGCTCCTCCGGCGAGAACGACCCGTGCTGCGCGAACCCGGCCGCCAGCACCGCGCGGCGCCGCGGCCTATCAGACAGACTCACCAGCGCGCTCTGCCCGCCCAGCAGCCCCGCGCGCGGCCCCACCAGCGCCGTCGTGAATCCCGCCTTGCGCCATTGCGTCAGGTCGCCCTCACTCGGCGCGTAGTGTTCCTCCGCGCGCCACTGGGGTAAAATCCCGCGGCGATTGGCCAGCGGCGTCGCCGCGTACGCGGCCTGCGCAGCATCCAGCTTCTCATCCTCGAACCACGCCCGCTGCTCCTCGCTGCGCTGCGCATCGGATATTCCCAATACGCTCAGTGCATCGACAAACCCCGGATAGGCGTGCAGCCCCGTCGCGTCCAGCCGGTCGGAGTACGCGGGCACATCCACGTCCGCACCCGCCGCCGCGATGCGCCCATCAACAATCAGGATCGTGCCGTTCTCGATCGCCGGCTGCCCCGCCTCATGAATGGTCACCCCCACAATCGCGAGCGGCGCCTCCACGTGTTCCCCGCGCACGCGCCCGAAACAGACGCCGACCAGAAGCATGATTGTCAGAATATGCCGCATATGCCGCATCGATTGATTTCTCCGAATGCCCGGACCCCGCCAAGTCGAATCAATGTAGCAATCGCGCCCTACGATGTCGACCAGTGGCGAATCGTGGAAAACTCGGTAAAGTGCGAGCATGCCCTTGATTGTTCGCAATGTCGTGCTCGCCCTCGACGAGCCGGAGGATGTGCTGATCGAGCGCGTCGCCCAGCGCCTGCGCGTGCCGCCCAATGGCATTCTCCGCCACGCCGTCACGCGCCGCTCGCTCGACGCCCGCAAGGAGCACGGCCCGCGCTTTGTCTTCAGCGTCGAGGTCTGCCTCGACGGCGGCCGCCGCGCGGAAGAACGCGCGCTGCGCTTCGCACGCAACGTGAGCGTGATCCAGCCGGACAGCCCGCGGATCTTCCGCCGCGGCAGCGAACGCCTGCGCCACCGCCCGGTCGTCGTCGGCTTTGGACCCGCGGGCATGTTCGCCGCGCTGCTGCTCGCGGAGGCAGGGTATTGCCCGATCGTGCTCGAACGCGGGCGCGACGTGCGCAGCCGCCACCGCGACATCATGCAGAAGTTCTACCGCGAGAAGATCTTCAACCCTGAATCCAACCTGCTCTATGGCGAGGGCGGCGCAGGCACCTACAGCGACGGCAAGGTCTACACCCGCGTCGGCAGCCCCGCGGTCCAGAACGTGCTCGCCATCCTCGTCCGCTTCGGCGCCGATCCCGACATCCTCATCAACGCCAAGCCGCACATCGGCAGCGACCGCCTGCCTACAATCTGCAGCCGCCTGCGCGCGCACATCGAACAACTTGGCGGCGAGATCCGCTTCGAGCACCGCGTGGAGAACTTCGAGATCCACGACGGCGCGCTCGCCGCGCTGCTCGTGAACGGCAAGCGCGAAAGCGTCGGCCCGGTGCTGCTCGGCATCGGCCATTCCGCGCGCGACACCTACGCCCGCCTGCGCGACGCCGGCGTCGCCCTGGCCGCAAAGCCGTTTCAACTCGGCGTGCGCATCGAGCACCCGCAGGACATGGTCAACGGCTGGCAGTACGGCGCCGCAGCCGGCCACCCGAAAATTCCGCCCGCCGACTACATGCTCGTCGCCAAGGGCGCCGGCAACGGCTGCGACCTGTTCAGTTTCTGCATGTGTCCCGGCGGCATGATCCTGCCGACCAACGAATCCGCCGGCCTGATCGCCACCAACGGCGCGAGCCGCGCGTCGCGCAGTGGCCCGTTTGCCAACAGCGGCTTCGTCATCACCATCGAACCGGCTGATCTTGGTGGAGACGCCTTCGCCGGACTGGCCCTGCAGCATCAATGCGAGTCAGCCGCATTCGCCGCAGCCGGGGGCGATTACGCAGTCCCCGCGCAGCGCTGCGACGACTTCCTCGCCGACCGGCAATCGGAAGGGAAACTCGAAACCAGCTATCCGCTCGGCGGCGCGTGGTGCCGCATCGCCGACCTGTTGCCCGAGCGCATCACCCGCGCCCTGATGCGCGGCCTGCCCATGCTCGCCGAAAAACTCCCCGGCTTCGCCGGACCCGACGGCATCATCACCGCACCCGAATCACGCGCCAGCGCCCCCATCCGCATCCCGCGCGACGAAACCTCGCGCGAGTCCATCAACGTCCAAGGGCTTTACCCCATCGGTGAGGGCGCAGGCTACGCCGGCGGCATCGTCAGCGCCGCCATCGACGGCATGCACTCCGCCGAAGCCATCATGGCCCGCTTTCAACCCGCATAAGGCGGAAAGTGTCTACCCCGACCGTGTAACTCGCACCAAGCCACTGCGTGCGATCACGTACCCAACATCCGAGCCACGACCGTCTGCCCTTGACGCGGCCGTTTCGTGTCAAGGGTGAGGGAGCGGGCCGCGCTCACAACGCCAGAGCACGAAACAGCGCACGCTCATTGCACATTGGGCGCACTCATCCGCCCGCGATCGCCCCGATCACCCGCTCGTGCAGCCGCCCGTTCGTCGCCACCACGCCCTTGTTCGCGCGCAGCGACCTTCCCTTCGAGAAATCCAGCGGCTTGCCCGCGATGTCGCTGACCCGCCCGCCGGCCTCCGCCACGATGATCGCCCCCGCGGCATGATCCCAAATCTTCTCTTCGTAATCCGCGCGCGTGGGCAACCGCAGATAGATCGAGCTGTCCCCACGCGCGATGGCCGCGTACTTGCACTGGCTGTCAATGCGAAACGGCGGCACGCTCACCCCCAAACGCTCGGCCACGCGCGCGCTCTCATCCTGCGCGGTGTGCGCGCTCTCCACAGACTCGCAGAAGCTCGCCCGCGCAGGGTCATCGATCTCCGTCACGTGAATCCGCACCGCGCCGCTGCCGTCCACCCGCGCCTGGTGCGCCCCGCCGCCGCGCTGCGCAAAAAAGAGGCATCCCCGCGGCCCATCCCCAGCGCCGCGCACCGGCAGATTGGGACATCCCAACACGCCCAGCACAACCTCCCCTTCCTCGATCAGCGCCAGCGCGATCGCGTACTGATCGCCGCGCAGAAATCCCTTTGTGCCGTCGATCGGATCCAGCGCCCAGTGCCGACCCGTAGGCCCGCCCGCGTACATCCCGCGGTCGATCGCCGCCAGCACCTGGGACTCGTCCAGCCCCGGATCAACCGCGCGCACCGCCGAGCACACCCGCGCACAAAGCTCCCGCCCCTCCGCCGCGCGCAACTGACCCGCGTCCTCCTCCCCCACCACCGGGATATCCCCAAACGCACCCGCCAGGTCCGCCGCGACCAGCGCCTGCACGCCAAAATCCGCCACCGTCACCGGCGAACGGTCCTTCTTCGCCACCGTCTCCGCCGACACCAGCGTGCGCTGCACCGAAACGCATAGCCCGCAAGCCCGCGCGACCGCCCTTACCGCAATATCCAGTTCCAATTTGTAGCTCATGTGCCTTGACCCGCGCCTCAAGAACCCATCTGGCGGGCGAGCATATCGTCCAGCCTGCGCGCGCTCAACGCGCACATCGTGATTATCGGCTGCATTTCGGACATGCGGTTTCAATTGCACCGCCGGATTCGCTACAATCGCGCGCAGGATCGCCAATCATCACGAGGGGAGTTCACCATGGCGCATCATCAATCGAAATATCGGGCAGTTCTGCACATGCCGCTGTGCGCCGGCCTGCTGCTCAGCTTCGCCGCGACAGCCGCCGCGCAGACCATCATCATCGACAACAACCATCCCGGCTTCTCCGTGCTCGCCTCGACCTGGAGCACCTTCACCGCCACCGGCCAGTGGCACACCGACTACCGCCACACCTCCACCGACGACGCGAACGGCCTCGTCGAATGGCGCCCAAACCTCCCCACAGCCGGCGACTACGAAGTCGCCGTCTGGTATCGCTCCACCGGCGCCACCCGGCCGAACAACGCGCGCTACACCGTCCACCATGCCGCCGGCGCCACCGACGTCTTCGTCGACCAGCAGGTCAACGGCTCAACCTGGGTCGTGCTCGGTACGTTCAACTTCAGCTCCGGAACCACCAGCCGCGTTACCCTCGCCAGCGCGGCAGAACCGGGCAAGACCATCGTCGCCGACGCGGTCTACTTTCGCGGCGCGGGCGAGTGGCGGGCGATGTGGGCGTATTCCTGGGGCAGCGGATTCCTCACCCCCGCGCAAACCACCAGCATGGTGAGCACCCTCGCCGCTAACCGCTACAACGTCATCATCCCCCAGGTGCGCAAAGCCGGCGACGCGTATTACAACTCGGCTTACGAACCGCGAGCCACCAACCTGCAGAGCGGTTACGACGCCCTCGCCGACATCATCACCAAGGCCCATGCCGCGAACATCGAGGTCCACCCCTGGATCGTCGTCTACCGCATCTGGAATAGTGGATTTCCCAGCCCGCCCGCCGGCCATCCCATGGCCGCCCACCCGGAGTGGCTCATGGCCGACACCACCGGCAACACCCTCGAGGGCAGCAACTACTACCTCGATCCCGGCGTACCCCGCGTGCAGGACTACGTGCTCAGCGTCGTCATGGACATGGTCACCCACTACGACATCGACGGCTTCAACCTCGACTACATCCGCTACCAGGGTTCCAACTGGGGCTACAACGCCATCAGCCAGCAGCGCTTCGCCGACGAATTCGGCTCGCCGCCGCCAACCACGTCGGGCACGCCGCTCTGGGAAACCTGGGGCCAGTGGCGTCGCAACCAGATCACCGACATGGTCCGCAAGATCTACGTCCACATCCAGGCGGCCAAACCCCACGTCGTGCTCACGGGCGACAGCGTCACCTGGGGCTCGCTCGGCACCTTCGTCAGCAGCGACCCGTACCGCAGCGTTTTTCAGGACTGGCGCGGCTGGATGCAGGAAGGCATCATCGACGCCATGCTGCCCATGAACTACAAGAACGAGGACACCCACGCCAGCCAGTACCGCGACTGGGCCAAGTTCGCCATCGAGAACAAGGGCGACCGCCACGCCTACATCGGCCAGGGCTGCTACATCAACACCATTGCGAATTCCCTCACGCAGATCTTCGCCACCGCCGACCTCGGCGCCGACGGCCACTGCCAGTACCAGTACCAGTCGACCAACAGCGAAGGCGCATCGGCCGCGACGTTTTTCTCCACGATGTCGACACAGGCCTTCACCGCCCCCGCGTCCACCCCCGCCATGCCCTGGAAGGACAATCCCACCACCGGCATTCTCGCCGGCACCGTGACCAACGCATCCCTGCCCGACGACCCGGTCTACGCCGATTGGGTTTACCAGGCCGCGGTCGACCTCGCCGGACCCGTCGCGCGCAGCACGTTCACCGACGCCACCGGCTTCTACGCCTTCCTCAATCTCCCCCCCGGCGACTACACCGTCACCATCACCAAGTCGCCGTTCGCCACCGAGGTGCGCACCAGCCGCACCGTGTCCGCCGGCCAGGTCAACTGGACGAACGTCGCTCTCGACGACGGCAGCGGTCCCCAACCGTGCCTGCCGGTCCTGCTTTCCGACTTCGAAGGCTACACCCCGAACGCCGGCGTCAACGTCATGTTCCAGGATCCCAGCTTCTCCGGATCCACAAATACCGACCTCGCGCCCGCGCCAAACCTGACCGAAGTCACCAACGCAGCCGCGTACAGCGGCAGCGCATCCACCCGCGTGAATTGGCAATGGCTCGACACCGACCCCCAGCGCTGGCTGCGCCTGACCACGCACAACGCGCCCAACGTCGGCAGTCCAACGGTCGACCTGTCGCGCCCGATCATCTTCCGCCTGCGGCTGGACGCCGGCGCGCTCCGCGTCTGCGTCGGCCTGCGCGAAACCGGCACAACCGCCGCCCTCGGCCAGCATGGCGGCACCACCGGCGACATCGAATGGGTCGGCGCGACCGGCGTCATCAACGGCGCCCCGCAGGGCCGCCTGATCACCGCCCAGCCGGGCGTCTGGCAAACGCTCGTGTTCGATCCACAGATGGACCCACTGCTGGCAATGACCGGCAACGGTGTGCTCACCAGCCCAACCGGCAAGGGCACGCTGGAGCACATCGCATTCAGCGTGGTCGACACAGCCGGCCCGATGGTCGTGTACCTCGACGACGTGGAACAACTCTGCACCCCCGGCGACTGGGACGGCGACGGCGACGTCGATCTCACGGACTTCGTAAACTTCCCGGACTGCATCACCGGCCCGAACGCCGGCCCGCCGTCACCGGCCTGCCGCACCTTCGACGTCGACTTCGACGCGGATGTCGACACAGCCGACTTTGCGAGACTGCAGGCTGACTTGTTCGCTGAGTCGTGAGAGTGTGAAGTGGGCCGAAGGCCCTTCAAACGACCAATCGATCTAAAGAAAAAGCCCGTCCGATCGGACAGGCTCTTTCGCGAAACTGCAATCCGCCGCGATGTATTGCACTCGCGCCGCGGGTCAATTCGGATTCCAAGGCTCGCTCGGCTGGTGCGTGCCGCCAAACCCGGCCCAATAGGGATTCACCGTACCGCCGTCGCCCAGTTTCACCCACTGCCCCACGAACGGTGCGGCATGACCGTCAAAATATGCCAAATTGGTGCGACCCTTGAAAGTGATCTGCGGCAGAACCGCCTGACCCTGCATGTGATGCGATGACACTTCATTCGTCTTGACGCCGTGGTACGGTCGATCCGGTATCAACTGAAACTGGTTCGGATCGGTCGTCGTGCTCTGCGGCGCGAATGTTCCCAGCCACTGCCGGCTGTACGTACCCGGCCGAGCAGCGCCCGCCGCAATGCGCCGGTACCACGCGTCACCCAGGGCCCACTCGCTGGCCGCGAACTTGATGCTGTCCATGTTTTTCGGCTTCCAGAAAAGATCGTTCCGGGCCGGAGATGGGTCGCAATAGTACCACGCACCGAAATAGTGCGGAGGCTTGGTCTGCGGCCACTCAATCGCGCTGAAGGGAAACGTCTGTCCCGGCGCTGCGATTGGTCCCCAGGTATTGGCCACGTAGCTGAACGGTCTCTCGCGCCAGCATCCGGTTTGAATCTTCGCGCGGTCGAAGAACACGCGGTCCGGTGCAATCCGTTCCGCGGTCGGGCAGCTCGATACCTCGTCCGCGGACTTGTTCTGCTGCTTGGGATCGGCGCTGCGGTTGCCGTAGTACGGCCGCAGCACCCAGGTCAACGACTTCTGCCGGTCAGCCGTCGCATTGGACGCGGTGTTGGCCGCGCCGGTGCCCGTGTCCTCTTCCGTTCCTGTCGTTCCGTAGCTGAACAGCTTCCGTTTGATCGCCGGATGAATCGGACCGGGCAAGAACCCCCCGTGGTCCGCCGCGTAGCTCATCACCGCGATGATCTGTGCGTGCAGGTTCGAAAGGCACTTCACCGCGCGCGCCTGTTCCCGCGCCTTCTGCAGCGACGGCAGCAGGATGGCCACCAGCAGACCGATGATTGAAATCACCACCAACAGTTCGACCAGTGTGAATCCGCGTCTCTGTTTCATGTCGCCTACCGCCTTGAACTTCGCATCGTTCCGCGTTGGACGCAGCCGGATTCGTCTTCGAATCCAGTACGTCAAGATTCCGAGTTGTGCGTCCGGTGCGTGTGCGCCGCCGGATCAACCGGCTGCGTCAATCGCCCTGCACACTGGGCACCATGCACACTGGCGCGAATGCTGCGCACCAACCGGCGCGAGTATCGCGCCTGCCCGGCCGCATTGGCTTCACGCCCTGACCCATAGATCTGGGCTGACCCACGGAGCTGCGATGCCCCCTGCGCACTTTGATTTTATCGGCGCAGAATGGCCATGTCGAGCAGGAATCGCGCGTTCTGACGCTGATTACGGGGTAACTTGCCCTGACGCCGCGCGCCCAGCCAGCCGCGCAAACGTCGCATCCGCCGGCACCATATCGGACGCCTGTGCATAAGCCGCACGTGCGGAGTCATCGTCGCCCATGCGCTTCAGGATATGCCCTTCAAGCACGATCTGCGTCGCACGGCGGCGCAAATCCCACGTTTCTGCCACATCGACCGAGCTGACGCCGCCCGTCACCACCGGTACGTATTCACCCTGCGTATGCTGGCTCGCGAGCATGGCACGGAGATTCTCCGCAAGCCTATCCTGATAAACCCCTGCATGGGTAAGGTAGTCGAGCAGCGGCTGATTGTCCGTGTGCAGCGCTCCGCTGCCACTAAATGCCTTGGTTTCTGCTTCATCGAGCAGCAGGCAGGACGCCAGACGCATCGGGTCCGCCAGTCCGACGGCCGCCAGGTCCTGCGCCACCCACTGCTCGGCCATGCGCTCCCGCCAGTCATCCAGGTCAATCATCAGCCCGTCCGGTGTCCCCACCAATATCACGAAATCGTTCACCGTGTTGCTCATGTACCAAACCGACGTGTGCGGAAACACCGCCTGAAACGTGCGCACGAGAATCTTGAGTGGTTCAAGCTCGATTCCCGTGATCGGCACCCACGCGCACCCGATCCCGTCCGCCGTCAGCCGGTCGCGCATCAGCGCGAAGCACTCCCGCGTATACAGGTTCCCGTTGCCGCGGTATTGAATGCTCGTCAGGTCGTCCACGATCACGTCGTACGCCTCAGGCGCAAGGTGCAGCCAGCTTCGCGCGTCATCAAGGATCAACCGATAATCGCGCCGCCCCGGATCAAGCCCCGCGCGCAGATTCACCAGCCCGTGGTTCTGCGCCAGAAAAAACTCCGCAGCCGCCGGCACCGCCCGCTCAATCTCCACGCAGTGCGTCACCACCTCGTGCAGCAGCATCGAGTAGCTCGTGCCGCCCGTCCCGAACCCGACGGTCAGCGCCCGCCGCGGCGCGCGGTGCAGCAGCAACGGCAGATGCGCCAGCATCTTCTGATCTGTGATGATCGCCTCGGAGTCGCCCGCGACCGACTGGCTGTCAAGGTACAGCGTGCGGTGAAGCACGCGCTCGACCTCTATTCCCGTGACGTGAACGATCGCGCTATTCCCCTCCGCATAATAAAGAATCCCATCCCCCCGATTCGCCGGCGGGCGGATGAACTGCGCGTTCACCGGCGCCAGCACCGAAAGCCCAACCAGCCCCACCGCCGAAATCGGCACCAGCCGGCCGCGCGTCATCGATTGGGCGCCCCAGCGCACCGCCACCCAGCAACCGGCGGAAAAGTTCGTCATCGCGTACATCATCAGCGTCGTGCGCAGCCCGAAGAGCGGGATCATGACCAGCCCGGTCAACGCGGCGCCCAGAATGCACCCCAGCGAATTCCACGCATACAGCCGGCCCACGCTTCGCCCCGGTGCATCCGTGCCTCCCGGCAGCATTCCCGCCAGTAGCGGCAGCGTCATACCCAGGAGCACGGTCGGCACGAACACCACCACCAGCACCACCAGGTACTCCATGGCAAACACCGCGCCGCCCGACCGGTACTGGTATTCCACGCCGAATGACGCCGTCCACCGCGTCAGCGCCAACACCACCGGCGCGGTCATCGCCAGCGCCATCTGCACCCCAGCCAGCGCGGCCACCGCGCCGATCCGCCGGTGACGCATCACCCGCGCCGCGATCGCGCTGCCCACCGCCAACGCCGCCAGAAAAACCGTCAGCAGCATGGTGAAGACATACACGCTGTTCAGCGTGTACACCGCGAGCAGCCGCGCCCACGCCACCTCGTAGCCCAAACCGGTCAAGCCCGCGAGCAACGCCAGTACATACAACACGCGCCCATCGCCACGCGTATCGCCGCGCGCATCGCCACGCACATAAACGCCGACAGCCGAACCCCCCTCCCTTCCAGGAAGGGGCAGGGGGAGGGTAGCCTCGCGCGCCTCATTGCCCCCAGCGATCAGCGCAATCAAGCCGGCTGCCAGGTTCGCGCCCATCGCCACGTAAATCGCCGCGTGCATCCCGATGAACCGAATCAGCACAAAGCCCGCCAGCGCCGCGCCCAGCACCGCTCCGCCCGTGTTCACCGCATAAAATCGCCCGAAACCCACGCCCAGCGAACCGGCGGACCGCGTCACCATCCGCGCCATCATCGGCACCGTCGCCCCGATCAGCACGCACGGCCCGACAAACACCGCCAGCGCCAGCCCGAACCGAATCAGGTGCGTCAGGTAAAAACCGTGATCCAGCCCCCCCGCCACTCGGACATAAACATCCATCAACGGATCAATGCACCGCGACACCGCCAGCGCCGCACCCGCGATTCCCAGTTCCACCAGCGCATACACCCGCGCCGCAGATCCCACCCGGTCCGCGATCCGCCCGAACGCCCACGCCCCCAGCGCCAGCCCGGCCATGTACGCGGTCAGCACAGCCGCCACGCTCCACGTGCTCACGCCGAAAACCAGCGTCAGCATCCGCTGCCAGACAATCTCGTAAATCAGCGCGGCGACACCCGAAAGGAAGAAGCAAAGGTAGAGCGCGGCGAGCCGGTGACGCATGGGCCGGATTCTAACGCAGCGAACCGCCGCAACCCAACTCCCCTCCCTTACAGGGAAGTGTGTCCGACGCTGACCGATGAGGGAGGACGAAGGAGGACACACTTCCGAGCCCGCCTCGCGGGCGAGGCCGACGGGCAGGGGGAGGGTTGAAATGCATGAACTGTTTCTTCGCGCATGATGCGCGCAGCCTTGCGCGCATGTTGCCGCATAAGGTTCTAACTGGCGGCTGCGACCGTCGATTGGGCGTGTTTAGTCCCCGTGCCCACTACAAACTCACACCACCGCGCCGCGCTCTGTGTATCGGCCGCGGTTTCGCGTTACCATGCATGAGAATGGACGTCTTCCGCGACATCCAGGCCGTCATCTTCGACATCGGCGGCACGCTGCTCGACTTCGATCAGCCGGAGACTCTCGCGCAGCTCTCTGATGGCATCATCGCCGCGTACGAGCACCTCGATCAGGCCGGCTCAAAACTCCCTTCGCTGCGCCGCTACTCCGGCGTGCTCCGCCGCCGCGCCCTGTTCGCGCTCCTCGCCGCCAAGATTCGCTGCCGCGAACCCGACACCATGCGCCTGCTCCGCGCGGCACACACCCACTTGGGCATCGAACTCGACGACGACGCCCTCCACGCCCTGGCCCGCGTGGTCTACGCCCCGACCAAGGCCCTGGCTCACGCTCAGCCGCAGACCGCCGGCGCGCTGCGCGAACTGCTCGCTCGCGGCTACCGCCTCGCCATCGTCTCGAACACCGTCGCCCCCCCGCCCGGACTTGACGAACACCTCGCCGACGAGGGCCTGCTCAAATTCTTCACCGCCCGCATTTACTCCTGCGTCTTCGGCGTCGCCAAGCCGAACGTGCGCATCTTCCAGGCGGCGCTCGCAGAAATCGCTATGCCACCCGACCGCTGCGTCTACGTCGGCGACAAGCCGGCCATCGACGTCCGCGGCGCTCGCCGCGCAGGCATGCGCACCGTGCTGCGTCTCCGCCAGGGCCAACCGCCGGCGCACGGCGATCAACCCGACGCGGTCATCCGCGAAATCCCCGACCTGCTGGACCTTCTGCCCAAACGCGCCCCGACGTGACCCATGACCAGTATTCATCGTTCATCATTCATCATTCATCGTCTAGCGTTCAGCGTGCACCGTCTGGCGTTGAGCGTGCACCGACTGATCATCGCACCGACATGACGCCCAAACTCACCCCCAGCCTGCTGCTCAACGCCTACGCCAATGGGCATTTCCCCATGGCCGACGAGAACGGTGACCTCTGGTGGCTCTGCCCCGACCCCCGCGCCATCTTCGAGCTGAACGACTTCCACATCCCGCGCACGCTCCGCCAGCTTTACAAGAAGAAACCCTTCGACCTCACCATCGACCGCGCCTTCCGAGAAGTCATCACCGCCTGCGGCGACCGCGTCGAAGGCACTTGGATCAGCCAGGAAATCCACGACGCCTTCGTTGAATTGCACGACATGGGTTTCGCCCATTCCATCGAAGCCTGGCAGGGCGAAAAACTGGTAGGCGGCCTCTACGGCCTGGCCATCGGCAGCGCCTTCTGCGGCGAAAGCATGTTCAACCGCCAACCCAACGCCTCCAAAATCGCCCTCGTCTACCTCGTCGAACGCCTCCGCGCCTGCAACTTCACCCTCCTCGACACCCAGTTCACCACCGAACACCTCGACCAGTTCAAACCCAAACAAATCCCCCGCAAGGAATACCTCAAACGCCTGAACCACGCGCTCGCAGCCACCCGCAGCCTGCAAAAATAAAACCACGCATCACGCCCAAGAGCTGCATGACCATGGATTGCCGCCCACAGAGCAGATACCCATAAATAGCCGCCCAAAGGGCGCGCGCTCGTTGCCAGGGAGTTCACTCCTTGGCTAGCAGGCCCCTCAACACACCAGCGTCCAGCGGACGCACGAGGTGCCGAGGTACAACCAAATCTACGCACTCCGTTGGCCTTTACCTCTTCGCTCTGAAGGAGCGACATAAGGCAGCCCAGGGCAACGCCCTGGGTAACTCGGCCCCCCCCAAAAAATCAACCTTCCCCCAGGTGTCGGCACCAGCCGGCACCTGGGGGAAGGCGTCGATCCCACATTCAAATTGCTGGTCGTCAGATCACCCGAAAACCAATCCTCTTGAGATACTCAAAAGTCGGATCATAGATCGAAGGATCCCGCGTCGGATCGCTCTCGTCCCCGGTCGGCACGACGATCACCATCCCCTGCCGCGCCCTGGTCAACAAGACCCGGTACGCATTCTTCTGATACACCTGCCGCTCATGGCGACGAATACGGTTCCACCGGGCGCCGACAAACGAAAAGTGCTGCCACCCATCCGGTGCGTAGCGAAAATCGCCATCCCAAACCACGCAGACCCAATCCAGTTCCAGTCCCTGAATATCGAATTCTGTCGCCGCATCTTCAAGATAATACGACGACCGCACATCCTCCTTGTTGTGGAGAAACCAATGCACTGGGTCCACGGAGGCACGCACATCGATTGCAAGAGGCTTGAGCCGCTGCGCCTGTGACGACACCACCATGCCAACACGCTCGGTACCCCGCGCCTGCTGGCGAAGCCAAAACTTGGCGGCACAGAGATCTCGCGTGATCACGATTGGGTACCGATCACAAACGCTCTGATTTAGCTGAAAGGCCTCTGCTGCGTCATGATCGAGAATACTCTTGATCAATGCGGACACACTCTCTGCCCGAAACGACCGCATTGACACACCCAAATGCAGATCATTTTCGATTGTCACATTGGAGGCACCGCGGATGTCGGCAATAACCTGACCAGCCCCGTACTCCGCGTCATGTAGCCGTGATGAAATGTAGATCTGCCAATCCTGAAACGATTCTCGTACCACGCGCATCCATTCGCCAATTCCTGCCTCGCCAGTGTTGATCTCTTGCCCACCCCCTACAAGGCAGACCACAACCGCCCAGTCGCGATGGCGATCCAGACATGAAACCAGGAACTCCGGTTCCGATTGAGCGAAATCCGCCCACCCCTTTTTCTGACGCATGAACTTGGCGGTTTGCTCTTGATTCCACGCCCTTTGAGCTTCGTCAAACAACGCGACATGTTCAATCGGTGGGCGTTCAGCATCAATCAGGCATTCGTCACGAAAGTGATGAACGTTTTGAATAAACGTCTTGACCTCGCTCCGCGCCTGTCCCAGCTTGAGTTGCCGCCCTTTTTCTGCCTCGCGGCGTACTTTGTCACGTGCAAGCGCTTCGCGCAGAACCGCCACCAGTGGACCATTTCCAGACAAGAAGACGCTATACAGGTCACTCGATTGATCGATGTGTTTCGTCGCGATGTTGAGCCCGACAAGCGTCTTGCCCGCACCGGGAACGCCCGTGACAAAGCAGATCGACTTGATGGAATGATCTCGTGAATAACGTATGATTTCCGAAACTGCATCGGACGTCCGGCTCAAGTTGATCGCACTGGCGTCGTTCCGCGAGATATCCTCGACTGAGTGACCACCGTAGAGCGCCAGTGCTGCCTCCACTGTCGTTGGAGTCGGACAGTACCGCCCTGCCTCCCACATTTCGATGTCGATTGCCTCACCCTTGCAGCAGCCCAGCACCTGCCTGATCACCCCGCCCAACCCTTCACACGTCGACCGAATCACGCGCAGCACAGCATCAAGGTGCTGCACGCATTGGACAGGTTTATCTCCGCGCGCCGCCCGAGTTGCGACGAGGATTGGCGCAATCGGCTTGTCGCGGCTCATTTTGTGGAAGTTTTTGAGGTCAAGCGCGTAGTCGCAGACTTGATCGATCGCACCGGAAGTGAATTCACTGGCCCCAACCTTGAATTCCAAGACAAAGACAACGTGCTCGATGACAGCAAGCACGTCGATGCGCTTCCCCATCCGCGGAACCGCAAACTCGAGATAGACTTTTCCGCGATGTCGAAATGGCTCAAGAACCCGCTGAAGCGACTTGATCTGAATGATCCACGCGTCGCGCTGTGAAGTCTCGATGGAGAATGAAAGCGCACTCGCAAGATGGCCCAGTACCGTTTCCCACGGAGTGTCGACAAAGTTCTCGATTCGGTCGGTGTAGTACCATCTTCTCATGATGCTGTAGAATCGCTGCTCGTTACATTTTCCGCAATCGTGATAAGCAGCTTAACCGAGTGGCCTCCTGCACCCACGCCAGCAGTTTTCCGACTGCCCATTGCTTGCTGCCTTCTGCTTTCTGACTCCCAACTTCTGCCTTCCGGACAACCTCATTGCCCTGAATTTGAACAACACCCGCCCATCTGCTAACCTACTGCCATCGATCCAGCCCACCCGGGCCGGACCAAGGCGGCTGAACCTAGAGACTCGCGGCGGGCCGTGCCCACCCAACCTCGACGTTCACGCTCGCGAGGATGAACCATGGTACGCAACAACCCACAAACCACCGCGCGCCCGATCGGCAGCTCCGCGCCCGCCGCGCTCTCCCTCGCCCTCCCCCAGTTCGAATACCGCAAATCGCCCCCGCTGCCCATGTCGCGACGCGAAATGCTCGACCGCGGCTGGGACGAAGTCGACATCGTCTTCGTCTCCGGCGACGCCTACGTCGACCACCCCGCCTTCGCAGCCGGCATCCTCTGCCGCGTGCTCGAGGCCTACGGCTTTCGCGTCGGCGTCATCGCCCAGCCGGACTGGCGCTCCTGCGAACCATGGAAAGAATTCGGCCGCCCAACACTCTTCTTCGCCATCAGCGCCGGCAACATGGACTCCATGATCAACCACTACACCGCCAGCCGCAAAGTCCGCAACGACGACGCCTACTCCCCCGGCGGAAAAATCGGCACGCGCCCCGACCGCGCCACCAAGGCCTATTGCCAGCGCGCCCGCGAAGCCTACAAGGGCGTGCCCATCATCGCCGGCGGCGTCGAAGCCTCGCTCCGCCGCCTCGCCCACTACGATTACTGGTCCGACAAGGTCATGCGTTCAATCCTCCTCGACGCCAAAGCCGACCTCATCGCCTACGGCATGGGCGAAGACCCCATCGTGGAAATCGCCCAGCGCCTCAAAGGCGGCCAGTCCATCAAGGATCTGCGCAGCATGCGCGGCGTAGCCTACGCCTGCGGCGCCAGCGAACAACCGCCCAGCGGCGACACCGTCATCACGCTGCCAAGCTACGATGAAGTCTCCACCAGCAAAAAAGCCTTCGCCGAAGCCACGCGGCTGTACCACCTGGAAACCAACCCCTACAACGCGAAAACCCTCGTTCAGCCGCACGGCAGCCAGGCCGTCGTCGTTACCCCCCCGCGCCTCCCCGTCGACGCCGCCCACATGGATTTCTACTACGGCCTGCCCTATACCCGAAAACCCCATCCCGCCTACCGCGAGCGCATCCCCGCGCACGAAGTCGTCAAGGACTCCGTCACCATCATGCGCGGCTGCTTCGGCGGCTGCACCTTCTGCAGCATCACCATGCACCAGGGCCGCATCATCCAGTCCCGGTCGAAGCAGTCCATCATTGAGGAAACCCAGCGCCTCACCCAGGACCGCGACTTCAAAGGCGTGATCAGCGACATCGGCGGCCCCACCGCCAACATGTACGAGATGCGCTGCACCCGGCCCGAAATCGAGGAAAAGTGCCGCCGCCTCTCCTGCGTCCACCCCACCGTCTGCAAACTGCTCGGCACCGACCACGGCCCGCTCATCGACGTCATGCGTGAAGTGCGCGAGCAAAAAGGCATCAAGCGCGCCTTCGTCGCCAGCGGCGTGCGCATGGACCTCGCCCAGCATTCGCCAGAATACCTCGAGGAGCTTACCCGCCATCACGTCGGCGGACACCTCAAGGTCGCCCCCGAGCACACCGACCCCGACACCCTCGCGCTCATGAAAAAGCCCGACATCCACGACTTCGACCGCTTCGCAGCCGCCTTCAAAACCGCCTCGCGCAAGGCCGGCAAAGAGCAGTACCTCGTACCCTACTTCATCGCCTCGCATCCCGGCAGCACCGTCGAAGCCATGATTCACCTTGCGGTTTATCTTAAGCAGAACGGCTACAAGCCCGACCAGGTGCAGGACTTCATCCCCGCGCCGATGGACATCGCGACGTGCATGTACCACACCGGCATCGACCCCATGAGCGGCAAGAAAATCCCCGTCGCCCAGCACCTCCGCGACCGCAAGTTCCAGCGCGCCCTCATGCAGTTCTTCAAACCGGAGAACTACTTCCTCGTGCGCCAGGCGCTCATCAAGGCCGGCCGCCGCGACCTCATCGGCGACGGCTGCGACGCCCTCATCCCCGCAAACCCCCCGAAAGCCGCCCTCGCCGCAAGACGCAACGACGCCACCAGCACGCTCCGCGCCAACACCGTCCGCGCCAACACCAGCCGCCCAAACGCCGACCGCATCAACGCCAACCGCGCCAAGTCCGATGGGTCCGACGACCACTACCACAGCACCGCCAACGAACGCGCCCTAACCCCCGGCTACCGCCCCGGCCGCCAATCCCACAAACGCCGCCGCCGCCACTAACCCCCCGCGCCCATATCAGAACCCCCCACGGAAGTGGGGGGCTGTGCTGAACACCATGCAAAAGAGGCAACTGGCCCGCAATCCGCGCTGGTGTGGGAATCCCCCATGCCCTTGACGCACCCGCAAGTGTCAAGGGTCTCGCACCCACGGCCGCGGGTATCCTTTCCCGCGCCCGTAATCCGAGCCGCGACCGTAAGGGAGCGGGCCGTGCTCATGGGCGAATCCACTCTCCCACCTACGCTCGTGCGATATTCCGGCCTGCCCTTGACGTCCGCAGCGATGTAAAATGTCTCGCACCCACGTCCGCGCAAATCCTGACTTCCCTTCACGCGGCCATTGGTCTCAATGGTTTTGCCTGCGCGTCTCCTATTCACCTGTCCACGCTCTCCTTTCGCGCCGAAGGCGCAGCCCCACCGGATCGCGCGAACCTAACCCGGGCTTCAACCCAATGTAATCCTTAAGATTATTTCCCTTTCAGCCCCTCTGCCTTGTCGTCGCTGACCTTTCTACCGCACTCCGGGCATATTCCACTCACATTACCTGTAAGATCATAACCGCACGAACAAAGGCGACTCTTCTGTTGACGACGCTTGCGTTCTTGATGCGCAAGCAGGGCAATCCCGCAAGCAACCAGCAAAAGAAACGGAATCCACAACGGAATACAGGCATAAAGCGTTGCAGGTCTACGTGTCGACTTGATTACGGCACACGACGGAAGCCACCCAACATCATCAGCCGTTCGCTCCAAAGTAAACTTTGTCGTCTCGCTTTCAACCAGGTTCGAACTGCGACTAAGAAAGACATAAACGACGCCAGCCGTTGAACAAAGCACGGAATCAACTCCAGCGAGACTACCGCGAACTTCAAAACTCCAAACAAGACTAACGATAAATAAGATCGCGATCACCAGGGAAACGGCTCTCAAACACCGAACAAGAAACCCACTTCCATGGCCGGGAATGAAGAATCCTAGCCAATTACGCCACGCCACTTTACGCATACGAACCCGAATCTCCCCTTTCCAACCTGCCCCAACGGGGCAGCCAAATGTAGCCACGGGTGGAGCAAAGCGCAACCCGTGGAACCAGATCGCCCCCTCCCAACCTGCCCCGGAGGGGCAGAGGAATCGTGCTCGTGCGAAAATCCGTTCTCGCACAAGTCGGGATTCAAATATACGGTGGGCACCGCCCACCACGCCGCACGGGTGCCCCTTCCGGAAGGCGATATCACTTTGTTCCGCAGAAACTCGATGTATCGCTCAATCTGAGTGTGCAATCGCACACTAAGCAAACGGACTAATCGACACCTTACTAGTAGTTCCGCACACGGCACAATGCGTTTATCGACCGTGATTCTGGACCCGCCTCCGCGCAACAGTCAAGAAATGTTAACCTTCGACTCGCGACCCAAGTTCTAGCTGCCGAATAGGGCCAAGTACACGACATAAAGTTCCTGCCGATCCATATCGACCATCAACTGCAGCACTCTGTCGTCAGGCAGCGTTTCCTCCCCAAACAGAAACCGCTCTGCCTTTCCTCCCTCGTCCCACCACGCGTAACAACCTGTTATGTAGAATAACGCATTCCTTGAAGAAAGTGAGCTCTGTGCAAATGGGGAATCCGCAATGAGAGTTCCCAGGTCCGATGGCAGTATTTCCAACTTGAGCAGTATGCCACAATCGCCAACGGCTGACTCGTGACTCCATGCAACCGTTCGCGCGCCGGAAGGCAATCTGAGTAGCATGAGGTCTTCAAGAGCTTTGAGCTGTGCAGCATTTGGAACTGGCTGATTTCTCCCACCCAGGGCACGTACAACGAAGGCAATGACAAGGCAACCAATGACGACGCAGACAAGAATGAGCATTGGGCGTTTGGTAAATCTCATTCGATTGCTCACTCCAAGCCCCAGGGCCCTTGGTGCACTCTAGACCTTCCGCCTCAAATCAAAATACTGGCCTTCATCCTCATTAAGAACAAACGGGCACGCATCTTGTATTCTTCACTAACCTTTTTCCCAAATTTGCTCACACCCATCACCCATCACCCCGCCTCCCGCACATAAAGCCCCAC
>Ga0268299_1001754_pt1 | contig 33008 bp, 23 predicted proteins | sample NOBtaG_FD_193484 | JGI IMG/M metagenome (GOLD analysis project Ga0268299, IMG submission 193484) | Activated sludge microbial communities from bioreactor in Nijmegen, Gelderland, Netherland - NOB reactor | ecosystem: Engineered > Bioreactor > Aerobic > Activated sludge | place: Netherlands... | reverse complement strand
CAGTTCGAGATCGTAGGGATCGCGGTCGCAGGAAAGTGCAAGCAGGACGACAGCGGAAAAAAGCAGGAAAATGGTCTTGTTCATACGCTTAATGTTTTGCCGGCGAATGTAGGCCGGACGGCTTAACGCGCAAGCAATGTTGCCGTGTTTAGCACAGTTTTAACCCGTTTTGCCGGTCTTAACAAAAGGCAATCGGGGATTTAACAGTCCATTCGCGATAACTACAACAACTCAAAACTCAAAACTCAAAACTGTTACCCTCCCACATAATTGTGCGGGGTCAATCGTTTCAGTTCGTCCTTCACTTCCGGGCGTACCTCCAGTTGGTCAATGAACCGGTGCAGATCCTCCTGGGTCACCAAGGCACGGCCGCGGGTGAGGGCCTTGAGCGCCTCGTACGGCTGCGGATACCCTTCGCGGCGCAGGATGACCTGGATGCCTTCGGCAATGACCATCCAGTTGTCCTCCAGGTCGTCGTACAGTTTGCCGTCGTTGAGCGTAAGTTTGCCCAAGCCTTTGAGGATGGATTTGAGGGCGACGACCGTGTGCGCCACCGGCACGCCGAGGTTGCGCAGCACGGTGCTGTCGGTGAGGTCGCGCTGGAGGCGGCTGATCGGCAGTTTTTCGGCTAAATGGTGGAAGAGGGCATTTGCCAGACCGAGGTTCCCCTCCGCGTTTTCAAAATCAATCGGGTTCACTTTGTGCGGCATGGCCGAGGAGCCTACCTCGCCCTGCACCGTTTTCTGGCGGAAGTACTCCATCGAAACGTAGGTCCACACGTCGCGGCAAAAATCAATCAGGATGGTGTTGATGCGGCCCAACGCCTGACACTGTGCGGCAAGGCAGTCGTAATGCTCGATCTGGGTAGTGTGTTGCGAGCGTTCGAGGCCGAGGAACTCGCGTACGAAATCGTCGCCGAACTGGCGCCACTCGTAGTCGGGGTATGCAGCGAAGTGTGCATTGAAGTTGCCCGTGGCACCGCCGAACTTGGCCCGGTGCGGGATGCCGCGCAGTTGGTCCAACTGCCCGTCCAAGCGTTCCACAAACACCAGAAATTCCTTTCCGAGCAGGGTGGGGGAGGCGGGCTGGCCGTGCGTCCGGGCAAGCATGGGCACCCGCGCCCAGTCCTGCGCCAGTTGGTTGATGTGGTCGCGCACGCGTTGCAGCAGGGGGTAGTACACGTCCTGCAGGGCAAGTTTGAAAAGCAGCGGCGAGGCGGTGTTGTTCACGTCCTGCGAGGTGAGGCCGAAGTGTACAAACTCGCGCAGGTGGCCCAGTTCGAGGGCATCGAAACGTTCCTTGAGGAAATACTCCACGGCTTTCACGTCATGGTTTGTTGTTCGTTCGATGGTTTTGACATACTCCGCGTCGGCGGTGCTGAAGTTTTCGAAAATGGCGTTCAGTTCGTCAATCTTGGCATCCTCAAAATCGGCCAACTGCGGCAGTCCGTACTGGCAAAGAGCGATGAAATACTGAATTTCCACAAAGACCCGGTAGCGGATCAGGGCATACTCGCTGAAGTAGTCGGCCAGTTCCTTGGTCTTGTCTGCGTAGCGGCCGTCAATGGGAGAGATGGAAAAAAGCATACGATGTACGAATTACGATTTTGGATTTACGATTTAGCGAAAGTGCTGGGAGAAGAACTCGGCCACGCGCTCGTCCGTGATCACGTCTTGGTGGCGGATAGGTTGGCGCAACACAATTCCCTCCAGCGTTCGGCAGCGGCTGAGGGCCACGTAGAGTTGGCCGTGCTCGAAGGCGCCGCCGCCGAGGTCCAGCAAAACCTTGTCGAAGGTCTTTCCCTGGCTTTTGTGAATGGTGATGCCCCAGGCCAGCCGAAGCGGATATTGCCGGAATGAGCCGACAGACTCGGTCTCGATGTCGCCGACGGGCGAGGCTTTGTAGCGCACGATTTCCCAGTCGAGCGGCGCCACGTTGATCGTGCGCTTTTTGCCGGTGCTTTCTTCCACCAAAACCGTCACACGTTCGGCCCGCAACTCGACCACTCGCCCAATGGTACCGTTTACAAACTGCTTTTCCGGGTCGTTTTTTACAAACATGACCTGGGCGCCCTCACGCAGTTTGAGCGCGGCGTCCGTCGGGTACAAGGCCGGATCAAACTGGCCCTTCACTTCGGCCAAGTACACCTGCTCGCGCCCCGATAGCCGCGCCAATTCATCGCGGTTGATGCGGTCGGCGGTGGCGTTGCGGGCGCAGAGGGTGATGTAGCCTTCGGTGGCCGAAAACCCGGGATCATAGCGTTCGTTCAGGTCGGCCAGGTCATCGTGATCCAGTTCGTTGGTGCGCACCGCTTCCAGCAGCCGCAGGAAATGCCGCGACTCCTGTCGGTACACCTTGCCGAGTTCGAGCATCTCCACGGCAAAATCCGATTCGTGAAACACCTTGGCAGAGAAAAAATAGGGCGATTCGTAGTAGTCCTGAAAATAGCCGCGCTCCACGGGGTCGTTGGTCACCACGGGGGGGAGTTGGAACGGGTCGCCGAACAGGATCATCTGCACGCCGCCGAAGGGCGCCATGTTTTCGCGGTTCACCTGAAGGAAACGGTGGATACCGTCGAGGATGTCGGCCCGCACCATGGATATTTCGTCAATGACCAGGGTTTCGAGGGCGCGGTATATCCGCAGGAGATCCTTGCGCGATGTGCGCCTGCTCGCCTCCTGGGGCGTGATAATGCGGGGCGGAAACCCAAAAAATGAGTGAATCGTCTGGCCCTGCACGTTCAGGGCCGCCACGCCCGTGGGCGCCAGCACGGCCGTTTTGCGGCGCGTCGTGTTTTTGAACAACTGCAACAGCGTGCTCTTGCCCGTGCCCGCCCGCCCGGTGACGAACATGCTTCGGCCCTCTCGTTCCAGGGCATCGAGGGCGTATTGAAAATCGTGGTTGAGCAACAGTGGCGTTTTGTCCAACATGACAGCGCGAAGATAGGGGCTGTTGGCTGTTGGCTGTTAGCCTTTGGCAGTTGGCTATTGGCCATTGGCAAAGTGAATCTCTACCTTTACCGCGAAAAAAGCCAACGGCTAATAGCCAACAGCCAACCACTACTCATGCTCAACACGTTTCAGCAAAAACTCGACGCCTTCGGTCGCCTGCTCACCATCATGGACGAACTGCGGGAAAAATGCCCGTGGGATCGCAAACAAACCCTCGAATCGCTGCGCCACCTCACCATCGAAGAAACCTACGAACTGGCCGACGCCATTCTCGACCACGACCTCAAGGGGGTCAAGGAAGAAATCGGCGACCTGATGTTGCATCTGGTATTTTATGCCAAAATCGGCGCCGAGCAGGGTGCTTTCGACATTGCCGATGCCTTGCACGCCGTATGCGACAAACTTGTGGCCCGCCACCCGCACATCTACGGCGACGTGACCGTTGCCGACGACGAAGAGGTGAAGCGCAACTGGGAACAACTCAAACTCAAGGAGGGCAAAAAATCCCTGCTTGCCGGCGTGCCCAACAGCCTGCCCGCCATGGTGAAAGCCTACCGCATGCAGGAAAAAACCAAACAGGTCGGTTTTGAGTGGGAAAACACCGAACAAGTGTGGGCCAAAGTGCAGGAGGAGATCGGCGAATTGCGGGACAACATCGAAAACGGCGCATCGCCAAAAGCGGTGGAAGACGAGTTCGGCGACGTGCTTTTTGCCCTTGTCAACTACGCCCGCTTTGTCGGCGTGGAGCCGGAAGCCGCCCTGGAGCGCTCCAACCGCAAGTTCAAGTCCCGCTTCGAGTACATCGAGACCAACGCCCCGCGCCCCTTGCAGGACATGACGCTGGAAGAAATGGACGTGTTGTGGAACGAGGCGAAAACACTGGAATCGTAGGGGCAACCTCCATCTCGAACACCTGTGGGTAGTGTACCCAGGCAGTCAGATCTATTTGCTTGTCCCTGAATAGTACAGTACTCTCGCTTGCCGGTTTCGAACGTATCAAGCAAACATAGTTCGGCGCTAACGGGTCGAAATCCAGCCTGCGCAAAACTTTTGAGCGCCAACCCTTTGCATCTTCAAACCCGCCGCGTACTTTTGCACCCGCTAAAACCGGACGGATAGGCAAAAACTGCCGTTTGACCCTCTGAAATCCGGTTTAGGCAGATGAGTCCAACACTCATCGTTCATCGTTCATCACTCATCACTCAAGAAAATGGCAGTTTACTATTCAAAAGAAAAAATCGCCGAGATCGTCAAGACCTACGGCAAGGACGAACAAGACACCGGCCACGTGGAAGTACAGGTAGCCCTGCTGACCTACCAGATTGACAGCCTGTCGAGCCACCTGCGCAAGTTCAAAAAAGACCACTCCACGCGCCGCGCCCTGCTGACCAAGGTTGGCCAGCGCAAAAGCCTGCTCGGCTACTACGCCAAAAAAGACATTTTCAAATACCGCGCCCTGATCGAGAAACTCGGTCTTCGCAAGTAATACCTCCGGAGGGTTTGGCGAGTCACAGGGAGCGCGGGCTTTAGCCCGCCCAACCGAAGTCCGCCAAACCCTCTTCTCTTTTTATTAACCGCACCGGCGGCAAACACCTGCACCAGCACGGCTGCGCCCTCAACCGGATCGGTAGTTCAGAAACGGGGATTCGCCTCCCCCACACAAAGGAGTAGTTTTGAGTTTTGGGTTTTGAGTTTTGAGTCATTGTGGCCCCAACTCAAAACCCAAAACCCAAAACCCAAAACTCAAAACTACTCCTTTGTGTGTTCTATCGGTTTCTGCAACACCATTTCCTGGATGCGAGCCCCTACGGTTTGGCAAACCCTCCGGCGCAAAACGCTCTTTTATTTATGGGTAAACAAATTCCGCTCCGTACCGCGTTCTCGCTGCCCGATGGCCGCGAGATCTCGCTGGAAACGGGCAAACTCGCCACGCAAGCCGACGGCAGCGTGCTCGTGCGCATGGGCAACACCATGCTCCTGTGCACCGTAGTCAGTGCCCGAAAAGCCAAGGAAGGCCAACCGTTCTTCCCGCTTTCGGTGGACTATCAGGAAAAATTCGCCGCCGTGGGCCGTATTCCCGGAAACTTCTTCCGCCGCGAAGCACGTCTGTCCGACTACGAAATCCTCATCAGCCGCCTCGTGGACCGCGCCCTGCGCCCTCTCTTCCCCGACGGCTACATGAACGAAACCCAGGTCATCATCAACCTCATCTCCGCCGACAAGGACGCCATGCCCGACGCGCTCGCAGGCCTTGCCTGTTCAGCGGCCGTTGCCGTGAGCGATATCCCCGTGGAGGCACTTTTCTCCGAGGTACGGGTGGCCCGCATTGACGGCAAGTTCGTCATCAACCCGAACCGCACGGATCTCGCCCGCGCCGACATGGACTTCCTCGTCGCCGCCACCAAGCGCGACATCACCATGGTGGAAGGCGAAGCCGACGAATGCCAGGAACTTGACATGATCGAGGCGCTCAAAATTGCCCACGAAGCCATCCGCGTCCAGATCGAAGCGCAGGAACGCTTGGCCGCACTGGTCGGCGAAAAGGCCCTCGTGAAGCGCCCGCTGCCCGAAGTGCTGGAAAACGACGACCTGAAAACGCTCGTTGAAAAGCACTGCAAGGACGACATCTACGCCCTCGCCCGCAGCGCCAGCGACAAAGATATCCGCCGTACCCGCCTCGAAGAGATCAAAGACAAACTGGTGGAAAACCTCACCACAGAGTTTGGCGACGAGTTCATGGCCGAATGGGGCGCCCTGGCCGACAAGTACTACGACAAACTGAAAAAACACATCATCCGCGATGTGGTGCTTTCCGAAGGCAAACGCCTCGACGGACGCAAAAACGACGAGGTGCGCCCCATCTGGTGCGAAGTGGATTTCCTGCCCAGCTCCCACGGTTCGGCTATCTTCAACCGCGGCGAAACCCAGTCGCTGACCTCGCTCACCCTCGGTACAAAACAGGATCAGCAACTCATTGACAACGCCCTCGATCCGCACGACGACAGTTTCATCCTGCACTACAACTTCCCGCCTTACTCTACCGGCGAGGTGAAACCCATGCGCGGCCCGGGCCGCCGCGAGGTCGGCCACGCCAACCTCGCCGGCCGGTCCATCCGTAAGGTTATGCCTGAAGGGCTTGCCTACACCGTGCGCATCGTGTCGGACATTCTCGAGTCCAACGGCTCCTCCTCCATGGCCACGGTTTGCGCCGGCACCCTCGCCCTCATGGACGGCGGCATCCAAATCAAGGCTCCCGTGGCCGGTATCGCCATGGGCTGCATCGCCGACGAAGCCGGCCGCATCAGCATCCTCTCCGACATCCTCGGCGACGAAGACGCTCTCGGCGATATGGACTTCAAAGTGACCGGTACTGCCAAAGGCATCACCGGCACGCAGATGGACATCAAGATTGACGGCATGCCCTACGAGTTGCTCGAAAAAGCACTCATCCAGGCCCGCGCCGGACGTCTGCACATCCTCGGCGAAATGGCAAAAGCCCTTGCCGAGCCGCGCGAAGACCTCAAGCCCCACGCCCCGCGCATGGTCGAGTTCCGCATCGAGCGCGACTACATCGGCGCCGTGATCGGACCAGGCGGCAAGGTCATTCAGGAAATGCAGCGCCAGACCGGCACCACCATCAGCATTGACGAAGACGAGCAGGGCGGTATCGTGGCCATCTTCGGCCCCGACAAAACCGCCCTCGACGCAGCGTACGACAAAATCCAGGACATCGTGTTCGTGCCCACTGTCGGTGACACCTTCGAAGGGGTGATCGAACGTGTGGAAGACTACGGCGCGTTTGTCAAGTTCAAGGGCAAGAGCGGCTTGCTGCACGTGTCCGAGATCAGTTACCAGCGCGTCGAAAACGTATCCGACCTGTACAAGGTCGGCGACGCCGTGACCGTGAAACTACTCGAAAACGACCCGAAAACCGGCAAACTGCGTTTGTCCGTCAAGGCCCTGTTGCCGAAGCCCGAAGGCTACGTCGAGCGCGAACGGCGCGAAGACCGCGGCGACCGCGGTGATCGCGGCCGTGGCGGCGATCGGGATCGCGGTGGTGATCGTCGCGGCGGCGGTGGCGGCGGTGATCGTCGTGGCGGCGGCGGCGGCGGCCATCGCGGCGGCGGTGGTGGACGTTGATCCGACTACAAATTGGTTATGAAAATATGAAGCCGGCCGGGAGCGATCCTGGCCGGCTTTTTTTGTGGGAAGTCGTTACATTTGCACAAAAGAATTCGATTATGAGCACAAGAGATCTCCGATTAAATATCGCCTCCCTGCTGGAAAAAACGGAAGACGCAGAACTTATGCAAAGCATCCTGATCCTGCTCCGCAAGTCGTTGGCACTTCCTGCCCCGGGCATTGCTGCTTACGAAGCAGATGGTACGCCAATCAGCGAGGACGAACTCGTAGCAAGTATTCTGGAATCGCGTGAAGAAATTCGCGTCGGCAAAAAAATCCCGTTGCCTGATTTGAAAAAAGAACTGTTAGCCGAATGAATACGCCACCGCCTTATGATGTGGCTTTCTCCTTTCGGGCTGGACGAGATATGCGCGAAATACGAAGGTATCTGAAAGAAAAGGCTTCTGAACAGGTTGCTCAAAAAGTCATCTTAGGGCTTTTTGAGGCCATTGAAACATTGCAAGAACAACCGGAACCCTACCCGCAGGAACCGCTTCTAGTAGAGCACGGGAATTACCGCGTTATTCGTAAAGGCGCCTATGATATTTTTTACGAATTCACCGGGCACGACATTTATATCTACCGGATTGTACATTCGAAACGCGATTTACAGCGGATTTTTAAACGCTTTAACATAGTTCGAGGCAGTGTCATGGCTTCGATTTCCAGGGTAAGTGCGAAACAGGTTTTATCTCCGGCCGGTCGGCATGGAGCGCGTGGATCAGGGTGTTTGCCGCCGGGCGATAATCAATTACTCATTTACCCCCAAAAAGTAAATCGGTTGTAATGGCAGCATGTTTTTTTCTTTGTCTGTCAGTTGAGCATAATGTTGTTGCCAAAGTGCAACGAAACGCTGAAAGTCAATCAGTTCTACATGGATATGTGATTCACGACTATATCGTTCGCTCTCACTCGTGAAACGCCCAGAAGTTACAAAAAGACCTACATCTCCTGGTTTGTTCAAATTTGCTACTAACTGCTTCACCACATCAACCGCAATTGCGTCATTAGGTCTGTGTTTTACTTGAACCTTGATTCTCGGCATTTGAGTTCCTAATGGGTCAGAGTAAGCGATGATATCAATCCCTCCATCTTTGCCTCGTTTGGCATTAAACGCAATGAAATATCCCATACCTCGAAGAAGAGCCGCCACTAAGTCCTGCCATTCATATGGGTTTTTTTGTGCCACAAACGCCTGTATCCCGTCCATGGCTTTCTCTTCAAATTGCTGAAGTAATGCCTCTTGTTCTTGGCTGCCGATTTGATCTTCAGGTGTAAGTAAGGCATCATCCACAGGAGCAGATTGTTTCCCCTCTACCTCGCTGAATGTAGCAGTCTTGGCTTGCCATTTACGATAGGCATCGTTGGCGGCCTCTAACAAACCCTCTTCACCAAGTTTCATAGCTTCTTCGCCTTCGTTTGTCAGAATCCATAAGCCGTTTTCTTTTTGAAGAAAGCCTGCTTTTATGCAATTAATGCTATAAAAATGAAGTACTGACTCCCAACGAATATTGCCGGTTTTTTCATATCTCGTTCGTTCCCAGTCAGTAAACTGAACTGTTTGACGGATTCGTTGGACAACTTCACGGCCCGGCAACCCTCCACCAGCCTCTTTCAATATTTTGAAAGTAGCATAAATGGTTTTGGCTGCAGTTTGAATGGATTTTGATGGCTGCTTTTTTGACATTGAATGATTAGTAAGCCTAATAAATGACAAAGTGAAACTCGGGTACTTATTTGGCGTAGCCTATTACTTGGTATTGTTATTGAATTGGATTTACTGCCTGATATCCTGTTCCGCATCGGGCGTAATAACTATTTTGACTTCGCCCATGACCGTACTTTTTCACGAAAAGCCTCCACCGGGATACCTTCCCCTTTTTGGGATTTTTTCAAAGCAGCCTCCACTTTGTACAGGAAGATGATTTCGTCCATGAGCGCGTCAATCGAAATCCGGTCGGGCATTTTGCTGATGGACTGAAGCAAATTATCCCTGGAAATAAAATCCGTTGCGGTATCTACCATCGTGTTTTTTTTACAAAGGTAACAGAATACCCCTGCCACCGCAAAATCCAATCAAGTCCTCTACCTTCGCTGTCCATTTCTCAAAACATACACGCATGTACGGAAAAAAGCGCGGAGGCCGAAACCCTTACGGCTGGTTTTACGACAAGCCCAAACGGCAAGCCCTCGACCCGGACAAAGGCATCCGCATCAACGCCCGCGAGGCGGGCAGCACTTGGTGGGGCAAGCAGTGGCTGAACGCCTTCAACAGCATCAGCGACGAAAATCGGCTGCCCCGCGGCCGCACTTATGCCGGAAACGGCTCCGTGCTGGAAATCAACATCCTCGAAAATCGCATCAACGCCCGCGTGCAGGGCAGCCGCCCAGCGCCCTACTTCGTCGAGATCATCATCCCCGCGTTTACCGACCAGCAGCAGGAGACCGTCCGCGACCTCGTCGCCGAAAAACCCGACCTGCTCGCCCGGCTCCTCAACCGAGAACTGCCGCCCGAACTCGAGGCCGCCTGCGCCGGCCGGGGCATCCGAATCTTTCCCGCCCGCTGGAACAACCTGAAGGCCTCCTGCTCTTGCCCCGACTGGGCTATGCCCTGCAAGCACCTCGCCGCCGTGCTCTACATCGTTGCCCACGAGATAGACAAAAACCCGTTTCGCGTCTTCGATCTCCACCGCTTCGACCTCCCTATGGCACTCGAACAGGCCGGTTTTTCCGCCGGGCAGGTACACACCGCCGAACCCGTCCGGGTGCAAGCCCTGCGCCGACCCGTGCTGGAAGACAAGCCACCATTTCGACCCGATCCGGCCCTGCTTGACGCGCTCGATTTTTCCACGCTGTCCGACTGCCGCGACGCGCTGTTGGCTATCCTGGCCAACAAACCTGCGTTTTATTCCCCCGGCGATTTCAAAACGGTGCTGAGAAAAGTGTACGCCAATGTGGCCCGCAGCATCGCCCCAAAAAAGGGGGCCGCTACTGCGGAAACACCCGCCCCGGAAACTGAATGGCTCGACCGCGTGGACATGATCGTGCTTTCCCTTGACCCTTTGGGGCGTTTCGAGCAGGCACTCGTGTGCGATGAGAGCGGCAATGTCGTGTTCGAGGCCGACGAACTCGGCGCCTTCACGGACTGGCTGGCGATCATACCCGCCGGGCGCCTCGCCGCCCTGCCCGACGAGCTGCGCGGCATCTGGCTCGCCTGGCGTTTTGCCGAAAACCTCGCCCGTCATAGCGCTTATGTGCCCCAACTGCTGAGCGCCCACGAGGGGCAGCTCTTCGTGCGCTGGCTGCCCGCCCTGCTCAACGAAACGGTGCGCGGCACGTTCCAGCAGGTGGCCGCACTGCTGCCGCCGGGGCTGCTCCTGTACGCCGAACCTGACGGCGTGACCGAACCCACGGACACCGATTACGCGCAGGCGCTGCTGGCGGTTTTTCTCAACCAACTTGTACACAACGGCTGCGATCTTGACGTCAGAGAAGTACAAGATTCGGTCAACCGGTTGTTCTTTGAAGGGGAGGCCGTCGTGTTCGACAAGTTCGAGACCCGCGAGTACCCGGCGGTCATGACCCTTTGGCTCAACCGTTTTTTTATTTCTGAAAAAACCATCACGCCCGTGCTGGCGGTGGAAGAAGCAGGGGCCGATCTGTTCCACGTTAGCCTTGCGCTGGAGGACAAGAGCCGCCCGCTCGACGCGCCCGTGCCCTTGGCCGTTTTTTTCGAACAAAAAGAACACGCCGCCGCCCGGCTCGAGGTGCTGCGCGACCTGTCCGTGTTGGCCGATTTTTTTCCGGCGCTCCGCCAGTTGTTGGCCGACCGGGGCCGGAAGCCCCTGCTGTTCGACGGGCGCGCATTCGCCGACGTGCTGTTCAAGACCCTGCCCGTGATCGGGCTGCTCGGCATTCGTATGCTGTTGCCCAAGGCACTTTCGCGCATATTGCGACCCCAACTGAGCCTGAGCCTCGAAAAAGGCCCCGGCTCGGTGCTCAGCAACTCGCCTGTTGGCCTGAAAAACCTGCTGGCTTACCAGTGGCAGGTGGCCGTTGGCGATCAGGACGTGTCGGCAGACGAGTTTTTGCAGATGCTCAAACGCTTCGCGGGCCTGGTGAAAATCCGGGACGAGTACGTCTATTTCGATGAAAAAGAAATGAAGGCCCTGGCCGATCGGCTCGCCAAACCGCCCGCCCCGACCGGCCCCGAACTGCTGCAAGTCGCCCTCAGCGAAGAATACGAGGGCGCGCGTGTGACCCTCTCGCCGGAAATTCGCGCCCTTATGCAAGAACTGCTGGCCACCGACCTGCTGCCTCTGCCCGCCGGGCTGAACGCTAACTTGCGCCCCTACCAGCACCGGGGCTACTCCTGGCTGCGCAAAAACGCCCGCCTCGGCTTCGGCAGCATTTTGGCCGACGACATGGGCCTCGGAAAAACGCTTCAGGTGATCGCCGCCCTGCTGGGGCTGAAGGAGGAGGGCCTGCTCACGCCCCAGCATCGGGCGCTCGTGGTGGTGCCGACCACCCTGCTCACCAACTGGCAACGCGAGGTGGATCGCTTTGCGCCCGGCCTGCGCACGGCGGTGTACCATGGCCCCGCACGCTCCCTGCCCGCCGTCAAGGACGCGGACATCGTACTCACCACATACGGTGTGGCCCGAACGGATGTGGCCAAACTCGAACGGCAGGGCTGGCTGGCTCTGGTGCTCGACGAGGCCCAGAACATCAAAAACCCCGGCACGGAGCAGACCAAGGCCGCCAAACGTTTCGGGGCGTCGGTGCGCATCGCCATGAGCGGCACGCCCGTGGAAAACCGCCTGAGCGAGTACTGGAGCGTGTTCGATTTCAGCAACAAGGGCTACCTCGGCACGGCAGACCGGTTCAAGGAAAAATTCGCCATCCCCATCGAGGGCGAACGCGACCAACATGCGGCACGGCGCTTTCGCCGGGTGACTCAGCCCTTCGTGCTGCGCCGCCTCAAGACCGACAAGTCCATCATCTCCGACCTGCCCGACAAAATGGAACAGGATCAGTTCTGCACGCTCACTCCCGAGCAGGCCGCCCTGTACCAAAACGTGGTGAATACGACCATGAAAAAGATCGAGGACAGCGCTGGCACCGAACGACGGGCGCTGGTGCTGACGCTCATCATGGCGCTCAAGCAAATCTGCAACCACCCTGCCCAGTACCTGAAAAAAGGCAATCCCGATCCCGCGCTCAGCGGCAAGTGCCCGCTCTTGCTCGACCTCGTGCAGCAGGTGCTGGAAAACGGCGAAAAAGCACTGATCTTCACCCAGTTCCGCGAAATGGGCGAACTGCTGGCGCCCATGCTTGCCGAACGCTTCGGCTTTCAGGCGCCTTTTTTGCACGGCGGCCTTGGCCGCGCTGCCCGCGACCGCATGGTGGAGGATTTTCAGACTAAGCCGAACCACCGCCTTCTGCTGCTCTCGCTGAAAGCGGGCGGCACGGGCCTCAACCTCACCGCAGCCAGCCAGGTCGTCCACTTCGATCTCTGGTGGAACCCCGCCGTGGAGGCCCAGGCCACCGACCGGGCCTTTCGGATCGGACAGCAGCGCAACGTGCTCGTACACCGGTTCATCACCACGGCCACGTTCGAGGAGCGCATCAACACCATGATCCAGAAGAAAAAAGAACTCGCCGACCTGACCGTAAGCACCGGCGAAACTTGGATCGGGGAACTGTCGGATCGGGAACTACGGGAGTTGTTCAAACTGGGATAGGTAGCCCTATTCCCCACCCCGCAAAGTTTTTTACTTTTGCCCACCGCAACCCGTTCACTCCACGCCCAACGACGAACACCATCCACGATGCCCGCCATTCTGTTGTTTTTCCTGTTGGCACTCGCCCCCGCCCGCGCCCAAGTCACGCTTGTGCGCACTGCCCCCAACGACAGTTTCAACTTGGCCTGCACAACTTGCTCCATGCGGGTATCCGGCGTGGCACTCACCCAGGGGCAGCACGCCTTGCCGATGAACACCCAAAAGCCGGTGGCCATGAACCTGCTCATGTGGCGCTACTACGACAACATCCTCGGCAAAAACACCCTCATGGCCGAAGAGCCGTTCTGGACCGATGGCGTGCAACTCCTCTCGGAAGTACCGGACAGCGAGCCGCTTTCCCTGCACATCAACCTCGTGTGGAGCGACTCGGCGGGAACGGCGCACCGGTTTTATCTGGTGCTGGCCGGATTGAGCAAAACACACCTGAACCGGCTGCCCGCGACCACCGTGTATGATACCGACACCTACGCACCACTGCGCTTCGCCGCCGTGGCGCAGATCACGAAGGACGACGACTACTGGGAAACCTACGACTGCATCGAAGGGGTGGCCACATTGGAGAGCCTGAACACCAAGACGGGCGGGTTCAGCGGCACGTTCGAGTTCACCGGAACCCGAATCGGCATGGAAAAATTAGGATTTTTTATGAACGGCACATTCCGAAAATAACACGACCATGCCTACACGCACGCTCAGCTCCTTGCTCATCTACCCCATCAAATCGCTCGGCGGCATTTCGGTACACGAGGCCGTGGCGCAGGAGCGGGGCCTGCAATACGACCGCCGCTGGATGTTGGTGGATGCGCAGGGCCGGTTCGTCAGCCAACGCGAAGTGGCCGAAATGGCCTTGCTCGGCACCGCCATCGAGCCGCCGTTTCTGGTGGTTTTTTCCAAAAAAAATCCGAGGCTGCGCATCCACCTGCCGCTCCAGCCGCCGGTGTTGGACATGCCGGAAATTCTCGTGGATATCTGGGACGACCATTGCACTGCGCGGGTGCATACGCTGGACGTGAACAACTGGTTTTCGGACATTCTCGGCAGTCCCGTGCGGTTGGTGTTCATGCCCGACACGGCGTGGCGGCCCACCAACCCGACGTATGCGCCGGAGGGCATGCCCGTCAGTTTCGCCGACGGGTTTCCGTACCTGATCATCGGCCAGGCTACCCTCGACGACCTGAACGGCCGCTTGCCGCAGCCCCTGCCTATGAACCGCTTCCGGCCCAACTTCGTGTTCAGCGGAGGCGGCCCCTTTGAGGAAGATGCGTGGCGCGATTTTTCCATCGGCGACGTGCGCTTCCGCAGTGTAAAACCCTGCGCAAGATGCATCATACCCACGACCGATCAGGACACCGGCCTCCGCGCTGCCGAGCCGCTGAAAACCCTTGCCACCTACCGAAAGCAGGGGCATCGCATCCTGTTCGGACAAAACGTGGTGTGGCTTGGAGGAACGGAAAACGTGGTGCGCGTGGGGGATGCCATCGTGAACCCGGAAAAATTAACTTAAAAGCCCTGAAAGGGCGTAACACATCAAAGCAGGGTGCAGCCCTGCGAAAAAACAACATGCTACTCTTCGGCCCCGGTATTCGACACGTCCCCGAGCACGTCTGGCGCTCCGGCTATTTCTGGATCATGATGATCGTCGTGATCGTCGGCATCCTGATCTATCACAACTATTTCAGAAACATGAAAAACGGCAACTTTTTCAGCAAACTTTTCGGGTTTTCCTCCGCTGGGCCTGGCGGCGTCAAAATTTGGTACGACAAACAAGGCCGCAGCGGATACGTGTGGTACCAAAGTCCCGAAACCAAATTCTCGATGTACTACGAATTGGGCGGGGGCGATTGTTTGTTCGGCCTCTCTGTGCCCAGCCCACAAGATTGGGAAAAAATAACCGGCCTGCCGGTCGAAAGACGCGAAGAAGTGTTGCAATATGTGGGCCGGCAAGTAATCCGGGACGAAGCGAACAATGGTTCCGCCACCTTCAAAATCGAAGGCAACTGGCTGAACATTTACTCCTGAATTGTCAAAACCCAAAGGGTTCAAATGCATCGCGGAGACGCAGAGGAATATTCTCCGCACCGCTGCGTCTCCGCGGTGAAAAAATTTGCGTCATCTCGCGCCTCCATTCCCTTACCCCTTGTCCTTGCTCCCTGCTGCTACTTCTTCCCCTTGTTCCGCGAACTTGCCGGCACGGGGTACTTGGCTGCGTACGAACGCGCCTTGGGCACCAGTTTCTTGAGTTTTTCGCTGCGTTGTTCCGGGTCCGGGTGCGTGCTCAGGAACTCCGGCGGACGCGCGCCGCCCAATTTGTTCATGCGCTCCCAGAAGGGGGCGGCGGCGGTCGGGTTGTAGCCTGCCATCGTCATCAGGTACAAACCGATCTCGTCTGCTTCGGATTCGTGCTTGCGGCTGAACGGCAACAAGATGCCCACTTGCGCGCCGGCGCCGGCAGCGGCCAGAAGCAGGTCGTTCGTCTGGGAAGGTTTTTGTGACAGCGCCACCTGCAGGGAGGCAAGACCGATCTGGGTGACCAGGCCCTGGCTCATACGTTCGTTGCCGTGGTTGGCAAGGGCGTGCGCGATCTCGTGGCCCATGACCACGGCGAGTGCGTCTTCGTTTTGTGTCACCTTGAGGATGCCGGTGTACACGACCACCTTGCCACCGGGCATACACCACGCATTGATGGTAGGGTCGTCCACCACGTTAAATTCCCAGGCAAAGTTTTTGAGCTCACCTTGAAGGCCCTTGGCCCGGTAGTACACGTCCACGGCAGCCTTGATGTCGTTGCCGATCCGACGTACCATTTCCACGTCGGTGCCGGAAGTCATGGGTTTGTTTTGAGACAGAAACGACTTGTATTCGGCAAAACTCATTTGGTTGATCTCGCCCACCGGGATCAGGTTCATCTGCTTGCGGCCGGTGAACACCGTTTCACTACAGGCAGCCATGATGGCCAATACGAACAAACTGAACAGGATTTTCTTTTTCATACCATTGTGATTTAGGAAGTGTGCGATGCAAAGTTAGTGTTGCGAATTTTGGATACGAGAAATCTGCGCAGAAGTCTCAATTATCTTTTAAAAAAGCCGTGACCCGGTTTTGGACGTTCAGACGAACGTCGTAGTAATACAGGTTCAGGTCGCCGACGTGATAATTTTTTCTTAAAAACAAAAAACTGCCGGGAAACCGGGGTTTGGAGCAGAGCAAAATGCCCTTGTGTACCTCGGCATCGCTCACGTTGGGATAAACCACGCAAAACGTGCGCAGGATGGCGCCTTTGTTTTCGGAGCTCGGTGCGTATTCCCCTTCGCGGGTATTCCAGGTAAGCGGATTGGTACACACGACATCGCGCTCGAACGCTTTTCGAAGGCCGAACCGGCGCTCCCAGGTGCGCCAGGAACAAAAGCAGCCGGTCTCCTCCGGCGTCTCGCAAGGCTTGAGGGACTTGAAAAAGTCGCGTTTCACTGGCCAGCCGACGAGGTAGGCCACCACCAATTTCGCTTGCAGGGGTGTGCCCTCGATCCGGTCCCGAACCAGGTTCATGGCGTGCAGGCTGCCCTGGCTGTGCCCGACGACCACGAAGGGCCTGCCGTTGTTCCAATTTTTCAGGTAATACTCGAACGCGGCCAACACGTCCGAGTACGCCACGGCGAGGGCTTTGTCCGCAGAGTCTTTGTCTTTGGTAAAAAATGCGTGCAGGTGCGCCTGCCGGTAGCGCGGGGCGAAAACCCGTCCAGCGCCGTTGAAAATGGTGGCCTGGTACAGGATGGAAGCGCTGTCGGTGCGGGTGTTCACCTTGTGATTGTCCGTGGCTGCGTTCCACTTTCCACCCCTTGTGCCGGGGCCATAATACGATGTCGGGTACAGGAAAAATATGTCTGTTTGCGCTGTTTTTTGCCAATCGGTGGCTTCCGGGCAGGGCGTACGGTCGGCGGCGTCGGACTTGTCGGGGTGGGCCGCCCAGTTGTCCAGATGGGCGTAATCCGGTGCGCGGGGCACGCCGGCGGGATCAAACGGCCCGCCCGGGCGGGCTGCGCCACAGCCCCAAACGACCATGGCAAGGATGCCGAATACGGGCAAAAATCGGATGGAAGGATACACGCGGGCAAAAATAGTCTTGCCCGCTCTGTTCCGTTAAAAAAACGGCTCCAATCTTTTTTTTGAAAAAAAGTTGGAATAGTTCGAGCGGAATTGCACAACTTTGGAGCGTGCCATGCAACGCTACCTGACACATCTGCTTGCCGATCTGGAAACGGCTACCCGCAACGCCCCCGTTGCGAGCTCGTATCGCTTCCGCCACCCGTTCGATGAACAGGAGGAGGGGGATACGCCCGCATACCATACCCGGTATGTGCGACTGTCCGATTTGTTCGGCCTTCCCAATGGTATTTTCCCACCGTCGGAACGCTTCACAAAAGATCAGATCACGGCGTTGCTCTCGGCAATTGAATCGCTCTGGAGGGCTTGGAATGTGGCGTGGGAATGTCCGCCGCGCCTGACCGCTCGCCGCCGGTACACCATCATGGTCGAACGAATGGAGCAAGACTCCGTGCGCTACAACCACGAATTGGGGGCCACGGTGGACTTTTGCGACCGAAGACCCGACGGCGGATGCCCGTTCGCCGACCGCAGCCAGTGCTGGTGCGAAGAACTGGAAGCCTGTGCCCGACACGACCTCGAAATTTGGGAAAACGCACACGAACTCGACGAGTTCGACATGCGCAAGCAATCGCCTACGGAAGAATTGCGCAACTGGCTCGGCGACGACAACCCGGCGGGGCTTCCCCCTTGGGAACTGGATGATTCACGCGAACGCTGGCGCCAATTCGTGGCCGGTGACGACTCCCTGACCTGGCTCTTCTTTTTTGACCCAAACCGCGGGCGTGAAATGGCCGACGAGGCCCCCGACCCGTCGCCCGATGATTTCGACGACTTCGACTGGAACGATGATGACGATGACGACTACGGGGAATTACCTTTTTAAAGTTTTGAGTGGTGAGTTTTGAGTTTTCCTAACCCGTGAGTTTTTTCAGGGTTTCTTCCATGCGTTTTCGGGCTTCGCGTTTTTGCAACGCCAGTGGCGGTGCGGCGCGTACCGAGCAGTCGGTTATGCCGCAGCGTTCGCAGGTTACATTTACCACCGTTCGGGGAATGGCCGGGTCGTCCCAAAAGCGGATGACCGAGCGGGCGCGTTCGTCGAGCAGGATGCCGAGCGTAACCCCGACGTTGCGGCCTACGGTGGGGTAGCCGGGTTTGGCCACGCCGAGACAGAGGTACTCTTCGTTCGTGTCGGCAAACAAGGCCCGTTGCACGCCGATCAGGGCGCGTGGCGCTTCGGTTGTGCCGGACTGTCGTGCATGCAGGTTGCGCAGGAGTGCGATGGATAGCCAGCGGCGGCAGTAATGCTCATCGAGGCCCGAAGCATGGGGTTGGTGCCGGCGGTTGAGGTGCAGTTCCTTGTCAATTTCAAAACGGTCCCGCTCCACCTCGTGGATGAATCGCAGGAAAAACACCTTGTGCAGGTCGAAGTCAAGCGACAGGACATTGAAGCGCTGAAACAAGACTTCGGGGCTGACCTCGTATTTGGCCAGGAGGGCTTGCAGGAAGCCTTCGTTCCAGGTCGTTTGTTCGAAAAAACCGCGCAGGTCGCCCACGAAGGCGTTTCGGTTCACCAACAGCGCCACGGCAAAATAGGCGGCGCGGTAGTTGTGGAGCACTTCTTCAAACGAGCGCACGCGGATCAGCGTGGATGCCAACGGTCGCTGTTTCAGGTTCAGCACATTGAAACCCAGTTCCTTGGCCAATTGGAACGTGCGTTGGCGTTCGTTCAGGCGGCTGTTCAGCAGCAGCAGGCGTTTTTTGGGATTGAACACCGAGCGCACGCTGTGCAGATCGGGGTAGGCGTCCAGCCCGTTTTCGGAGATTTTGTAGCGAAACTCGGAGGCCAGCAGTCCCGCCAACACCTGTGCCGGCACTCCGCCGTTTTCGGGCAATTGGTGCCGCCGCACGAAATCTTCCGCCGCCTGCTCGATGTCGCCGAAGTAGTTCATGTGCAGTTCCTGGTAGGCACGAAGGGCGGCGAAGTAGAAGTTTTCGTTGTGCAGGGCATAGTTTCGGGCTATTTCCAGCAGCGCCGAGATGAACGCGTTCACCCGGTCGGGTGCGCGGGCGATGATTTCCACCACCTGCTGTGCCTCGATGCCGAACAGGTCGAGCGGCAGTTCGTTCAGGAAATTGCTTTGCAGTAGGTTGCCAAGCGGCGCGTACTGCTTGGTCAGTTCCGGCGAGGCCAAAAATTCAGGGCTAAGCCCCAGGGCCTCGGCCAACTTGTGGAGGTTTTCCGCCTGCGGGTATTTTTTCCCTTTTTCGATCTCGTTGAGGTACGACGGCGAGATGCCCGTGCGCTTGCCCAGTTCGTCAAAGTTCCAGCCCCGCTCTTGGCGGAACTGCCGCACCTTGAGGCCGAAGATGATCCGTTGTTGTTGGGTCTTTGCCATGCGGCGCAAAGGTAACAACGGACACGCAGCCTTGTACCCGCACGCTCATTTTGGGCACTCTGACAAGAGCCGCCGCACCTCGTCCAGCCGGAACGGTGGCAATTGGTTGCCCCAACTGTGGTTCACGAAATTGAGTATGTTCGTGACCTGGATGGCCGTCAATGCCGGCACGCCGGGCATCGCCTCGGCATACACGGTGCCCCGAACCACGATGGTGTCCGTAAGTCCGTACTTCAGGATACAGGGCAGGCGCTCGCGGTTGGTGGCGAGGTAGTCGGTGGCCCCGGCCAAGGGCGGGATAAGGGCGCCCAGTCCCTGCCCTTCGTCGAGATGGCAGTTGGCGCAATGGAACTGGTACAGGCGGGCGCCCTCGCGGTAGGGGTTGGGTTCGCAATGGGAGGCAAAAAGCATGAGCGCAACGAGAACCGGCAGGGGTGTTTTTTTCAAAAATGTCATCGCTTTCCGAATTGCTCCTCCAGCAGCAGGTCTATGTCCAGCATGAACCGGTCCACGTCCTTGGCATCGGTGCCGTCGCAAAAAGACCGGACGTGGCGGTTTTTGTCCACCAGGATCAACCGTCCGCTGTGGTCGAAACCGCCGGGCGCATCGGGATTTTCCACGGCTACGCTGAAGTAGTCGTCGGCGATGCCGTAGATCGCGTCGTGCTCGCCAGTGACCAGGCGCCAGCGGCGGGACTCGATGCCGAGTTTGTCGGCGTGGCGTTTGAGGGCGGCCACGGTGTCGTTTTTCACGTCAATGGAATGCGACAGCAGCATGATCCGGTCGTCGTTTTTGTATTTTTCAAAAATCCGCAGCCCGTTGGCCTTCACCTTGGGGCAAATGGTGGGGCAGTGAATGAAAAAGAAATCCACGACGTAAATTTTATCGGCAAACGTGGCATTGGTCACCAACTGGCTGTCCTGATCCACAAAGGCGAAGTCGGGCACGGTCGGGTAGATCGTGTCGCCGTTGACAAGGTCGCGCTCGCCGAGAATGGGCAGCGTGCGCGGGCCCGACGGCTGGGTGCAGGCCCATAGCAGCACGACGATTAAGATGAAGAAAAAAGGTCGCATCGGAAGAAATGAACAGGTGATACCATCAAGATGGTTCGCAAAGGTAGCGCAACACTTCGAGCCTTGCCTTCGGCGGCCCCAATCGAGATTTGTTCTGAAAAACACCTGTTGTGCGGATTGGTTTTGCTCCGGTGCTGCGATTTGTAGCAGACATCGTGCCCCGTACAGGGTATGTGTATTCACCACGGATTTTCACAGATTTTTCTGGAATAATCTGCGAAAATCCGTAGTGAACTGGATTGGCCGAAACGACTCACTCCACCAGCACCACCCGTTTTGCCACGATTCCGCTCGCCGAGCGCACGCCGACGGTGTATATCCCCGCGGCAACGCCCGCCTCGCGCAGGCTGACCGAAAGTTTCAATTCCTCCACGGCCGGAATTCGGCGCTCCCAAACCAGTTGGCCCAGATCGCTGTGGATCGAAACCGTGACCGACTGGCCGGCAAAGTCGGTGAGGTCGAGCCAGATGCGATCGGTGGTTGGATTCGGTTGCAGCGCGAACGTAGCGGGATTGGACACGGATGCCACGGATTGGACACGGATTTCCACGGATTTTTCTTCCGAACCCAATTGTCCAACCTTTGTAAATTCGTGTCCCATCCGTGGCATCCGTGTCCAATCCTTCGCGTGAGCGGATACTCCTGCAGGCTCATTGCCTCCGTAACTGTTATTCCCCAGCACCGTAATCACCTGCGTCGTCGTCGCCGTATTCCCGCACAGGTCTTCGGCCTCCCAGGTGCGCGTCACGGTATAGTTTGCCGAGCAGCCGCTGCCCGAGGGCGCGTTGCCGAGGAACGTGATGGCCACGTAGCCGCCGCAGGCATCCGAAGCCGTCGGGTTCACCAGCGGGGGCAACGGATCGCCACATTCGATGGTGATCGGGCCGGGGGTGGAGGTAAACACCGGCGCACCGGTATCCGTCACCTGAATCGTTTGCGTGGCCGCCGTGCTGTTTCCGCAGGCATCGGTGGCCCGCCAAGTGCGCCTGATCTGGTAGTTGCCCGGACAAGAACCGCTCACCGAGGTTTGTCCCAGATATGTCACCGTGGCTGTGCCGCAAGCATCGGAAGCGGTGGGGCTGCCCACTACCGGCGGGGTGTCGTGGCAGGCGATGGTCGTGTTGGCCGGGAACGACGTAAACACGGGTTTTCCGTTGTCCGTCACGACGATACGCTGCGTGACGGTGCGGGTGTTGCCGCAGTTGTCGGCGGCCGTCCAGCGGCGGGTCAGGGTGTAGGCGTTGGGGCAGGTGCCGGAAGTGGTGGTCTGGCCGTTGTAGGTAACGGCCACGGCGGTATCACAGTTGTCTGTAGCCGCAGGCGTTGCGACTGCCGGAATGGCGTCGCATTGTACGGTGACATTGACCGGGACATTCGTGAAGTTCGGTTTTTGTGTGTCCGTCACCACAATGCGTTGTGTGGCGGTTTTTGTATTTCCGCAGGCGTCGGTGGCCGTCCACTGGCGTGTCAGCGTGTACGAATCCGTACAGGCGCCGTTGGTTTGCGTCTGGCCGTTGTAAGTCACCGTCACCGATCCGCCGCAGCCGTCGGAGGCCGACGGGGTTCCCACGGCGGGCACGCTGTTGCACTGCACGGTCACGTTGGCGGGTACGAAGGTGAAGTTCGGCGCTGCGTTGTCAAACACCGTGATCGTCTGCGAACAGGTGTTGCTGTTGCCCGATCCGTCGGTGGCGCGGTAGGTGCGGGTGACGGTCTTGCGGTTGGCGCAGGTCTGGTTGCTGATCACATCACCCAAATGCGATTTCACCGGGGCGCCGCAGTTGTCGGAGGCGGTCGCGGCGGCGAGGTTGACGGCGGGGATTTGGCCGGAGCAAGTAACGGTGACGGGGTTGGGGCAGGTGATGGAGGGCGGGGTTTCGTCCAGCACCGTCACGGTGGCTGTGCAGGCGCTGCTATTGCCGCGAACATCGGTGACGATGAGCGTCACTGTTTGCGGCGTACCGGCGTGGCTGCAATTGAAGGTATTGGGCGCTACGGTCATGCTTTGCAGGCCGCAGTCGGCGGTGCTTCCGTTGTCCACATCAGCAGCGGGAATTGTTGCGCTGTTGCCGGTCAGAACGGCGGTGGCAGGTTTGCAGAGGGCCACAGGTTCATCGCAGCAGTTTTGGGTGGTCAGTTTCCAGGGCACGATGCGGGTGCAGCCGCCATTGCCGTCTGTAATGCCGACAAACAGGGTACGCGTGCCTTCGCTCAGGATAGGAGCGGGCGTGAAGGTGTTAGTACCCGCGTGATAGGCCCCTGCCGGCAGGGTACCTGCCGTATCGGTGAAGATACCCGCAATCGTAAAGTCCAGCGGGTTACCCAGTCCGAAAGCCATGCTGACGCTTTCGCAGTCATCTGCGGTGGTCGGCGCAATGATGATCTCGTTGTTCGTTACGTTGGGTATCGGATTGCCCAGGGGGTAGGCGATGATGCCGTTGTTGGTCAGGGCGTTGTTGGTATGCGATCCGGTGGCGCCGACGAGCATCAGGCCGCCGTTGGTGAACGAACTGTTGTTGAACAGCGGCCCATACAGATAAAGCTCCGCACAGGCGTTGTTCTGGAAAGTGGTGGTGTTATTCAGCCCGTAGTAACCGTCGCCGATGGTGATTTTCGCCGCGTTGGTGAAGGCGCCTGAAATATTGTTCAGGCCGTAATCCGCATACCGGTCTATGCTGATCTCGCCGCTGTTGTTGAACGTGGCGAGGTTAACGACGCCAGTTCCGCCCACGTCGTTCGTTGCGCCGATGGTGATCTTCGCTGCATTGTAGAAGATGCCCGAATTGTGAAACAGTCCGTGATCCTCGCAGCGATCCACTTTGATCTCGCCGCCGCTGTTGTTGTCGAAGCTGCCCTCGTTCCGGATGCCTGTGTCGCCCACATCGGCTATGGCGCCGATCGTGATATTGCCGGCATTGGTAAACCCGGCCAATTGGTTGAACAGGCCGATGCCGGAAGAGCGGTCAATGCTGATCTCCCCGCCGCTGTTGTTCTCGAACGTGGCCTGGTTGAAAATCCCTTGGATACCCACGGCGGCCGTTGCGCCGATGACGATGCTTGCCGCATTGCTGAAGGCGCCTGATTGGTTATACAGGCCGGAAAGCGAAGCGCGGTCAATGCTGATCTCGCCGCCGCTGTTGTTTTGGAACGTGGCCTGGTTATGAAGCCCATAGTCGCCTACGTCGTGGTTTGCGCCGATGGTAATTTTCGCCGCATTGGTGAAGGCGCCGGAATTGTTGTACAGGCCGGAAACTGACGCGCTGTCAATTTTGATTTCGCCACCGCTGTTGTTTTGGAAGGAGGCTTCGTTCATGATCCCGTGGAAGCCTACGCTCCGGTTGGCGCCGATGGTGATTTTCGCCGCATTGGTGAACATCGAAATATTGAGCAGCCCAATGCTGGAGGCCCGGTCAATGCTGATCTCGCCGCCGCTGTTGTTCTCGAAGGTTGACTGGCTCCAGATACCGTAGGAACCTACACTTTCTTCGGCACCGATAGTGATTTTTGCCGCATTGATAAACGCGCCCGAAAAGTTGGTCATGCCCCTTGAAGAAGCGCGGTCAATGCTGATCTCGCCACCGCTGTTGTTGTGGAAAATGCCCTGGTTCCAAAGACCGAAGTTGCTTATGCCGTTTGTGCCGCCGATAGCAATGTTTGCCGCATTGGTGAACGTGCCGTCGTTGTACAGGTTTGTATTCGAAGCGCCGTCAATACTGATCTCCCCGCCGCTGTTGTTGAAGGCGCCCTGGTTCCAAAGACCGAAGAACCCTACGCTGGCCGTAGAGCCAAGTATCAACTCGCCGCTGTTGGCTACCGTGCCCTGGTTTCGGAAGCCGGAGGTCTCGTCAAAGCCCTGTTTGAAAAAGCCATTGATGGTCAGGCTGCCACCGTCCTCGATGGTTAGCGAGCCGCCGGGATATATGTGTACGGATTTGGCCAAGGCCGCTATCATGCCGCCAATGACGGGATCGTTGGTCACATCGGGGATGAGGACGGGATTGTCGGCGGTGGGCACGCAAGCGGGGTTCCAGTTGCCGCCGGTATTCCAGTCGGTGTCAATGGTGCCGGTCCAGGTGCGCAGGTCGGTGCAGAGACAGGGATCGGGCGTGCTTTGAAACTCATACGCACCCATGTCCACCGTGCCGCTGTTGTAGAAGCGGGGGTTGCCGTCGAGGTCGGTGGTGATGCCGGCGGGCACGGCGGTGTTGCTGCCCGTGTTGATGGCGGGAGAGCAGGCTTGCAGGCGGAGGTCGCCGTTGGCGGCATCTACGAAGAGGGGGTCGGCATCGAGATTGCCGGTGCCGGCATAGCCGCCCTGGACGATGGAGTAGGTGACGGTGGAGTTGCTGTTATTATTGAAAACCCCGCTGCTGTTGCCCCAGAGGATGCAGTTGGTCACCGTCAGGGAGGATAGAACCGTATTAAATATACCGCCACCGTTAGGCGCTGAATTGCCGAAGAAACTGCAGTTGCTTATAGACGAAAAGCCGTAAGAGTGTGCTATGGCGCCGCCTCCAAAGCCGGCCGAATTACCCGTGAAAATACAATTTGTCACGGACGAGGAAGAGGCTGCATTGGTCATAGCGCCGCCACTGTATCTCGCTTCATTGCCGGAAAAAACACAGTTGACCACGGATGGAGAGGAGAAATCGTTGAATATCCCTCCTCCGTAGTCATTTGGAAAAGAACCATCCGCATTCCCCCCCGTGATGGTAAACCCATCCAGTAGGGCCGTGTTGTTCAGGCCATTGTTGTTGTTAAAAATGACGTGGTAACTATTGTCGCTGTTATTCCCCACCGTGCCGATATCCCCGCTCAGAATGGTCACATTCGCCGCCCAGTCCCGGTCCGCCCAGGCGGGGTTGCCCGTATTCGGGAAGCCGCCGTAAATGGCGAGGTTGTTTTTCATCACAAAAGAAATGCTGCGGTCGGTACCGGAAGTGGGTTTGTAAGTGCCGGCGGCCACCCAGATTTCGGAGATGCCGGGGCAGGTGCTGCCGAGGGCGCTTTGCAGGTCGGTGAAGGCATCGGCCCAGGAGGAGCCGGTGTTGGCGCCGCCGGCATTGGCGTTCACATAGAGGACGTTGCCCGTGGGGCAGCAGACGTTGCCTTCGTCCACCTGCCCGTTGCAGTTGTTGTCCACGCCGTCGCAGATTTCGGCAGCGCCGGGGTTGATGGCCGGGGCGGTGTCGTCGCAGTCGAGGTTATTGGACACATAGCCCGTACCACAGGTACCACAGAACACCCCGGAGATGGCCGGATTGCCGTAGGTGTCGCCGTCGTTGTCCTGATAGCAGGTAATGGCAGGGGGCATAGATTGCAACTCATACGCACCCATGTCCACCACCCCGCTATTGAAGAATCGAGCGTTTCCGTCGAGGTCGGTGGTGATGCCGGAAGGCACGGCAGCATTGCTGCCGGCGTTGATGGCAGGGGAGCAGGCCTGGAGTCGGAGGTTGCCGGCGGCGGCATTGACGAAGAGCGGGTCAATGTTCAGGTTACCTGTGCCGGCGTGGCCGCCTTGTACGATGGAATATGAAATTGAAGAAGAGCCATTGAAGTTAGATACCCCTCCTCCCCCCCAAATAATGCAATTGGTAAGTTCAGATGTTGCTTGGTAATTTAACACATTGCTTCCAAAATTTGCGGAATTGTTATAGACTGTGCAACCAATCACTTCAGCGATGCCGCCAAAGACACTCACCACACCGCCACCAAGATAGGAAGATGTGTTATTACTAAAAATACAGTTCAAAACCAAAGGATTACTACTGGAGCTCAAAGAAACCAATCCTCCTGCCACATAACTGCCTGTATTGTTGGTGATAATGCAGTTAGCAATAGTAGGGGATCCCCCATCGGCCAAAATACCGCCTCCATAACAATCGCCCAAATCGCAGTTTGCTTGAGTAACGGTAAACCCATCCAGTATGGCAGACCTGCCCACAAAAAAACGTGCCATAACCACCCTTGCACTGTTATCGCTATCTCCAGATGACCCGATGTCCCCGCTCAGGATGGTCACGTTGTTTACCCAGTTTCTTTGAGCGCGCGAGGTTTCCGTGCCGGAAAAGCCGCCGTAAATAGCGACACCATCTTTCATCTCAAAAGAAGTGAAGCGGTCGTTGCCAGTGGTAGGCTTATAGGTGCCGGCGGCGACCCATATTTCATCGCCGCTGCCGGCGGCGGTCAGGGCATCTTCCAGGCGAAAGAAGGCGTCGTCCCAAGAGGAGCCGTTGTTGAGGCCAGTAGCGGCGGCGTTTACATACCGGATGCTGCCGCTGGACGCGCCGACAGCGCTCGGCTCCACGATGTACTCATTCGTCAAGTCGTCGGGGAAGGGGTGAGGATTACTGGCGGAAACAGTAGCTTTGTCGTGGAAGCCATCAGGACTGTGCATGGCGCTATTCCCTTGCATCGACAGGCAGAGCAAGAAGGCCATGATGGTAGCGTGCCGCAATGGCAAGAAGTGGTTGAAAAAAGGAATCCACATTCTACTTTATTTTATGAGATGAATATGGCGGCAGCTGTCAAAAATCCCAAGGCGAATGCCTGCCGTATAGCAATCGCGGGCAACAAAAGGTTTGTTATGATGAACCAGAATTTCAGGAAAGCATCTCCGCCGTTGGTTCCTTTCCTCAGGATTTATGCCTTCCTGCTAACCGATAAGTATGGTTTTTTCGCCTTCTCAGACGTTGTACAGTACCGAATAGGACTTTAGCGTGAATTCGCCCATCTTCTTCGAGAGCACCAAGCACACGTTAATTTCATTCCCGGCGGGGTTATAGCCAGGTAGCAAAGCAGTCGAATTTTCCCAATCTCTACCCTTGCAGTAGCTAATGAAGTAATCATTCTTGTCGTCATCCCAGAAACTGAAGATGGGTGTTCCATCTTCATGCTGCAACTCCATATGATGCTCAGCAAAGTAGGTGGCCGAGTGACTGTTGTCGGGGATGTTGAAGTGGACTTGGGTCGTAAACATGGCATCAGGCTTAAGTACCTGATCGTTGGCGGGGTATTCCGCGTTATGAAATTTAATCGTCTCGTCTGTATTGTTGACGAAGGCTACCAGATACTTGCTCATGATTGATAAATATTATGTTGAGAAAACATGAAAAATTGAGAATTTGCATATTCAAAAACAACTGTCACGGATTCAGCACGAAACCGGAAACGGCAGTTGCAGAAAGTTTCTTCCCAAAAAAGACGGGCAAACCTGTACTTGCTCCGGAGTACTTTTTCGGGATAAAATCACTGGGACAAAAATGCAGGCAAGGCGCCCCGGGGCTTTCCCACAAAGCGTTCAAAAAGGTGGATTTTCCGTTCATCCGGAAGGGGCGGGCCTATATTTTGCTCGGCGCCACCCCGAAGGCTTCGGTAAATACGCGGCTGAAATACTTGGGGTCGTCGAAGCCCACGGCAAAAGCGACCTCGCTGACGTTCATGTCGCGGCGAAGCAGCAGTTCTTTGGCTTTTGCCAGGCGCAACGAGCGGACGTACTGCGTGAAGTTCATACCGGTTACCGCGGTGAGTTTGCGGTGGAGTTGCGGGCGGCTCATGGCGAGGCCGCGGCAAAGCGTCTCCACATTGAAGTCGGTGTCGGAGAGGTGCTCGAGGATGACAGATTTTACTTTTGCCACAAAGACATCTTCGAGGTCGGGTTCGGCGTTACCGGCGGGGTTAAGTACGGTTGTTGGGGCGGCGAAGCCTGTGTTGCTGTATTTAGCCTGGAGTTTTTTGCGCATTTCGAGCAGGTTAACCAAGGTGACCAACAGTTCCTCCTCGTGAAAGGGCTTGGCCAGATAGGCATCTGCCCCCCGGCGCAGCCCGGCGATGCGGCTTGCCACTTCGGCTTTGGCCGTCAGCAGCACGATGGGGATATGGCTCGTGCGTTCGTCGTTTTTCAGGGCCTCGCACACCTCAAAGCCGTCGCGTTCGGGCATCATCACGTCGCTGATGATGATGTCGGGGATGGTTTCAAGGGCTTTTTCGATGCCGGTGCGGCCGTTGTAGGCAAAGTCGAGCGTGTACGCCTCCCGCGGGCCTTCTCCCGGAGCGGGAGCGTGGGCCAGGCAGGCGGCCAGGTACTCCATCACGTCGGGGTTGTCTTCGATGAGGAGGATACGGGGCAGTTCGGGGTTGGTATCAGGTTCGGAAGCCGGCGCCTGAGGTTGGGCATCGTACAGGGAGCGGCTTTCCGTATCTGCTGCCGGATGCCGGGACGGCGTTATCGCGCCCGAGTCAGCCTCGTTGGTCACAGGCAGCGTCACCGTGAAAGTCGTGCCTTTGCCCGCGGCGCTCTGCGCGGAGATGGCGCCGCCCAGGGCTTTTACAAGCTCCTTCGTCAGCGCCAACCCGATGCCCGTGCCGCCGGCCTTGTTCTTTGCCGTTTGGCCGGACTGATAAAAGCGGTCGAAAATACGCGGCAGGTCGTCTTCCGGGATACCGACCCCGGTATCGGCAACGGTGAGTTCCAGGTTTACCAAACCGTCGAGATTGGATAAACCTGCCCGCAACACCACCTGCCCGCCCGGCGGGGTAAATTTGATGGCGTTGGAAAGCAGGTTGTGTACAATTTGCAAAAGCCGTTCGGGATCGTAGTCCATGATAATTTCCTGGTCAGGGCTTTCCACCACCAAAGCGATGTTATGGGCAGCAGCCAGCGATTGCAGGCTTTCGGCGATGTAATGCAGGTAGGGCAGTACATTGCCTTGCACATAATTGATTTTCAGGATACTCGACTCCAGTCGGGCCAAGTCGAGGATTTGGTTGATGAGGCGCAAAAGGTTTTCGCCGTTTCTTTTGATCAACCCCAGTTTGCTTTTGACCCTCGATTCTTCCGGGGCTGCAGCCCACTGCCCCATGCTCACTGCCAGTTGTTCGGTGGTACCCAGAATCACCGTCAGCGGCGTGCGGAACTCGTGGGTGATGTTGGTGAAAAAGCGGTTTTTGAACTCGTCCAGTTCGCGCAGGCGCAGTGCCTCCTGTTCGGCTAAGCGCCGGCGCAGGCGGAAGCGGAAATACGCGGCCAGGGCAAGTGCGAGCAGGGCGGCATAGCCCAGCCAGGCCCACCACGCAGCCCACCAGGGCGGGCGGATAACGAACGATGCCTCGGCCGGCGTTGCGCTCCAGGTGCCCTCGTCATTGCTGCCCAGTACGCGAAAGGTGTAGTGCCCGGGCCGCAGATCGGCCAATTGTACGCTGTTGCTGTGGCCGAGGTCGGTCCAGACTTCGTCCGCCTGTCCGCCAAAAATACTGCTGCGGAGCAATTGGTACCGGTATTGATTTTGGGCGGGGTTGGTAAAGTCGAGCGCGGCGAACTCGAACAGGAGCAGGTTTTGGTCGTGCCGGAGTTCGAGCGGGCGGGTGTCCTGCGCGCTGCGCCGGCGGCCGGCGGCCCGGATACCGACGATCCGGGTTACGGGTGGGTTGGCGCGAAAACGCATGCTGTCGGGGTGGAACACCGTCAGCCCGTTGACCCCGCCGAACACCAGTGTGCCGTCCTTCATTTTCAAAAAACTGCTCTGGTTGAACTCGCTGCTTTGCAGGCCGTCGGCGGCGGTAAAATTTTTAAAAACGGGCCTGTCGCCCTCCAGACTCATCCGGCACAGGCCCTTGTTGGTGCTGATCCACAGGTGTCCGTCGGTATCGGGCAATATGCCGTAGAGGACGCGGTCGGGCAAGCCGTGTTCCAGACCGTAGTGGGCCATACGGCCCGTTTGCCGGTCGAGGCGATTCAGGCCGCCACCCTTGGTGGCGATCCACAGGTAGCGCCTGGGTTCGCGGGGGTCGTCGGCCACACACAGCACGAAATTGCTGGACAGCGACGCGCGGTCGTGCGGATCGTTGCGAAAATGCCGGAAGCGGTAGCCGGCAGCCTGGGGGGTGGCCTGAATAAGGCCCTCGAAGGCCGTGATCCAGATGTCGCCCACCGAGTCTTCGTACAGGAGAATATGTTCGCTGGAAGCATTGTAGTGCAGGCGCAGCGGCAAGCCAAACGGGTGGCGCTTCGTTTGGCCCGTAGCGGGGTCGTGCACGAGCAGTTCTTTTTCGGTAACAGTCATGACCTTTCCGGTACGGCTCAGCAGCAGGCTCATGCCTTCCAAGGCCAGGCGCACCGGCGTTTTGGTACGGGCGTCCACCCGGTAGAGCATATTGTTGCATCCGCGCAGCCAACAGGCGCCCTCCTGATCGAAAAAGGCCAGGCAAATAGTTTCTCCCTCCGGGATTTGCGACAGCCAGGGGTTGGGGCAGCGCTGCCCGAAGCGGTTGCCCAGATGGAGCGTGCGCGGCTCGCGCAGACAGATGAGGTTGCCGCCGGGGTCTTCGGCGATTTGGCGCTGGCTGGCCAGGGGAAGGTAACTGCGGAACTTGGGCGCCGCCGTCGGCGCTTTGAGTAATCCGTAGCCGCTCGTACCCAGCCAGGCATTGCCGCCGCTGTCGAGGGTCAGGCCGGTCATATAAAAACCATCGCTTAGGGCGAACGGGTATTCCAGCGTTATCTCCCGGATCAGTTCCACGCCTTTGCCCGAATGTTCGGGCCGCCATTGCCGCAGCCAGGCGCCTTGTTGCGCCCAAAAGTTACCGGCAGGGTCCACGCACCAGGTTCTTCCAGCCGCAATGTCGAGTACTTTGCGTGGCATGCCCGCCCTGGTGTCGAGCAGCCAAAGCCCTTCGGCCGAATACAGGTACAGACCACCGGAAACATCTTCGCCAAGCAGGTGCAGGGCCCGGCCGGCTCCCTGCAGGAGCGCGCACCGGGGGCGGACCGATGCCAATTCCGTTATCTGGTACAGTCCGTTGGCCGTAGTGGCCAGCAGGGCGCCGTCGCGCCGCCGAAAACAGGATAAAAAGGCGGCGCCGTCCGGCGCCTCTACCCTGGCATACGCAAACCGGGGAAACGCGTTGCCGGCGGCGGCGGCCACTCGCAGGTCGGTATCGGAAAGGGTGATCCGCCACAAATAGCCGTTGCACTCCAGCCAAACCGACCCGTCCGGCATTTCTGCAAAGGCGCTCACATACCGGGTAAAACCGGGCACGCCGGACATAGGCAGATGAAAAAAACGTTCCTCCCCGGGCAGGAATACGTCGAGGCCGCCCTCATAGCCCAGCCACATCCGGCCGCGCTCATCCTCAAAAATCTGCCGAATCTCGTTGGCGCCCGCGGAAAACGGGTCGAAGGGGTTGGGCAGGTAGGTCTCGATGCGGTATCCGTCGTAACGGTTTAGCCCGTCTTTGGTAGCGATCCATAAAAAACCGTCGCGGCTCTGAAGTATGTCGAACACCATGCCCTGGGAGAGGCCCTGTTCCGTACTAATGACTTCCATGTACACCTGCTGCCCAGGCAGCGGCAAACAGCGTATAATCCCAAAACATAGTAAGCCTAAAACCCGAATACACATGGCGGGGCAAAAATAAGCCTTCTTGGCAGGTAATCACCCACTCAAACGAGGGAACCACCAGCGTTTGGCCATAGCCTAAAGTGGCCGGGTGCTTATGGAAACACCCGGCCACAATTATGGAACCAATTCACTCCGCCAGCACCAGCCGCTTCGACACTACCCCACGCGCACTCCGCACGCTCACGGTATAAACCCCCGCCGTCGCCCCCGCCTCGCGCAGGCTTATCTGCATTTTCAAATCCTCCGCCGCCGGGATGCTCCGCTCCCAGATCAGTTGGCCCAGGTCGCCGTAAATCGAAACCGTCACCGCCTCACCCGTGAAATCAGTCAAATCGAGCCAAATGCGGTCGGAACTTGGGTTGGGATGCACCCGCACATTCGTCTGACGACTTTCCGTCGTCTGACGAATAACGCCAGACTCCTCATCGCGTTGCGAAGCGACATCAATCCTTGCAGATTCAGTCGTCAGACGGCTGGGAGCCGTCAGACGACTTGTGGCCGGAGCACCGCCACCATAGTTGTTCCCCTGCACCGTAATCACCTGCGATGTCGTCGCTGTATTGCCGCACAGGTCTTCGGCGCGCCAGGTACGGGTCACGGTGTAGTCTGCCGCGCAACCGCTACCCGAGGGCACATTACCCAGAAAAGTGACGAACGCATAGCCACAGGCATCCGAGGCCGTCGGGTTTACCAGCGGAGGTAGCGGATCGCCGCATTCGATGGTCAACGGCCCGGGCACGGACGTGAACACCGGCGCGTCGTTGTCCACGACCTGAATGGTCTGCGTGGCCACCGTACTGTTTCCACAGGCGTCGGTAGCCCGCCAGGTGCGTTTGATCTGGTAATTGCCAGGGCAGTTGCCGCTTGTCGTGGATTGACCAAGGTAGGTCACAGTTGCGTTGCCGCAGCCGTCGGAAGCGGTGGGGCTACCTACTGCCGGCGGGGTTTCGGCACAACCGATGGAGGTGTTTTCCGGGAACGACGTAAACACGGGTTTTCCGTTGTCCGTCACGACGATACGCTGCGTGACGGTGCGGGTGTTGCCGCAGTTGTCGGCGGCCGTCCAGCGGCGGGTCAGGGTGTAGGCGTTGGGGCAGGT